>Ga0206682_10003342_pt1 | contig 13727 bp, 8 predicted proteins | sample M240m12015metaG_FD_155444 | JGI IMG/M metagenome (GOLD analysis project Ga0206682, IMG submission 155444) | Ammonia-oxidizing marine archaeal communities from Monterey Bay, California, United States - M2 40m 12015 | ecosystem: Environmental > Aquatic > Marine > Intertidal zone | place: USA... | reverse complement strand
CGACCGACCGACCAACGATGCAGAAGAAACGGGCCAAAGGCAAGAGCGCCCAAGCCAATTTCTGCAAACGCAGGAATCCACACCATGCTTGTTTCAGCAACGCTCCCCCCTTGATACCTCCCCTGTACAAAGCCTCGCCAAGTTGGATTTTAGCTGAAATATGTGTTCCCGGAAAAATTTCTTGTTATTTGCGAGTTTATTTTTTTTGCAAAATGTACTAATATGCTGAATAGTAATTTTATCCTAATGGGGTTTGTGAGGCTACTATGGTATTCTCTTGTCCGGTTTAGGATTCGCAGAGCTTATAATTCACAATCTTGGAATAAGTCAATTTCGTTAGCCCTCACTTCTGAAAATTGCCCTAAAAACGCAAATTTCGCCAGAGACATTATCCTTCGAAGTCTTTGGAACTTAAACTCATACCAAGAAGTTGTGGACTACTGTCATCGACACGATGAATTGCGGGACAGTGTTTACTTGCTGAGGGCAGATTCGAAATTGAAAATCGAGTCCCATGTCGGACAGAAAATTCCCGAATCATTCTCAAAAATCACCTATAACTTCGACGAACCAATTTCTAATTGGTATCAAGATGGCTCATTTCTGTGGTTCTGCCATCCTCACGGGTGGGTGCATTGGGAAATGCCACAGGCATTTTCACTTGAGGAAACACATGATGCTTTACTCGAACTTGCATCTGAGGTCCTACTCGCTCCATTTGTTCCAAAAACGAGAAAGATCATGACCAAGAAAAGAACTTTTGGCAATCATACAGCTCTATCCTATTCAGGTGGTATTGATTCAACAGCCGCAGCAATTCTATTGCCAGATGACGTAATACTAGGGTATCATTATCGAAGTTTTCCCAGCAACATTCGTCATCACTTAGCACAGAAAACCTTTGACAAATGGCAAAAAGAGTATCGTAGGGAAGTATTGATTTTCCCTTCAAACCAAGAAGAAATTCGGACATTTTATGGTAAAAAGGTTGGCTTTTCAACAGACTATGCTTCTGGGGTTCACTTCATACTTCTGGCAGATCACCTCGATTTGAGATCTATTTGTTTTGGAACAGTATTGGAAAATACTTGGCTGGAAAAGGGAGTGAAGTACAGAAACTTTGCTGAATCATGGCATTGGTCATATTGGAAGAAACGCTTTTTGCATGCTGGATTGGAATTGGAACTACCGATAAATCACCTTACAGAGGCTGTGACATTGAAAATATGTTCACAACATCCCCTCCATAACACTATCAATTCATGTTCAAGGGGTATAAAGCAAGGCTGTGGTGAATGTTGGAAGTGTTTCCACAAGAACGGTCCTTTAGGGCGACGAATTAATCCTAGAAGTAAAGAAATAACCATCAAGCTAGCAGAAAAACCCCTCCGATCTGGTTTTCACGCCATATGGGCTTTAAAAACACAACGGTTAGGGTATTTAGCGCCACAATATGACTCGGTACTCAATCAAGATCTCATATGGTGGGAACAAGCCTATGCGCCAGGATTGTCAATAATTTCAGAAACGATGCGCGAACATATTCGATTACAAACAGAGACTTATGTTCCATTCATGAAGCATCCTAGACTTCTTCGAGATGTCAATTTACACGATGACTAGTTGGAATTTTTTCGGTGGTTTATTGACTGAGCGAAGCGAGGGCAGTGCATGCGGAAGGTCTTACATGTTGGGCCGCATAACCAAAGGGGCGGAATTGCAACAGTCATGGAAATACTTGCCGAAAATCCACCAAAGGGATGGATATCTGAAATTATTTCAACATCCTCAAACTCCAACATATTCTCAAAACTCGTTCAATGGCGTAGGGCGAAGAGGAAAGTGGCCAATTCTGACGCTGATATAGTGCATATTCACAGCGCAGCAGATTGGTCCTTTAGAAGAAAAATTTCGATTGCCAAAACAGCAAATGCCCCTGTAATCTTCCATATCCATTCGGGGAATTTCAACATCAAATGCAAAGAAAAACTATCAAACTATCTTGTTGTTGTTCTTTCAGATACTTGGAGAGAGCGTCTGGAACCATATGTGGGGGAATCCGTAGTCGTATCAAACCCAGTTGATCCTAAAATACAGTATTCTGAAAATCGAGGAGATTTCGCCCTACTACTTGGCAGGAATGATCCAGTGAAAGGGCACAACTTCGCATACTCACTGGGTCTTGACAGGCTTGTAGTGACCGGTACAGATTCTGCACCAGAAGGTATTGAGGCATTAGGATGGGTGTCAGAGGAAAAGAAATTTGCTCTCCTAAGTAAAGCGAAAGTGTTGTTGGTTCCATCAAAATACGAGGGGCAGCCAATGGTCGTCTTGGAAGCCTTGGCCTCCGGGTGCCCTGTCATTGCCTCTGATAGCTTGGTAGATTTGCCAACTTGTGTAATCCAACATCCCCTCAATGATCCCGCTTCATGGGTTTCCTCGATCTCAAAATCCCATTCCATTGATTTCCGACCTTATTTGATGCTGCATCAAATCCATGAGATTAATCAAAAGTGGGTTGGTCATTATGATTCGATGATTCGAACCAATTCTGTAACCGACGACTCCCACGAGCAAAAATCTTCTGCATAGGCTCGTGCTTCCTTTTGTAATGCTCTCAACTTCGTAGTTTGAATCTCAGTCAACCATTCCACTGTTTTGGAAACAAACTCGTCTTCTTGGTACAATTGCATCCATTCGTAATCAGCATCGAGTTTGTGACCTGTATGGTCAATTCCAACTACAACGAGCCCGGAAGCAAAGTACTCACCTCTTTTAAGTGGACTTGCCAGTCTCCAAATTGCGGTTGCGGGCATCGGCAGAAACCCTACGTCGTAGGTGCCTAGCCGATTGGAAAGTTCCTTTTGCCCCAATACGCCAGTGACCACCACATTTTCTTTACCCAAGTTGCGAATTTTTTCGACCATGTTCCCCTTTCCATGTAAATAGAGAGTTACAGTTACTCCTTTTTTATCCAGTTCATTGACAATTTTCAGAAGGCCAGTAATGCCTCTGTGCTTGTCGATTGTGCCTTGGTAAGTAAGAGATAATGATACGTTTTTCGATTTTGGAAAAAACCTCTCTGTATCGACTCCGGCAGGAAGAACACTAATCTGAACTGATTGATTTTTGGTTAACTTGCGTACGTATGAGGAATGCGCATCGGAAACAACGCAACCTCTTTCCGCTTTTTTCCAAGCCTTCTTCCATTGTATCTTCTGAAAAAGTGATAGGATATTTCGATCGCCTGGTGGCCCCCTGTCAATCAAAGTCCAGTCCTTTTTCAAATGACGGATCATTGAGTTGAGCCTCCAGTCTATTAATATGTGATCATATCCATTGATTTCTTGTAACATCGATTTAAGTTGCTTTGAAACAAAACGAGATTTCAATCCTGGAATTTTACTCTGACTCAACTCTACATGCTTGAATTTTGAGTTAGTGAGTGAACCTGGTGAGTAGAATGTTAGATCAAAATTGTGATTTACTAATCCCTCTGCGAGGGCTATTTGTGTGGTGTCACACAGATCATTTGCCAGCACTCGGGCTGATAACCACGCAATCTTCATGACTCCCATTAAACCCTGTACGGCCGTGGTTAGAAAAACAATTTGATGAATGTCTATGAGAAATTGATTTGAACGGAGCGCCCGTGGGTGAGACATGGTTGACTCTCTTGCTGACTCATCCGGCCCGTCGGAACAGAAAGAATCCCTCAGGCGTCTAATTTTGCAAGAAAACCGACACTATCGCGAGTTAGAAAGAATTCGTTCCTCTCTTGCCTTTCGCTTAGGTGCCTCAATCGTGAGGGCTTTGAAATTCCCCCCCAAATTATTGATACTCCCGTTTACTTTGCTTTACATTGGTTTCGATTGGGGTCTTGGGCGCATCGGTAAGAAAAAATATCAATCCAATGGAAGTATACATTTAGCTCCACCAAATACTTCCTGCATCGTCATGTTTCCGACAAATGGCGTAGGATTTGGACATTTCACACGTCTTTTATCGGTAGCGAAGAGGCTGAAGAGAAAGGATCCTTCTTTGGAAATCGTGTTTTTTACAACAATGTCAACAATACATCTTCTGAAGGAGCATGGAATTATTGGATATCGAATTCCGGGAAGAAAGGAGTATTCTGATAAATCTTCTACCTCTTGGAATGCCGTCGTTGAAGAAACTCTCTCTCTTGTTTTTTCACTACATCGCCCTTCTACATTCATTTTTGACGGAGCTTTTCCTTATCGTGGCATGCTCAACACCATTAAAGAACGAGAACATCTCGAGAAAATTTGGGTGCGACGTGGTACATTTAAGAAGAAAGCAACAAGTATCCCAGAGGATAGTTTGCTTCATTTTGATCATATAATCCGGCCTCAGGACAGCGTTCGCTCTGACCTGTCAAAAGAGATTCTGTATGATTTGGAGGTTTCGCATTGCCAACCAATTGTCCTTTTGGACTCTGATGATTTACTGACCAAGAATGAGGCAAGGTCTCGTTTGGGGATTCAAAAGAATTATGTCGTCGTATACATTCAATTGGGTGCAGGAAACATTAACAATATACATTCTACCATCAACAAATGCATCTCAATTCTCTCAACGAAAACAAATATTCGCGTTGTGATCGGCGAATCCATGATCGGCGATAGAATTCCAATCGACGGGGAAAGAATTCAATTGCTCCGGGATTATCCAAATTCCATGTATTTCAACGGTTTTGATTTTGGCATTATTGCAGGCGGATATAATTCCTATCATGAGGCCATTTACCATAGTTTCCCATGTGTCTGTATACCGAACCCCAAAACAGGAATGGATGACCAAATTGCGAGAGTAAAAGTAGCAGGTGATTCAGGAGCAATGTTGGTAATTGAAGACCCGAGTTTGGAAAACTTGACTAACTCTATCAATAAAATGCTTGACCCTGTCAATCGAGATAAAATGATTCAAAGCATGGAGTCTTTGAAGTTAGGGAATGGTGCAGAAGAAGTTGCGGAGTATCTTATTGACCACAATTCTCGTCGATAAACCATGCCACAGTATTGTGAATCCCTTCGCTGACATCCATAAGTACTCGGTAGTCTAGGATTTCCTCTGCTTTTTCGATATTGGCGTGAGAGTGACGAATATCACCTGGCCGCTCATCGGCATATGTTGGCTCAATCCCTCTCGTCTCAATACCAAAAGAATTCACAGCAGCTTTAATTTCATGAATTAATTGATTCACAGTCAATCGAGCACCACATGCGATATTTATCGCATTAAAGCCACTGATGTCCGGATTACACATTGCGGCCATATTGGCAAATATCGCGTTGTTCACGTGAGTGAAGTCACGGGATTGTTCACCGTCGCCGTATACTATTGGAGATACTCCCTCTTGGAACATTTGGATGAACTTTGGAATCACTGCAGCATAGGGCCCTTCAGGATCTTGCCTCGGACCATATATGTTGAAATAACGTAAAGCCACGACTTCCAATCCGAAAGCTTGGTTCATTGTGTTGGCGTAAAGTTCTCCAATCCCCTTGGTGGCAGCATAAGGCGACAGCAGGTTGCCAGTACGCTCCTCAGTCTTTGGTAGTGTTTCCTCGTCCCCGTACACTGAGGAGGAACTTGCCATAACAACACGTTTTATGTTAGCATTATATGCTGCCCATAATATGTTAATTGTGCCGTTTACGTTATGGTCATGGCTTACGAGTGGTTCATTCATCGAGCGTGGGACGCTACCTAGGGCTGCTTGGTGCGATATGAAATCGACTCCAGCCATTGCTTTCTCACAAACTTTGAAATCCCGAATGTCAGCCTCAATAAATTCTAACTTCTCACCGAGCAAATCAGCAATGTTACTCAAATGGCCGGTGATTAGATTATCAACAACTCTTACATTAGCTCCAATCTCAATTAATGCTCTCGAAAGGTTTGAACCGATGAATCCTGCCCCGCCAGTCACTAATACTGTTTTTCCTTCGAAATATGTTCTAAACTTTTCAAATTTTGACATTACATCACCTCATGGAATTCGTTTTGCTCGATCATCACTGCTTTAAGTTCGAAAATATCCTCACCACGGAAATCAGAGATTCCCCACTCATTATTTTCATACTTGAATACAACGTTACCATCATGCATCACAGTAGGCCATGTGGTGGATGTTTCAACCAAAACATAGTCCTTGTTCTCGTCTAGGATCACATCGGCCGCCAAAACTGAGATTCTTTTCTCAATCACAAATTCTCTTCCCCAATTGAGCATTCCGGTGATCAAAGAACTCAATTCATTCTCAGGAGTGCGTAAACCACTTCCAGAGGCAAAAGGCATGTCTGGTCTGTTTTGCCTGTGGACGACCATTGCGTACTTGCCCCCCAACATAATCATCCTCCAATCGTTTGGGTTATCTGGAATGAATTTTTGCCACAGCACATATCCGCTTTGAGTTAGTCCTTGCTCGGTTAATTTAGATTCATGACGAGGTTTTCCTTCATTGGAGAATATACTTTCAAGTTCCTTTCGGGCTTCCTTTGCAGTGTAAATTAATCTAACGTTGCTCGCATGAGCACCTTCAATCGCTTTTGATACGAATGGATAATCAGTATTCTTGATGAATTGCTCTGCCTCTGATTTATTGGTAGAATAGAGAGCAGGGGGCATGATCATGCCATACTCCAACTGCTGAGCGCCCTTGTCATCGTAGACTCTCAATTCATCGATTGAAGGGGCCATGGTAATTTTTTCTTTTTCGTTGAATTGTTCTGCAATTATCTTGTCTCGATTCCTAAAGGTGAGGTGGTCAATGAAGAAATAAACAAAAGAATTGTGTTGGTTTGGTACCTGCTCTGGCCCCCTAACCATATGCGTGGTCACGCCACGGTGTCGCAGCGCAGCACTCAAAAGTCCTGCCTTGCCGTTACGATCATCGACATATATGAACGCATTTGTGGCCGCTTTTGGATTTAAATTAAATTTTAAGGGGGTGAACTCAGACGGCTTTTGTTCTGTCTCTATTGAATCATAGAGTTGCAAAAAGTTTGCCGAAGCGATATCAATGGAGAATAATTTGTTAGCGTTTTTGGATGCAATCTTACTTGCGTTTTTCATCCAATCTATGTCGTTCAATGCTTTTACCGATAATTTTGCTAATTCATTCGCAGTCCCAGTTTTGGCTAAGAATCCACTCTTGCCTTCAACGAATGTCTCCTTCGCCCCACCGGCATCAGTTGAGATGACAGGCACGCCAAATCCTTGCGCCTCGATGAGTACATTGGGAAGGCCTTCGAATTTTGAGGTCAGCATTAGTAAGTCCATTTTCTGAAGCCACAGGTATACCTGGTGTGAGCGGCCAATAAGATGAATATTGTCAGTAAGGTTATATCGTCTTATGGTTCGCTTTGCTTGATCCATCAATGGACCATCACCAAGTAACACAAAGTTGGTTTTTGGATTGGTTTCAAGAATTTTTGCAGCCGCTTCTATGAATAACTGCGGTTGCTTTTCTGATGAAAATCGCATAATTCCTCCAATGAGTTGGGAGTTTTGAGATTCATTTAATCCCCTCTTTTCGGACATAAAATCTACATTTGATGCATTCTCTCTCATCAGATTGTAATCTGTCGAATTATACAGGACTTTTTTCTGTCGGCTGGGAAGATCTAACCATTCGTTGTATGAATTTGAAACTGCCTCGCTTACATGGTACATTTGTACTTGAGGGCGTGAAAGAAGCGCTTGATACACATCTTTGAACCATAAAGGACGAACAAATGGATTGACCACGTCAGTTTGGTGTTTTGAGACTGAACGAGTCGACAAAACAACTCGTGGCACTCCAGCGAGAACAGAGGCAATACCTGCCACCACATTGATTCGATCATGGAATGCGTGGACCACACTTGGCTTTTCATGCTTCAGTTGAATGTAAAGTCCAAGAATTTCACGATAAATATTTCGAGGAATCGTATCCAATAATTGCTTCCCAAAATTTTCCACAAGTGCCTCTTCGGACTCCACCATCATTTCTGGGGTTGGCACGATTGTCCGAAGTTTTGTTGTCCTTTCATCGACAAATCTTCGATAGGATTCAGTGTCCTCTTTCTCGCTCCATTCTGTACAATACAGTATCATTTTTGGAACTGGAGAGAAGTGCTTCTCAAATCCCTTTATCGTATTGATAATCTGGCGTTCGGCTCCTCCGATTCCAATTGAGTGGGATACAAATGCAATTTTTGCAAGTGATGGTTTTTGATACGATGGTGCCGCAGTGGTGTTAATCATCGCCATGGCTGCAAGCCCCGGGGCACACACAGGTTTTTGCTGGTTATAATTCTCTATTAACCAATGTTCGTTCACACCCGCTGATTCGAGCAATGAATATATCTTGGTCATCATCAACCCAGCCAATCTTAATTTGGAATTGTATTTACTTGCTTCATCAGCAAGAATGAATGCAATGTCAACACGTCCCAAATCATAAAATCTGGTTGAACCATTCATCAAAATATTGGGCTTACCAGCAGCATCTCGAAGGAATTTAGAAAGCATGGTTCTCATTTTTGATTCCATTGAGAGGGATTCATAGACGAGCGCTATATTTAATGCGCCATATTCTTGTTTCCCGAAATGGTTTTCCAAACGATTAAGGTGAATCGTGACTTCTTCATCTCTTGACAATCGAGCGGATAAGGAGATTACATTCTTCCACAATGCGGTGTTGTCTGAATCAAGAGTAAGCAACTTCTTGAAGATCTCCAATGCATCATCATGCCGTGATTGTTTCCAATATACTTGTCGAAGGATGCTGAGGCTTCGGAATTGGTCACCCCCTTTCGATAGCGTCATGTTCAGAATCTGTTCGGCTTCATCAAGTCTATTCATTCTAAGATAGCAATTTGCGATTTTAAGATCATATTCGGAAGAGTTAGGTTGTAATGATTGGATTCGCTTCCATGCTAGAAGGCATCTTTCCCAATCTTCGACATCACCAAGAATGCTTGCATACATCATTCTTGCATTTATTTGTGGCTCTTCGGACTCAGATAAATATTCTAGAGCTGACAGGGCTTTGCCAAGTTTGCCTATTCTTCTGTATGCTCTTGCAAGGTATACGGGAATATCCTTTCTCGAAGTATTGTGTAATTGTGCATTTTTAAAATGCTCAATTGCTATTTCAATATCCCCTGATTTCATCATTAATCTTCCACAGATCATATTGAAATCCACATCATCTGGGTCTGAAATTAGTGCTTTTTTCACTCTTTCAAATGCGAGTTCAGTTTCATTCAATTCATTTAATGATTTGATAAGATTTAGTTGCGCCTCTTTACTACCAAAGCTGGCTTGAGCAATGAATTCGGTGATTTCTTTCTTCTTTGAATCTAACTTTCCTCTTATGAGTGACTTGGATGCTAGTACAAGATTATCGTTGGCTCCCCTGTTCAAGGTGTGGAGTCGAATAGAATACTGATATGCACTCTCATATTCTTGGATATTAAACGCCGCTCTTGCAGCACGGTCAAGGTTCTTAGGAATCTTTTCATTTAAATCCAAAAGTTGCACCCAGCATTTTAACGCGTTTGAATAGTTTTGCGTACGGTGCCACGCCCGCCCCTCAAAGTCAAGCACCTTAGCACTCGGGGATGAGGTGTTGATTGTGTTGGCAAAATTTGCAGCGATGGAGAAATGCCCTAGATTGAAACACAAACGCGCAACTGCGAAGGCCCGTTTGGGATTCTCCTTGAAAATTAAGGGGCTCTGAGTTGGGACATTGTCGAGTAATTCTGCCGGGTCGCTGCTTCGTGCACATGCTTCGAAAACCTGCCATGCCCAACTTCTATCTGGGTCCATGATTAGGGCCGCCATTGCAACTTCCCTCGCTAATTTCAAGTCTATGCTTTTTGCGACGAGGCCAATTCTTCGTAGTCTTCTCTCATCGGTAATTTCGTCGATGTTCATGTAACTCCAATGTTGACATGCGGTATTTTCCTCGCCCTTTTTCATAGCGAGTTGCCCGAGCTGATAACGCGCTGCGTTGATATTTTTGGTATTTGATAAATTTGCTTCCAGCAGTGCCTTGGCGTCGTTAAACTGTCCGCGCTCGACAAGGGTTGCTGCTCTCTGAATCGCTGCAGGACCTAGAATTGCATTCTTATTTCTCTCCCTACGTGAAGGGCCTTTCCCATCGCTGATAATGTCCTCATACGCATCAATCATTTCATCAGGAGTCCCTTTTGCAACGATTCTACCATCATCGATTAGTAGTACACGATCACACAGTTGTGTAAGAATTCCCGAACTATGGGTCACGATAACAACCGTTCTATTCGATTGTCGGACCATTTCGAAAATCTTCGTCTTGGAGCGTTCTCTGAATGATGCGTCTCCGACTCCGAACACTTCATCGATGAGTAAAATATCTGCTTCAAGATTCGCAGCGACAGAAAACCCTAATCTTGCCTTCATTCCCGAAGAGTATGTTTTTAGGGGCGAATCAATAAATTCATCCAATTGCGAAAATGTGATTATTTGGTCCATTTTTTGTTGTATAATTTCCTTTTTTAATCCAATTATTGCCCCGTAAAGATATACGTTCTCGCGACCGGTAAGTTCCCGATTGAAGCCAACGCCCACACTTGCAAGGAGCGATACCTTGCCACGAACGAGTACAGAGCCGGAATCTGGGGCGTAAATTCCTGCGATTACCCGGAGAAGTGTACTTTTACCTGCTCCATTCCGCCCGATTATACCTATTACCTCTCCTTCATGAATCTCTAGGTCAATATTCTCAAGTGCGATGAAATCTTGTTTCATTTTTTTTCGTTTGAACATTCCAGTCAAGCGCCCACGAAGGGTTCTAACTAACAAATTCCCCACAGGGAATTTGAACCCCATATTAATGATCGATACACTTGGGCGCTTCAAAGATATTTCACCGCCTTATTTTTCATTTTTGAGTATACGTACAATCCAAGCCAAAGTATGGATACTGTAGTAAGGAACGAGTACAGAATTGACTGCGTGCTAATCAAAAGTGGCTGGCCTAGGATACCAGCACGAACAACGGATATGTTCACGGCCATCGGATTCAACAATAGATACCACCAATGGTATTTCTCCGGGATATATGCCATTGTGTACATGATCGGCGTCAAAAAGAATCCTATCCGAACCATGAATCCAGTGAGATGATCAATATCTCTGTATCTTACATTCGCAGGGGCAAGCATAAATCCAAGGCCCATGGCTAGGAGCCCAGTCATTAAGAATCCATAAAAGATGAAAAAAATCTGGAGGGTCAATCTGATCTCATAAGCAATCATAAAGGGGATTAATACGAGCATGCTTAGCGCTGTAATCACATAATTCGTGCCGCATTTTGCCACAATCAGTGTTGAATGGGGAAAGTGCACTTGTTGAATCAATCCAGCGCTTTTTACCATGGAGTTCACTCCATAGCGGAATGTCTTTGTGAACAATGACCATATCAAAATTCCAGTGAGTACCAGCAAGGGATATAATTCATCTGCGGTCCCTCTGATGATTATGAACACGAAGTAATAAGTGGCCGCAAGCATAAGGGGTTCAATTAAGGACCAAAGATACCCAAGAATCGAGGAGTGATACCGTAATCTCAAATCCCTCCGCATCAGAACGCGAGTGAGAGGGATGGATGTGAAAATTGAGGCTAAGGTCCCCCTAATCGTTGAGGGAGAATAAGGCTTTTTCATTCCGTTTGTGTTCCTTCCACCATGCATTCTTAGCCCCCCCTCTAATTTCTCTGCGAAGGCTCAAGATACATCAGTATATCCATTTTCTGTCGGGCACATGCAATCATTCTTCCTATGTACGCTAGTTGGGAACCCTTGAAAAAGTAAAACCATGGCCGCAAAGCATGGGCTGGTCTTCTAAATTCCTAGAGAGCGTGGACAATCGAACATTGAGCGTTGCCGTAATTGGTCTAGGCTATGTAGGGTTGCCGACTGCGATTGGCTTTTACGATGCAGGATTTACTGTCTGGGGCGTCGATGTATCTGAGCGTACTGTGTCGATGATAAAGAAAGGTGAAAACCCTACAGGTGACCCCGATGTCACAGGCATAATCCCGGCTCCAGGTTCAAAGAATTGGAACATCACCGGTTCCACTAAAGAAGCAGTCTCTAACTGTGATGTGGTATTGGTAACTGTCCCAACTCCAGTCACGAAGGACTTGAAGCCAGATTTGAGTTATGTCAAGAGCGCAGGAAAGGCAGTTTTCGAATCAATAATCCCCGGTTCAAGGACAATTGTCGTTCTTGAATCAACAGTTTATCCAGGTGTAACCTCTCAAACTTGGATTCCAGAAATTGAAACTCTTGGTTTGAGAATCGGCGTCGATGTAGATATTGCCTATTGTCCTGAGCGATTCAATCCAGGAGATACAGCGCATGGCGTTCGCCAAGTGGCGAGAGTAATCGGTTGTTCAAATGAGGAGGTCGGAGCCGGTCTTACTAGCCTTTACGGCCAATTAACTTCGGGTGATGTTCGATATGTCGGTAAAATAGAGGTTGCAGAGGCAGCCAAAGTCATTGAAAACGTTCAAAGAGATATTAATATCGCATTGGTCAATGAATTGGCCCGGATATTTCCTGAACTCGATGTTGACGTCGAGGATGTCCTTTCTGCGGCCGCTACAAAGTGGAATTTCCATAGATATACACCTGGTGTTGGCGTTGGAGGACATTGCATTCCAGTCGATCCATATTATATGATTCAAAGAGCAGCGGATGTTGGCGTGCCCGCTGAATTGATTACCGCAGCTCGTGCGGTTAACCGAACAATGCCTTTGCATGTAGCGAATATAGTGAACGATATTTTGTATAAAAGTGGAGTTGCTGCAGGGGATGGGCGGGTCTTATTCCTCGGTTGGTCATACAAACCCGAAGTGGGAGATCCCCGGGAAACACCTGCTGAACCACTTGCGAAGGCTTTACTCTCAAAGGGGATCAAGGTTGGTGCTTGGGACCCGCATCTAGAAGCAAATGACTTCCCCTCGGAAATCATAGTTGAGAGCGATATACTCACTGTTTCGGACTATGACTTGGTACTTCTCGTAACTGCCCACAAGGCTTGTTTGGACATAAATTGGTCAACTCTAATCAAATCAATGCGTCACAAGAATGTCTACGATGGAAGAAGGCTATTGCCTCTTGAACGACTAAGTCAATTAGGTTGGCAAGTTTATGCCGTTGGGCGCCCTGCATGAAGTACTCAAACAACTACTCACGCAGAAACGCGTATTACTTTCTGGACACATCTATAAGAAAGCCACACGGCCCCTCGACAATAGAAGCCTCAAGGTGTGACCAATGAAGTATATGCTCCAATGCCTCAAAACAGAGGATGTTATCGAAGACGCCTACACGCTCCACTATACGGACAACGCACTGCTTCAGGCCAAATTCAATGGCCCAATGGAAGTCAAACAACTCGATGGTGTGTGGAAATACCTTGACTGGATCCCAACCTCGACCTCAAATGAGTACGTTGCTGGAACCACGACCTACAAAGCAGAAGCCCTTGGCAAGTCCCTCGGCATGAGCAACCTCTGGGTCACCTTCCACGGATACTGGCCAGAGAAAGGTGGCTTGTGCCCCACTGGTAGCTTCAAGGATATGGAAGCCGTTCCAACCATCCAACGCCTGCATGACCACGGTTGCAAAGGCCTGATTTGTGCCAGCGCAGGGAACACGGCC
>Ga0206682_10003341_pt1 | contig 13728 bp, 5 predicted proteins | sample M240m12015metaG_FD_155444 | JGI IMG/M metagenome (GOLD analysis project Ga0206682, IMG submission 155444) | Ammonia-oxidizing marine archaeal communities from Monterey Bay, California, United States - M2 40m 12015 | ecosystem: Environmental > Aquatic > Marine > Intertidal zone | place: USA... | reverse complement strand
CCGCCCCCCTCTCCGTCCCCCTCCCCGGCCCCTGCCCCCGCCGCGGCCGCCCCTAGCCTTCTCCCGCGGCGCGGGCTCCGGCATCGCCGGTGCCTCCGTCCCCGGGAACCCGCCGAGCGCGCCCGCGCCCGCGCACGGCGACCACTTGACGCGCGCGGCGTCGAGCGCCGCCGCCGCTTCCGGCGCGCGTGCGGCGTCCGGCCTGAAGACGCCCTCCACGGCGTCCGCCAGCGCCAGCGCGGACTCCGCCGCCGCCTCGATGCACGGCGGGCCGAGGCACCAGTCTCCGCACGCGCCCGTGCGCGTCTCGGAGTCGAACACCGCGGGCACGTTCGCCGCCGTCAGCGGGTTCGCCGCGCCCCAGAGCTGCACCCTCGCCTCGGCGGGACGCAGCGTCCCCGGCTCGAGCCCCGCGGCGCGCTCGAACGCGTCGAGCATCTCCTTCTCCACCTTCGCGGCGACGTCCGCGGGGACAGCCTCCTGGGGACACTTGTTGTCCCTGGCGTACGTCGGCGTGCTGTGCACGACCCAGCACTCCCCCCCCCGGGAACCCGGCGCCGGGTCGTCGGCGCCGGCGGCGCTCCGCCGCTTGGCCGTGACGTTCGAGCACCACGCGACGACGTCCGAGCCGACGACGTGCGCGCCCTCCATCGCCGCGGCGCCGTTCGGCAGCGCCACCGGCTCGTCGAACGCGAGCATGAGCGCCCACACGGAGGACAGGATCAGCTTGCGCTGCCGTCTCAGCTCGTGCGTCGGCCGGATCCCAAACGCGCACTGAAGCGAAGCCGCGAGCTTCGGCGCCGCGCTCGCGCCGTCGGGGAACGTCGCCGTCGACGCGAGTCGCGCCGCGCACTTCCCGTTGTGCGCGACGGCGACGAAGTCGAACGCGCCCAGCCGCTCGCCTCGCGCCCCGGGGCTCGATGCGAGGTCCCACCGCGTCGGAGCGTTGGAGCCGCCGCCGCGGGGGGTCATCGCGCCGACCCACTTCGGGCGCACGACGTCGACGCGCTCGGCGTCGGCGAGATGCGCAGTGAGCGCTTTCAACCCGCCGACGCCGACGTACCGCGTCGCGCCGTCGCGGAAGGGCGCGAACGCGCCGGACGCGGCGTCCAGCACGCCGACGCGGTCGTCGGGCCACGCCGCGATGAGCCCGAGCTCGAGCCACTCGGACGCCATCGCCTCGAACCTCGACCCGGGGGTCGCGGTGAAGTACTGGGTCGAGTGATCCCAACTCACAGCCCGTCCGAGGACGTCCACGTCGTCTCTCGTCGACGCCCTCCCGCCGACTGCCTTCTCGCCGGTGTCGAAGACCGTGGCGCGGATGCCGCGGGACGCGAGTTCCCGCGCGAACACGAGGCCGGAGATCCCGCCGCCCACCACGGCGACGTGTGCCGGTGCGTCCCCCATCGCGCGTCGCGCAGTGACGCAGCGACGAATACCAAACGCGTTTTCGGAGGGATAAGGACGCCCGGAGAGTGGCACGTGGACCGACACTCTCGAGCGCGAGCATGGAGTCGCTCGACCAACGCGCGGTGATGTGCGTCGCCGCCGGGTTCGCGGCGGGCGCGCTTCTCGGCGCGCACCTGAAGGGCGCGGCGTGGTGCCCCGTGCCCGGCGCCGGGCGCCGCGCTCGAGGAGACGGCGCGTCTTCCTGCGCCTCTTCGAAGGAGGATTTCATCTCCCGCCTCGGGATGATCCCGCACCCCGAGGGCGGGTTCTTCGTGGAGACCTACCGCAGCGGCTCCGCGCCGATGACCAGCAAGGGTCTGACGGACCCTGTCGGGGACGTGATGGCCACCGACCGCGGCCCCACGCCCGAGCGGAACGTCATGACAAGCATATACTACATGCTCACGGCTGAGTCCGACCACCAGTGGTGGGCGAACAACATGAGCGACCACGTGCACTACCACCACGCGGGCGGCACGTTCATATACAACCTGGTTTTACCCGACGGGTCGTACGTGGAAAGGCGGCTCGGGACGAACGTCGCCGCGGGGGATCAGCCGCAGGTGGTGGTGCGGGGCGGGTCGTTCAAGTCTGTGCGGCTGGAGGAGGGCGCCGAGTTCGGGATCATCGGCGAGGGTGTCGCGCCCGGATTCGACTTCCGGGACTTCAAGTTCGTCACCAGGGAGGAACTCGAGAAGCTCAACCCCGAGGCGTTCGCGAAACACGCGGATCTCATCAAGCCCGACCCGGAGGACACGTTCGACCAGTACTACGAGGGGCGGTGAGGGTGAAGAGAAAACGCGGGGAGTCGTTTTCCGTTCGAAGCGAGCGCGGACGCGCGATTGGTCCGTTATTTACCCCCACGCGCGGTCGCGTCCGTCTGTTCCTCTCGTCAGGCCCTCCGCGTGAAACCGCACACCCTTCCGTCACATCTGGAGCCCCTCCGCAGCCGCCTCCTTCAGGGTCTGAGCCCACTGACTGATCTCCTCGTCGTTGGGGTCGCGGCCGTTCTCGGCGACAAACAACTCGCAAAGCTGGCCGAGGACGTCGAGCGCCTCATCCTCGCCCGCCGCCGCCTCGCCGTTCGCCTCCGCGGCGTCCTCAACGGCACATTCCTCGTCATCGTCGGAGGAGGACACGTCCTCGTCGGGCGCGGCGTTCCCGAAGTCGGCGAACGACATCTTGCGCGCGGCGGTCTCCGCCGCGGCGGGCGCGGCGAACGCGGCGAAAAGAGAAGCCGCGGGCGCCGGCTCAGCCGGTTCCGAATCAGGCTCCGAATCAGCCTTCGCCTCAGCCTGCGTCGCCTCCGCGGGCGCCTTCTCGCGCGCGTCCAAGACGCTATCGGGGCTCTCCACGTGGGGCTCCGACTTGGGCACGGTTTTCGCCGCGACTTCGGGCGTCGTCGCCGCCTCGGGCTTTTTCGCGAGGAGCGATTTAGCGAACGTCGACAGGTTCGGGTCGGAAGGCGCCCACGTCTCGTCCGCGCACTCGAACCCGCGCAACTTGCTCGCGACGAACGCGCGCGCGATCGTCCCGGGCTCGCCCGCGGGGGTGAGCATCATCACGCCGTGCATGGCGTTTTTCCTGGCGGCGAGCTCCAAAAGTTGGCACAGGTGTTTCCCCAGGCCCTTGCGCTGCGCCGCGGGCTCGACGTGCAAGTCGCGGAGGAGCAGGACGGGCACGCCTTCCATGGCGTCGCGCACGTCGCCCTCGACGCTGAAACGGAAGTGCGCGAACGCGACCGGGACCGACTTCCCGGTCCTCGGCGCCTTCTTGGACTTGGGAGCGCGCTCGGTGACCAGGGCGAACCGCGACGACGGGTCGCACATTTCATCCATGAGCGCTTGCGGGGACCAACCGTGGCCGAGCGGCTTGAGGTTCCGGTGCACGAGGTCCTCGGCCCAGTCGAGCTCATCGTCGGTGATCGTGTTCCCCGTACGGAAGTGCACGTCAAGCGCCAGGCCCTCGCGGTCGTACTTCGTGAAGGCGCCGAAGCTAGAAAGCACGTCCCGGTCGCCTCCCAGCTCATCGCGTAACGCCGTGCGAAGAGTGGCCAGGTGGTGCTTTTCTGTCTTGATGGACACCTTCTTGTGCAGGGCATCGCCCTTGCTGGACTTACCCTTGGACTTAGAGCCGCCGCCCTTGCTTGATTTGCCGCTGCCGCAGGAAGACATGGTGGCCGCGCGCTCGTATCTAAGCTCGAGGGAAGCTCACGCACCGCGACGTCTCGTCGCGTGTTCCGCGCCTGGGAGCTGACGACGTATTTTTGAATAATTTCAAGAAAAGTTCAAGGACTCCCGGCGAGTTCCTTTTCACTGCACCGAAACTCCTCGCCGACGTCAGTCGCGAGGGCGCGCGACTGGCGACGGGGGCGCCATGGGCATCAAGGGCTTGCCCGAGGTGCTCAAGCCTTACTTGATCCCCGTCGAAGTGTCGCGGCACAGGGGCAAGAGAGCCGCCGTCGACGCGTACTCGTGGCTGCACAAAGGGATGTACGGCTGCGCGTACGACCTCGGTGTGAAGAATCACTACTGGAAACAGCAACGGCGCGACCCGCCGTACGTACGGTACTGCGTGCACCGCGCGCAGATGCTGCGGCACTTCGGCGTGACGCCGGTGATCGTGTTCGACGGCGATCGGCTGCCCGCGAAGGGCGGCGAGGAAAAAGAGCGCCGCGATCGGCGCGCGGAGTGCATGCGGAAAGGCCACGAGAAGATGGCGGTCGGGGACAAGGACGGCGCCGCGTTTTTCTTCGCGCAGGGTCTCGACGTGACCCCCGCGATGGCGCACGAGCTCATCGCCGCGCTGAAGCGGGAAGGGTTCGAGTTTGTGGTTGCGCCGTACGAGGCGGACGCGCAGATCGCCGCGCTCGCGCAGCTCGGCGGAGGCGAAAAAGGGGGCGTCGACGTCGTCTTCACCGAGGACAGCGATCTCGTCGCGTACGGGTGTCCGACGGTGCTGTTCAAGCTCGACAAACACGGCGCCGCGATGGAACTCAACGTCGCAGACGTCCTGGCCGGTCCCCCGGGGAGCACGAGGGGCCGGGACGACGCGCGGGGCCAGATGCGGGAAGAAGCCGCGGGGGAGACCGCGACGCGTGCCGAGGCAGACGCGGGCGCCGGCGGCGACGCCGACGGGCGACCCGCCGGCTCGTACGATGACGACGCGCCCGCCGCGACTTCCGCGTCCGGACGCGAGTCGCGCGGGAAAAGACAAGCCGCCGCGAAGAAAAAACGTCCGGCGAAGGGCACGCCTCTGGACTTCAGCGGGTGGTGTCTGACGCGGTTCCTCGAGCTGTGCGTTCTGAGCGGATGCGACTTCCTGCCGAACGTGCCGAGCATCGGCATCAAGCGCGCGCACGCGCTGATGTGCGCGCACGGCTCGGCGGCGGCGACGCTCGCGGCGCTCCGCGCGGAGAAGAAAGTGCCCGTCCCCGAGGCGTACGAGGCTGGGTTCCGACGCGCGTTCTGGACGTTTCGGCACGCGCGCGTGTACGACCCGAGCCAGAAGCGGCTTCGCCCGCTCACGCCGCTGCCAGAGGAACTGGACGCGCCGAGCGCGGAGACGTCGTTCCTCGGCGCGCACGTCGAGGACGCCGTCGCCGTGGAGGTGGCGGAGGGGAGGCTCGACCCCATCTCGCGGAAACCGTTCGTGGTGCCGCCGAGCCCGCAGAAGCAGCGGGGCTGGGCGCCGCGCGGCGGGCGCGGCGGGCGCGGCGGGCGCGGAGACGCGCCGCAGCCGCTCGCGCGGCCGCTGGCGTTCGCGAACCTGTTTGCCGCGAAGGCGAAGCGCGCCGGCGCGGCGCCGGCGCCCTTCGACGACGCCGACGCGCTGGACGACGACGCGATGGCGCTGTTGATGGAGCGCGTGGAGAAGGAGAACGGTGGCGGGGACGCCGCGGACGCGGCGGGCCGAGGCAAACGCGGAACCGGGGGGTCCGGGTGGGTCCCGGCGACCTTTTCGCGGGCGCCGAGCGCGGCGGCGGGGAAGACGGAGCCGCGCGACGCGGCGCCCGCGCGAACGAGTTTGCCCGCAAACGTGTTCGCGCGCGCGGCGCCCGCGAAGAAATCCGCCGAGATCAGCAGGCTGGCGGGTCTGTTCAAGCGGGTCGAGGAGAAGAAGCACGCACGCGCCGCGGACTCGCCGCCGGCGCCGGAGGCGCCGGAGGCGGCGGTTCCCGAACCGCCGGCGGCGCCCGCGGCGGCGGCGCCGCCCGCGGCGAGTGTCCCTCGCGGCCCGATGGATGCGTTCGCCAAGCTCAAGGCGGTGTACTACGCGGACGCGAACAAGAAACGCAGGCGCGCCTGATGTTCCGTTCGGTTTCGGTTCCCGACGACGCTCGAGAGTGTCCCGTCGCGGTACGTCACGCCAGAGCGAGCGTCGCGAGAAATCGCGCGTACCTTAGGTACTGTGCGTATTAAAAACGAACCCGTCTCACTTGTTCGCGCGCCGCACCTGTTCCTGCTTGCGCCACAGCTCCATCGTCTCGACGTCGCCGTTGTCGTACTGAATCTCGTGCGCACACATCTTCGGGTCGAACCCGACGATCTTGCCCTTGTAGAAGGTTTCCTCAGGCGGCCAGTAGATCTCGATGCGCACGCCAGACGCGTTTTTGCCCTCCGCCGCGATCTGCGCGCCCTCGTGGCCCTCTCTGGCGTTGTCGCGCATCTGCGCGTCGAGGCACCGCTGCTTGCGGCTGCGCTCGAGGCAGTTGATGCAGTTCCCGCACCGCGCCGCGCCTTGCATCGACACCTTCAGCGCCCCGCCCGCGCCGCTCTTCTTGCCGGACATCACCACCGTCAGCTTCTTCTTCGGGCGCCAGGCCGGCTCCGCGCACTGGTCCTGCTCGTACACGGACATGGGCTTCGGGTACGGGTGCCCCGGGAACGTCTGCTCCAGCGCGGCGCGAATCGCCTTGCGCATCGCCTCCGCGTCCCCGAAGATCTGCGAGTCCTTCTCGTTGTACACCTGCGCGTTGCTGAACATGAGCTCGACCGAGATGAGGAAGTCCCACACCGACGTGTACCCGCCCGCCTTCTTCAGCGACGCGGAGATGGACTTGAAGTCCACGGGGTTGGCGATCTCCCGGTAATAGTCGGGCATCTGCTTCCGCGTGGGCAACAGCTCGAACAGCTCGGAGACGAGGCGACCCTTCACCTTCAGATCCCGCGCCTTCTGGAGAATCGCCCGGCACTTCTCAACCTTCGCGGGGGTCATCGCGCCCGTCTCCTCCTCCGCCTCGGCTTCCGCATCATCATCGGATTCCTCCTCCTCCATCTCCTCGTCCGCGTCCGCGTACGACTTCTGGCGCTTCGCCGCGCGCCCGGAGGGCGCGCGCGGCGGCGCGCGATCCTCCTCCTCCTCCTCCTCCTCCGCAAACGCGGGGTTCAGCGTGAATCGCGCGCCGTCGCCGGTGAGCGCCTCCACGAACACGTCGGTGTGCTGGCGCAGGATGGAGAGCACCGCCGCGTTCACGCGGCGCGCGCCCGCCACCTCGGGCGCCTTGGAAGCCTCCACGGCGGCGACCAGCGCGTCCAGAGACATCGACGCGCCCTCCGCCGACTCCAGCGCGTCGCGCGCCGCCGCCGCCGCCGGGCCGAGCTGCGCGCCGCTGAACCTCCGCCGCTTGGCGTGCGCCGCCGTCGCCGCGACGCGCGCGGTCGCGGGCGCGTTGGGTTTCTTCGGATCGAACGGCGCGTCCTCCACCGTGACCATGCGCGGCGCCGGCGCCTCGTCCTCGGGGCGCGGGTACTTGCGCGGGCGCCCCACCGGGCGCCCCGTGGGCACGTACGGCGGCTTGGGCGGCCCCTTGGGCGGCCGCCCCGGCCCCGGGCGCCCGAACCGGCGCGCGATGTTGGCGAGGTGCTCGGACGAGCCGTACATCGCGCCCCCGTCCGCCACCGCTTTCGCCAGCGCGCGCTCCTCGTCCTCGTCGCGCCGCTGCGTCTCGAAGTCCAGGCGGTCCGCCTCGAACGGGTCGCGCTCGTCGGCGATGTCGGCGTCGGAGACGGGCGCGGCCCACCCCGGCGGCCGCGCCCAGTCGGGCTCGTCGCACGACTCGTACACCGCGACGCTCCGCGGCAGGGGCTGCCCGGGGAAGCGCGCCGACATGGCCTTGTGGAACGCGCGGCGCAAAAAGCCAGCCTCCTGGAAGATCTGTGAGTCCTCGTCGTTGTACGTCTGCGCGTTCGTCAGCATCAGCTCCACCGCGCAGGCGAAGAACCACGGGCTGGCGTACGAGCGCTCGGGCGCGCGGCGCAGCGCGCGCTCGATGCTCCGACAATCCACCGGGCACCGGATCAGCTCGTAGTAGTCCGGGAGCTCGCGCGGCCCGGGGAGCTTCTCGAACGGCTCGATGAGCAGTCGCGGGGGCTCGTCCTCGTCGTCCGGGTCGTCATCCGGGTCGGGCTCGTTGCGAAGCACCTCGAGCACCTCGAAGCACCGCCGCCGCTCCGAGTGGCGCATCTTCCACTGCGCGGGACGCGACGCCCACACGTCAAACGCGCCCATGTGCACGCGGTACCGGCCTTCGGGGGACAAGATGCCCCTGTGCTCCTCCTCGATGCGTCGCTCTTCCGCGCGACGAGCCTCCTCGGCAGCCGCGCGCCGAGCGTCCACCTCGTCCGCCGCCGCGCTCGTCGCCGCCGCGTCGGCGCCGAGAAGCGCGCCGGCGCCGGCGGGCCCCGTCTCCGCGGGAAGCCACTTGACGCGCTGCATGGGCAGGAGCAGGTCCTCGGACTCGCCGTCGTCGTAGCGCACGGTGTGCTCGCCGGTGGCGGGGATGAAGCCCTCCACTTTGCCGAGGTAGAAGCTCTCGTCCATGGGCCACCAGATTCCCACGCGACGGCCGACCACCGTCTCGCCCTTCCTCGCGCCGAGCGCCGCCAGGTAGTCGCCCAGGTGCTGCCCGTCGGCGCCCGGCACGCGCATCGACTTGCGCCACTTCTTCGCCTGGCCCATGCCCGCGAGGCGCTCGTACTCCGCGGGCGAATACGTCTCCCCGGTCGCCTCCACCAGGATGCGCTCCTCCTTCGGGCGCCCGCCGGGCTGCCACAGCCCCGGCGGCGCCTCGCCGCACGTCACCGCCAGCGGCGTCGGGACATCCTCCGCGCCGTCAATCGCCGCGCACGCCGACTCCGTGAGGTACCCAGCCGCCTCGACGTCCCCGCCGGCGCCGCCGGCGCCGGCGCCGCGCCCCTTGGCGCTCGGCCGCTCCACCTTTGGGAGCGGCGGGCAGAGGATGACCGCCGCCGCGACGGTCTCGATGCGCGGCTGCGCGCGCTCGAACCTGGCCTCGCGGTCCGCGCGGGCATCCGCCTTGCGCATGTGATTCCTCGCCGAGAAAATGGCAACCTCAAGGTTGGCCACCGCCTCGGCGTAGTCCATCTCGCGCTGCTTCTCCGCCGCCTCCGCGCCCTCGCGCTCCTCCGTCTGCTCGTACCTCTCCAGCTGCGCCATCAGGCCCTGCTGCACCTCAGCCTCCGCGTACCCGAAGAGCGTGACGGCGTCCAAGTCGCTCTCCGCGTACGCGCGCGGGCGCGTGAACTGCGGCAGCGCGAACTTGGTGGGGAAAATCGGGGGCTTGCCGATGAGAAGCCCGGCGGCGGTGCCGCCGTAGCCGGCGAGCGCGAGCGCGGCGGACCGCGCGGCGTACCACGCCTGGTTCGGATACTCCGCGAGCCGGTCCGCGCCCGCGTCCTTCACCGGGTCCGAGTCCGCCACCGCCGCGAAGGCGCGCGCCATCGCCGAGTCCTGCGGCGAGCGCTTCACCTCGTACGCGGCGTCCTCGGTGATGCCCAGCAGGGGCGGGAGCCCCGCCCACAGGTGCGGACACCACCGCGGCGCCGCGCCGCCCTCGGGTACCGACTGTGGGAAGTCGTCCGCGCCGACCATCGCGGGCGTGGCCAGCCCCGCGGACGCGCACTTCACCGCGTCTCGGAAAAACGCGCACGTGCCCTCGGGCCTCGCTGCGATCGGCGCCGCGGGTTCGCGCTTCGCCGCCTCGGCGTTCACTTCGCCGGGAGGCTTCGCCTCGGTCGCCGTGGTCCCCTCCACCTCACCGTCCAGCATGTTCGCGATGGGGTCGTCGTCCTCTTCGCTCTCCCCGTCCCGCATCTCCTCGTCCGCCTCCTCGATGAGACGCTCGATCTCGGCGTCGAAACCGCCGGGTCTCTTCTCCTCGGACGAGCTCCTCGGCGACGACGCGAGCTCTGCGTTCTTCGCGCCTTCCCGCGCCTCCGCGGGAGGCGCCGACGACGAGCCCGCCTGCTGCTTGGGCATGCCCACCCAGCTCTGCTTCCCGAGGGACACCAGGGGCGTCGCGCCGGGCGGCACGACGCGCTCGTAGTCGTCCTCGAACAAACCGGCGGGGCGAGCGCGTCCCTGCGTCGCCCAGTACAAGCCACAGGCGTTGCAGAGCGTGAGCGGACCCTCCGGCCCGGGCCGCATGCGCGTCGTGTCCTCGCGCGCGCGCCCGCACTCGGCGCACTCGGCGCGGGGTGGTGGCAGCTCGGTCTTGGGCTTGGCCTTGGGCTTGGGCTTGGGCTTGGCGGAATGAAACGCCAACGCCTCCGTTCCCGGAAGCGGGTACTTGCGCGGCCGCCCGCGGGGCCGGCCCGTGGGGTTGTATTTCTTGACGTATGTGCTCGGCCTGGCCGAGGGGAAGTCGAAGTGCATGATCCCCCCCGGACGCGCGGGCGCGGGCGCGTTCTTGTCCAGCAGGGGCAGGTTGGAGATGTGCACGCGGAGGCCCAGGGGCTCGGAGACGCCCTTCGAGGGGATCGACCCGAGGAGCTCGAGCCGCCGGCGCTGCGACTCGCGCATGATGCACAGCGCCGCGCCCGCGGCGGTGTCGCACCCGCCCTCCTCCGTTTCCACGTGCCGCTGCCTCGGGCCCTCGGACTCCCCCCACATCACGTGGTGCTTGCCCTCGAAGTCCACCCAGACGTACAGCGACTCGTTCATGAACTCACCCTCGGCGAAAAAGCCGAGCGGGAGCATCTGGTCCTCCTCGTCGCCACCTCGGCTCTCCCCAAACGTCCGGCTCGCGTCCGCCATCCCCAGGCACTGCACGGTAAGGTCTACGAAGCAGTTCGGGTGCGTCTTGAGCGATTTCTCGACGTGCAGGTCCTTCCACGCAGTGTGTTTCCGCTCTTCCTGCAGACGCTGAATGCGACTCGAACCGCGGCTGGGCTTCATCGCCGCGCGTTTCTTTTTCCACCCGGCCTTCGGCCCGCGCTTCTTGGGAGCCTCCGTCTCCTCGGGCTTGAGCTTGTCCGCCATCTTATTGATGCTCAGCTGCATCATCAGCTCCTTGTTGCGCTGGATGTTGGCCTGGCGCTCGCGCTCGTACCTCGTCAGCCCGTCGGGCCCGACGGCTTCGTCGTCTGACGACTCGTCGTCCTCCTCGGACTCGGACGCGTCCGAGGCGTCCGCCGTGGGCTCGGCCGCGGGAGCATCCGGGGTGTCCGCGGGAGTCCCCGCGACCGCGGCACCCGCGGCCGCGTCCGCGGGCGTCGCGTCCATCTTAGAAACCTCCCCGGTCGCCGCCGCGCCGTTCTCCTTGTCCTCCTCCGTCATGCGCTGGATCTCGCGCGCGAAGGCCCGTTCTTCTAGGGATTTCGCGCCGCGCGGACCACCGCTAACTCGAGCCTCGGGCCCGGCACCCGCGGCGAGAAACGTTCCGCGCGGTTCCTCCGGCGACGCCGAGGTCGCGACGGGATCCGGCGCGACGTCGCTACGTCTGTCGCGCGTCAAACTGACTGCGACAGGTGACTCGAAGACCATCGAGTTTGAAATTGCTTCTGCTTGTGGCTGGATGGACAGCTACGTATAACAGTCAGAAAAAAAGGAGTTTTGCAAATATCATGACTGAAAAGCAAGTCTTTATGTCCTCATCATGGAATACGCCCGAATTTGCCAAAATGCGTTTCCGTCTCGTTCGTCTCCGTTGCGAAAAGCGCGGCAGATGGGACGGGGTGAACGTGCTTTCACGTAGGACATATTCGTAGTGTCCGGATCTGAGCACATAAATGAAACGCTCGCCTACGTCACATGATCACGCAGCACGCGGGTTGCTTCTTCTCCGGCTCCTCCGGCGCCTCCGCCGCGGGAACCTCCACGGGAGGATCTTCGCTCCACGTTTTCACGGCATCCTTCGTCTCCACCTCGACGTCCGCGGCGTCCGCCGCGGGAGCCTTCGCCTTCGCGGCGACTCGTTTCTGCGCCGGCACCGGTGGGAGCGCGTCTTGTTCACCGGAATCGCTGGAAGACGTCGACGCGCTCTTCGGCGACTCCGGCGCCGGAGGTAACGCGTCGTCGGACGAAGACGCGACGGAGGTTTGCCGATCCGGCGTCCGCGCCGGTTTCGCCGGTTTCGCCGGTTTCGCCTTCGCCGGCTTCGCTTCGTCCGCCGAGGGTACCTTCCCAGTCGGCGCAGAGGACGTCGCGGACGATTCGAGCGAGGCTTGCGGCGAGAGCGGCGGGAACGCCGTCGCCGGCGTCGTCGCGGAGAGTCCGGCGGGCGAAGCCGCTCGCGCGGTGGATTTCGCCGACGGGCTGCTCGCGGAGAGCCCCGAATTGTCATTCGACGCCGCCTTCGTCGGCGAAGCCGCGAACGACTTTTTGTCCGTGGACTTCCTGGACGGACTCCTGAACGCCGATAAGAACGACTTGGACTTGGCGGCTTTCTTTTCGGACTCCGCCGTCGCCTTCGTCTCCGCCGCGACCTCCGCCGCAACCATCGCCGCGGCTTCCGCCTCGGCTTGTTCGAAGCGCAACGCGTTCACCTCGTCGCTCAGGCGCCGCGCGCGCGCGCGCGCCGCCGCCGCCGCCCACGCCATCACCACGTTCCGGGTCGTGCCGCGCGCGGTCTTGCAGAACAGAATCACCGCGGCTCGCACCGCGACCGCGTTCGCCTCGCCGCGCGCGTCGTCCTCGAGCTCGGGCGAGGTCGGGGAGAGGAACCGCTCCGAGCCTTCCGCGCCGCCGAGGATGTCCTCGACGTCGAACGCGCCCGCCGACCTGCCCGCCGCGGCGACGGCGTCCGCCACGATCCTCCGCCGGGTGTCCGCGTCCGTCCCTCCCCGGGACCTCGCCAGCTGCGCGATGGCGACGAGCCCGGCGGCTGGCGAGCCCGCGACGAACTTCGCGGACGCGGAGCTCAACTTCGCGAGCTCTTCCTCGTCCAAGCCGGCGGCGACGCCGCGCCACGCGGCGAACGCCCGGCGCCCGACGCGCTTCTTAGAGCGCGTCGCCGCCAGCTCCGCGGCCGCCGCGGTTCCGCGACCGTCGTTCACCGCGAGCCGCCACCACGCGCGCCACGACCTCGCCAGTCTCGTGAGCTGCCAGCGCCGCGTCATGCGCCGCACGTGCGCCTCGGCGATGGCGTGCTGCTTCGCCCACGAGCGCCACCGCTCGAACACAAGCCTCTCGTCGGAACCGCGTCGGAGAGACGCGAAGATGGACCCCGCCTTGCGCGCCATGTCGTACGACGCCACGCCGCCGGCTCCCTCGTCGTCGCTGCTGTCTATGTCGCGGATGTCCACGGAGACGGGCGCGATCGCTTCCGTTTTCATCTTGGCGTACAGCGACAGCGTCCTCTGCTGCATCGTGCGTAGCTTGGCGCGCTCGGCTTTGAACCCCGCGATGGCTTGCTCGCGCTCCTCCGTGAGCGCCTGCTTCTGCACGGTGACCGCCTTGATGAGGTTCGCGAGCTTCGCCTGCTTGTCGTGGTCCAGGACGATCTGCTCCGCGCCTTTGCGGAACAGATCCGTCGCTGCGCTCGTCTCGGAGGTGTCCTTCATGCGCGTCGAGTAGAACGGAGACACCGCCTTCGCGGGCGAGGCTCTTTTATCCCCGCGCGTCGGGGACGTGGGGAGACCGGAGCCGGACTTTGTCCGGGGGGGGGACTTCGGCATCGTCAGGCGTTTCACATCCCCGAAAGGAGACGCGGCGGGCGAGGCATGGCTCGACGCAGACCGGTCGTTCATCGCTGGCAACGGCATCACGGGTGTTCACGAGCGAATCAGCTCCCGAACGCAGCCGCCCGCGATTCAACAATTCTCGGAACCGCGACGAACTGCCGTGAAGGTCGGCGGAGGCTTCGTCCGCGACGTCGCACCGCAAGCCGCGTGTCACGGGCGTCTCGCACGCGCGCTCAGACGCGAGACCTCGTGCCCCGCGCGGTGTGCTTGTGAGGCTGACCACAACTTCAAGCGGGTTACAGACAATTCTCGGAAAAGCATTTTGCCCCGACGACCATCTTGTCGCGTCAGACGA
>Ga0206682_10003339_pt1 | contig 13735 bp, 14 predicted proteins | sample M240m12015metaG_FD_155444 | JGI IMG/M metagenome (GOLD analysis project Ga0206682, IMG submission 155444) | Ammonia-oxidizing marine archaeal communities from Monterey Bay, California, United States - M2 40m 12015 | ecosystem: Environmental > Aquatic > Marine > Intertidal zone | place: USA... | reverse complement strand
TTAATCCTTTTCTTCCTTCTGTCAATTCAAACTCGACACTGTCGCCTTCTTCGATTTGGTCAACCAAACCTGTTACGTGTACGAAGTACTCTGTGTTTGACTCGTCGTCTTTAATGAAGCCAAATCCCTTGTCTCCGTTAAAGAACTTTACTGTTCCTTGATTCATAATATAATTTAAAGTGCAAATGTCGACTAATTAATTAAGCACCCGACATTTTTTCTAAGTTATTTGTTTTTAGAGGGTTTGTATTCACTGAAATAGAATAGTGTCGAACCGCAGAGAGTCATTGGTCATACTAAGTCTAGTTAATGCACTAATAATAATTGGTGCTTTTCCCCATCTGAGTTTAGCACCTCAAGAATATAGCTGCCTGAACTCAATAAAGGCAATTGCACTTTGCCATGCATTGCTTTTGCACTGAATAGACAGTGTCCGGTCATAGAGAAAATTTGAACGTCCGAAGCTAAAGGCAGCTCAACCCAAGTGATTCCAGTACTAGGATTTGGATACATTTTTACTGGGGCAGACTCTTTTTCCTGAAGAGACATCTGCGCTGGGTTATAAATATTCAATGCCACGTTAACATTCTTGTAGCTTACGTTACCTGTACTATCAATGTTTATCGTATCGCAATACGTACTCGTGCAGGTCATGGTACCAAAGGCAGTACTGTCGACTGCACTGAGTGTTACACAAACTTCATAGCTCCCAGCCGTAGTGTACATATGTGAAGGATAAGCACCTACAGCGGAGGTGCCATCACCAAAGTCCCAAACGTAAGACACTGTGGCATTTTGCATAGAACTGTCTACATATGAGGTGTTGTAAAGAACAATCTGGCCCATACCTGTGAGCGTAGTATCTATGCCATATTGAGCTACACAGCCCGTGGTATTTGATCCGCCGCCTGTACCTCCACCTCCTGAGCCAGAACTACCACAAACCACAAAACCTGTGTTCACGGAGAAATATTGCGGTGTATTCATGCTGTATGCGGCTGATGAGCTTTGCCAATTCCCTGTGCAACTGTCAAGGGTTTGTATCAACAAAACACCACTAGATCCGTATAAAATTAACGTGTCGTTGTAATTTCCGTTTGCATCTGTCAGTAGTGTCACTGTCGTTCCTCCTGTTGCGGTATTAGTAGAATCATTGACGATCACTGGATAGTTAGGTATGCCCGCTCCTGAAGCAGAATCTATAACGTAACCAGAGAGAATTACGGTATGTGTTATTTGACTCCAAGCGGAAAAAGAAAGGGCTACAGAAAGGATGAGTAGTTTTAATTTCATGATTTTTTCGGTATTAGAAACTCCCTCAAAGGTACGTGTGATTTTATTTTTTAATTACACAATTGAGTAAATAGAAAGTTAATTGAGCTAGCGAAACGTTCACTACTTATATTTGCATCCCGTTTGGGGCCATTAGCTCAGTTGGTTTAGAGCGCTGCCTTGACAGGGCAGAGGTCACTGGTTCGAATCCAGTATGGCTCACTTTACTAGACAAACCCCCGGTATTTACTGGGGGTTTTTGTTTTCCAACAGATACGTTTTCATAAGATTTTCTGAATCTGCCTTACCTTTTCATTATATTCGAAAGGAGTTAAAAAATAACCTCTTATGCGATTTTCAATGCGGCTCATGGTGTGTACTGTTTTTTGCATCTGCTCACATCTTTCCTTGGCATTAAATGAAAATATACATGAGGTCATAGACACATGTGTCCAAGAGCCTAATTGTTCCTTTAATTATGACTTTGAGGAACATGAAGTATCAAATGTACCGGGATTAAAGTCATATGTTTTTAGATGCTTTCCGCTTTATGCAGAAGGCATTCTTACTATGAATAATGGAGATTCAATCTACGTTTCTCAGGGTGCTTGTGAACACTTTTATTGGGAAGCATTACTTCACACAAAACGAAAAATCAGTGATTACAATTCCGAAATACTCGCGTTCGCTGAATTATTCACTAGACACATGAGTACGTACAATATTGAACGTACGCTTACTCAACGCGGAACAATACAGCCCATGTCTGATACAGCCAGTATAGATATACCGGTTCAAGATATCCATGATTACTTAAATGAATTTTTAATAAGGATCACTTTATCCAGTGAGAATGTGACACAATTTAGAGTGTCCTATTATGGAGGATAAGAGCTGCTGTACCTTAAACTAAACCCTCTCCATTTTTATGGCGCAAATTATTCATGCTATTTCAGGTCCTAGAAACATTAGTACCGCTGCGATGTACAGTTTTGCGCAACGTCCAGGGTGTTCAGTATTTGATGAGCCCATGTATGGTACGTTTCTCCAAAAAAAAGGGCTGAACCACCCGGGACGAATAGAAACGTTAGAAAAGTGGCCCAGAGACGCAGCGAGTGCAGGTGATGAAGTTCGAAAATTAGCCCAAAAAAGCGACGAAGTATATCTTAAGAACATGGCGCAACATATGGTAGATGAGCCATGGGATTGGGTTGATCAGAGCGCTTTCATTTTTTGGATTCGACATCCTCGAAAAGTCGTTCAAAGTTTTGCAAAGGTTATTCCTAATGTAACAGCCGAGGATATAGGTTTAGATCAAGAATGGCAGCAATGGCAGAAGGTTGAGCGTTTGCCGGGGACGAAAATCATTGTAGATTCGGATGAAATGTTAGCCGACCCTGCACGCACGTTGCCTAGGATTTGCGAAGCACTTGAATTGGTCTGGCGCCCGGAAATGTTGAGTTGGCCAGCAGGTGCTAAAACGTATGACGGACCTTGGGCAAAGCACTGGTACAGCAACGTACACCAAAGCACAGGATTTGGTCAACCAAAGATGCTGCCAGAACCGTTGATTTCCGGACACGAAAAAGTCGTTGATGCAACTTTACCCGCCTACCTTTCCTTATTTTCAAATCGATTTAAATTTTAGACATGCTACAGCAATTTGACCCTAGAAATAAAAATATCAAAGTGTGGGTAGGCCACAGATTAGTGGAACGAGCAGATGCTAAAGTTTCGGTATTTGATAGCTCAGTTCAAGGCGGCGATGCCGTTTGGGAAGGAATGCGTGTCTATCAAAAAGGAGTATTCTGTTTGGAACGCCATTTGGATCGACTTGAGGATTCTGCGCGAGCTATGGCTTTTGAATCCATTCCAACGCGTTCCAGTATAAAATCGGCCATTAAAGCTACATTAGAAGCCAATGGCATGACCAAAGACACACACATTCGATTAACGCTAACCCGCGGCGAGAAAATCACCTCAGGTATGGATCCTAGGTTGAATCAAAGCGGCCCTACTTTGATTGTATTGGCAGAATGGAAACCGCCAGTATATGATAACGAAAGCGGAATACGTATAATGACGAGCGCTATTCGTCGTAATAGTCCCATGCATGTAGATTCTAAGATTCATCACAATAATCTGATTAATAATATTTTAGCTAAAATTCAAGCCAATCATGCTGGTGTAGATTCGGCATTAATGCTGGACAACCTTGGATTTATTTCTGAGATGAATGGTACAAATATTTTTATGGTGAAAAACGGGACTTTGCTTACGCCCACGGCTGATGCTTGTCTTCATGGGATTACACGCGGATTAGTGATAGAGCTGGCTCGCGAAAATGGTATGGTCGTCGAGGAGCGAAATATTTCCTTAACAGAATTATACGCTGCGGACGAGGCCTTTGGAACGGGTTCCATGGGCGAGTTGACACCTATTGTGGAGGTCGATGGACGGGTTCTAGCGAATAGGTCACAATCGAATCTTACGGCGCAATTGATCCAATGGTTTGAGGGCGTGCATGAAAAGTTGAGTACGCCGTTAGTGAATTTGTAACTTTGAACTTTATAAACCCTGCATACCTTATGAAAATGGTTCGTTTTCTGATTGCCTTCATATTTCTTGCCTCTAATACGTTCCTTTCCGCTCAGTCTCATCCTGTTCTAAAGGGTTGTATTGCCAATTTACCCGATTCGGTCACGTCAGTGAAAATTGCATATCTGCGCGGTAAAGGTTTAGCAGTAAAACAAGAGGTACCCGTTAGTACTACAACAGGATGCTTCGAGGCAGAATGGACACAGCAAGAACGTGGTATTTTCGTACTGTATATAGATGGAATGCACACCTTCGATTTAGTCATTTCCGATGAAGTACTTGAGATTTCTGCCGACTATAACGCCTTAAATGAAGTGCAGCTGCAAGGCCCTGGAATTAGCGAGTTTCAAGCGTTTAAATCCCTTGTATCCCCCGTCAAAGGTGCACCACCATTAGAAGATGAAGTTCGCGCTTTTTTACTGGGAATAAAGGATGACGCTCTGCGGGACTTTCTGATGCCACAATTGATTCCATTAAACCCAGATACCAATGTGTTTTGGCTGCGCAGTCATTTTTGGGACTACACAAACCTAAATTCGTTGAGCACTTTTATCAATCCATTTTTTGAGAAGAATCGGACCTTATATTTTGACCAAGTGCTAGGTCACAACCCAGATACCATTATCTACCACTTAGACAGACTCCTTTCACAACCAATAAATGAACAGATTAGAAAGGTCCTCATAAGTACTGCTACGTATCACTATGAAACCTCAAAGTTCATGGGTGAAGATGAGGTATTTGTTTGGCTCGTAAATCAATTTTATATCAACGGCTATGCGGATTGGATCTCCAAAAATGATTTAGGGAAAATCCGCGAAAAGGCAGAAGGCCTTGCAACTGAGCTGATTGGTCAGCCTGCTCCAGATTTTGCTTTTGACACACAAAATAATGGACGAGTGAAGTTATCCGAAGTAGAGAGTCCGATCACCATTCTTTATTTTTGGGACAGTGAGTGTGGCCATTGCCGCAAAGAAACGCCCCGTCTCAAAGAATTCTATGATGAATATAAGGACAAGGGTGTTGAGGTGGTTGCCATCACACTTCAAAATGAATTTACCGGATGGGAGAAATACATTGAGGAGTACGATTTGGATTGGATTAACGGTTTCGAATCGGACTTTGAACGTCCAAATTTTCTATGGTACTATTACATACCGACCACACCTAAAAAGCTAGTGTTGGGACCAGACAAGACCATTATTGCGAAAAACCTGGACGTGGAGACTACTTTGCGAACGTTTATTGACGATTATCTCGCTGGCAAGTTGGAATAAGGTTATCAAAAAAGCCCACGGCTCATCGAGCCGCGGGCTTTTACAATATTTAGGCCGACTGCCTATTCTTTTCCGCTATCAGCGCATCCTGCTTTCTTTTCAGAGCAACAGGCTCCTTTAGATTCGACGGCGGCAGTTTCAGAGGATTTCCCAGTGTTTTCGCACGATTTTCCTTCAGATTTTTCTTCAGAGCAACATGCTTTTTTTGTTGGAACCAAGGCTGTTGCTGACTTTTTTGATGTACAATGGCCACATTCTTCACCTTCAGCCTTCGCTGCTTTACAGCAGGCTTTCATCTCTGATTTAGTTCCGGCTTTTCCGTGATCGCAGTTTTCAGTACATGCGTGTTTTTCAGTGTTTTGCGGTTTTTCTTGTGCAAAGGCGACAACTGAAAAGAGCGCCAACACTGCGGTTAAGAGTGTTTTTTTCATCTTTTTTAGGTTTTAGTGGCGAGAAGTTAATGAATTCCCGTGCTTTACCCCTTGTTTGCTCATATAAGTTCTTATTTTTGCGTGGAATCAAAAGAAAGAAAATGAAAAAGGTATTTGTATTGGCTTTGGCAGCCGCTTTGTCTTTGACAAGCTGTGTGAGCAAGCAAAAATACGTTGAGCTAGAAACGTTACAGAACACTACAGCTGACAAATTGAGCAATGCTAAAATGGAATTGGCTGGAGCACTTGCCGCTAAGGACGCTCAAGCGCAGCAGTTGGCCGAACTAAAGGCAGATAAAAACAACTTAGCAAAACAAGTAGGAGATCTTACTGCAATGAGTGCTACAAACGCTCAGAACATGGAGAAAACCCTTGAGAGCATCAACGAGAAGGAAACGTCTATCACGCGTCTTCAAGATGCGATGAATCGTAAGGACAGTGTTACTTTTGCCCTAGTTACTTCATTGAAAGGCGCTTTAGGCGATATGAACGACGAAGATGTTCAAATCAGTGTTGAGAAAGGTGTCGTATACGTTAACTTAAGTGATAAGTTGATGTTCCGTCCCGGTTCAGATTACGTTAGTAAGGATGCTAAGAATGTGCTTGGTAAGGTTGCCAAAATCATGAACGCTAAGCAAAGCCTAGAGATCTTAGTAGAAGGTCACACAGATACTGATCCAATCGCTACCGAATGTGTAAAGGATAACTGGGAATTGTCAGTTCGTCGTGCAACAAACATAGTTCGCGTGCTACAATCAGAACATGGTATTGCTGCAGAGCGTATGACTGCTGCGGGTCGTGGTGAGTACATTCCAGTTGCTTCGAACGATACACGTGAGGGTCGCGCTGCAAACCGCCGTACTCGTATCGTTGTTCTTCCTAAATTGGATGAATTCAACAAGATGATCGAAGAAGGTTTGAAGTAAACCACATAGACATTTCTATAAGGAGCCCGTTTCGAAAGTGACGGGCTTTTTTTATAGGTTAACGACAATCGTAAAACGTAATCACTATGGAATATTTTATGATGGGAGGACCATTATTCATGTCGATTCTTACACTTCTTTTGATCGGTGTAGTATATGCTGCCCTTCAGCGAAAGGCTATACTTAGGGAGTTTGGCTTGGCCGCACTAGCATTCGGATTTTTAGGTCAACTCATCGGACTTTTAGGGGCATTCGAAGCAATAGAAGCCGCGGGCGGTGTGAGTCAATCGATATTAGCTGGAGGACTAAAGGTCAGTAGCATAACCTCCATCTACGGATTAATGATTTATTGTACTTCGTTGAGTATTCGAATCGTGTCCCGGTGGAATGATTAAAGCACATAAAAAAGGCGGCCCGAAAGGCCGCCTTTTTTTTTAAGAATGCTATGGTTTTTAAGGACACTCCACGCGCAATACTTTGAGGTAAGCACCGGCACCTGAAGAGATAGAATCTTGGATGCCAGCATCTAAACAAGTGTCTTCAACGGTCATTGCGGAGCTGTTTAGTTGGTATACGAATCCATCCCAAGTGTAATCATCTTCATAAAGATCGCAATCGCAAAAGGCATTGCCGCATGATGCGAGCATGAGACCGAAACCGGCCAGGAGTAGTAATTTTTTCATTGTGGTTTTGTGTTTTGTTCGTCTAAATTTAGCCAAAAATTCACGCTTACCCAATCTAGGCCATTTATTCTACCTTACTGTTCGGTGCATAAGGAAGTCCACTGCGCTCTGCTACACGGTCTACTACATCCGTAATGTAAACCTTGTCGAACGATTGCCCTGCCTCCACACCGAAGCCCATCATAAGAAAGGGGACATGTGTGTCATAGGTATAACCGGTGCCATGGGTAGAGCCATAGGGACCGTAGAATATAGCGTTCGGTTGCAGCTGGAAAATGAGATCACCTCCAAAACGACTTTGGTAGCCCTCATGAAGTTTTAAGGCAAGTTCCTCTCCTCCAGGGCGGCGAATTTCATCTGCGGTATATACGTGGATAAATGGATCCATCTGCTCTGTGATTTTCGCGATCTCTGCTGCGAAGGGTTTTGCCCATGTATTTAAATAAATATGATGGTTGATGATTTTTGATACCGCATTTTCTAGATTGACCTGCACGTCCAATTCATTTACGATGCGATCATTGAGCTGCGCAACGACATCTGCATTTGCGTAATTACGGACATTATAGCCGTCATCTGCAAGATGATTTGGGTTTTCGCTCGCACCGTGGTCGGCTGTGAGATAGATGATATAATTCCCTTTGCCCACTTTTTTATTTAGGGTACGAATGAATTGACCTAACTGTGCATCCAGTTTTAAATACATATCATGCACTTCACGGGATCGAACCCCCCATGTATGGCCGGCATAATCAGGAGAAGAGAAACTAACACCTAAAAAATCTGTGTATTCATCTTGACCTAAATCTTCCTCGGTAAGAATAAGTTCCGCCATATCTAGAACTAATTCATTCCCAACAGGCGTATTCTTAAGCATACTGAGTCCTTTTAATTGGACGACTGCCTCTAGATTGTAAGGGAAACTCGAACTTCCTTCATTGTATTTAGGCTCGAAAGGATTTTCATCTTCTAGACTATTTGTGTATTTGCGGGAAGCCATTTCCAATTTCCATCCCTTTTTCATCAACAGCATCGCTTTCTCCTTGCTATTGTATTTTTCTACATAACTAGGTAGCACATCGTTGTAATAACTACTGGAAACGAAATGCATACCACCATCGAGCCAATAAGCTCCATCAGCAAAGTGACCAGCGGGAAAAATGGCTCCACGATCTTTAACGCTTACGCCGAAGCTTTTTCCTTGTTTATTGGTATGTAGCTTGATGGCATCGCTAAAGGTTAAGGCACGGAGATTTTTTGGGGACCGTCTGCTGCTTCTTTCTACAGTCCCAACAGTAGTCACCGTGGTATCTTCTGCACAATACATTTCGTAATTACTCCTGCCGTCTAGCCAATCATTTGCAACAATGCCGTGATACTTTGGTGTAGTTCCTGTCGAAATACTAGCATGTCCTGGACCGGTGTAGGTTGGAACATAATTATAATGCGTATTGGCATAGCTGAAGCCGCTATCAAGCAACATCCGAAATCCTCCATCTTGGGCAAATTGTTCGTTGAAACGAAGGAGGTACTCCGCGCGCATTTGGTCTACGACTACCTGCACAACTAATTTAGGTTGCGCCCAAAGACCACCATATAAACTGCTAATTAGGATTATCCCAATTGCTCCTCTAATGCTTCTTTTTTGATGTTGCATGCTTCCCATTCTTCCATTTTGGCTGAAAGTGCAGCCTTCTTTTGTTCGTATTTAGGATAAAAGTCTTGGTCGGCCATTAATTCCTTGCAGGCGATTGGATCTGCGAGTTGTACGTCCCATTGCCCTATGGCTTCTTCTAACTCTTCTATAGCTTGTTCTATGGATTCTAAGTTACGCGTTTCACTGCGCAATTCCTTTTCAAATTGCTTCCGTTCATTGTAAGAAATCCCATTATCGTCGGGTGCGTTCTTTTTTGCTTTCTGTTTCTTGGCTTTAGCCGATTTCGCCTCGACTTCCCGCATCGTTTCCATTTTGCGGTATTCCAAATAATATTCGATTCCACCGAGCAGCGTCTTTACTTTGTGATCTCGGAACTCAATCGTTTTAGTTACTAGGCCTTCTAAAAACTCACGATCGTGACTTACTACCAGCAGTGTTCCGTCAAAACTTAGTAAACTGTTTTTTAAAACATCTTTACTGTTCATGTCTAAGTGGTTGGTAGGCTCATCCATTACCAAAAAGTTGATAGGCTTAAGTAGAAGCTTACAAAGCGCTAATCGACCGCGTTCACCACCACTGAGCACCTTTACTTTTTTCTCAACATCCTCTCCGCGAAACATAAATGACCCCAGCATGCTGCGGGCATGCTTACGCATTTCTTCAGGTGAGGCATCTTCAATAGTTTGCAGGGCAGTTTTATTACCATCGAGCTCGTCTGCTTGATCTTGAGCAAAATATCCAACTAGCACATTGTGACCCAATTCCAATGTACCCTCAGAAGATATCTCTTTCAGTAAAGCCTTCACCAGGGTACTCTTACCTTGACCGTTCTGCCCTACAAAGGCGACGCGATCGCCGCGTTCTATTTCTAGGTCGACTCCTTTTAATACTAATTTGTCGTCATAGCTTTTACCAACGCCTTCCGCCTTAGCCACGACCTTACCGCTTCGCGGCGCAGGTAGAAATCTGAAATGCATTGCGGAAGAATCTTCTTGATCCACCTCAATGCGCTCCATGCGGTCCAATTTTTTAATCAAACTCTGCGCAAAAGAAGCCTTGCTTGCCTTAGCTCTGAATCGTTCAATCAATTCTTCGGTTTGTTTAATCTCTCGCTCTTGATTCTTAGCTGTTGCTAATTGCTTCTCGCGCAAATCTGCGCGTAGCGTCAAATAACGCGTATATGGGGCATTAAAATCATAGATTTTCCCCATCATTACTTCAATGGTACGGTTCGTTACATGATCCAGGAACGTTCTATCGTGACTCACTACCAGCAGTGTCTGATTACTCTCACTAAGATGCTGCTCAAGCCACATGATGCTCTCAATGTCTAAGTGGTTTGTGGGCTCATCAAGCAACAATAAATCAGGCTTTTGGAGCAGTAAACGGGCCAATTCCGCACGCATACGCCATCCACCCGAAAAAGTGTGGAGCGGATTTTCAAAAACCTCTGGCTCAAAGCCTAGTCCTTTCAAAACCAACTCAATATCGGCATCTAAGCTATCGCCGCCCAGTAAACCAAAGCGCTCACTAAGCTCACTTAATTCGTCGATCAATGCGCTGTACGAATCACTTTCATAATCTGTACGAACTTCGAAGGCTGTATTGATTTCCTCAATTCGAATATTGATTCGAGAAATTTCGTCAAATGCACTGCGGGCGATGTCCATGATACTTTTGTCCATGTCCATCTTTAAATCTTGACGTAAGAACCCAATCCGAGTTTCTTTTGCTTTACTCATCGCCCCACCATCGAGCGAATAATCGCCAGCGATGAGTTTGAGTAAGGTCGATTTTCCGGCGCCATTACGTCCCACTAGACCGATACGGTCTCCTGGATTAATTTGAAAACTAACTTCATCGAAAATGGCGCGGCCACCGAAGAATAGGGATGCTTTGTTAACTGCTAAAATCATTGTGACAAAAGTATCAAATGACCACGCGACAACACCTAATTTTGTCCTGCATTTCAGAATAAATCCAAATGTTAAAAGGAACCAAACTCTACGCCATAACCCAATCGAAGTGTCCGCACTGTATGGAAGGGGATATTTACCCCCATAAGAATCCATATAACCTTAAACGCTTTTCTGAAATCAACGAACGCTGCAGTGCTTGTAATCAAAATTTCGAGCCTGAGCCTAACTTCTATTACGGAGCTATGTACGTGAGTTACGGGTACACTGTAGCTTTATTCGTCGCGGTGTATGTCATTTTTGGTATTTGGATGGAATGGAGCATGTGGCCTACCATTACGGCTTTGGGTGTCATCCTCATACTTCTTGGACCTTTACTTTTTAGAATAGCTCGTACTACTTGGTTATCATTGTTTGTTCATTATGATCAAGCGTCCATAGAAAATTGGGTAAAGACCCAGAAGAAACGTAAATAACCTCGGAGAAAGCATGGGATATGCTGAGCGATCTCTTCCGTTGGGTTACTACTTTATCATTCGCTGCGGCTGACACTCTTCGAGCAAAGGTGTACCGTACATGAAATGTTCTACGAGTTTCTCGGCTAAATAGGGTGTCATTAAAATGGCTCGACTCCCCATCCCATTAAAAATCCAAACGTTTTTCTCTTTTGGATGCGGCCCAATCAGCGGTTTACGGTCCTTAACAGCGGGTCGTACTCCAGCCTTATGCGTTAGGGTTTCAAAAGATCCATCCCAGACTTTCTGAACATGCTCCTCAAGTTCAGATCGTTTTATTAGGCTGGGACCATCACGGAACCCTTCCCAGTCATAGGTGGCGCCGACAAGTGCTTCACGGTTTCCTTCGCCGATCATAAAGTGACCTTGATGAATGCACTCCTTACCTAAATCATGTTTCAATTTAACGGTGATGACTTCCCCTTTGACGGGCGCAAAGCCGGTAACCTCCAATTTACTTTCACCTAAAGCAGACTGTGCACCTTCACAAGAGATGACTGCATGTGCACCAAGCGAACCGTATTTAACACCATCACCGTGCGATTCTAGTTGACTCCATTTAAACTTCGCTTCAGTGAAATTACCACTAGTCTCCAAATTCCCTCTAACGGCCGCTAGCATTGTATTGACTTTAACTCGTCCAGTCTGTTTCATCATACCTGAGCCGTGCTTGGCAATGATGTGTTCCGGAACACTCGAAATATTTTCTTCTAAGTAAGGGGAGAAGGAGGGATGATCAGACTGCGCTACCCACTGATTTTGTTCACCAGCACTATGGAACACTCTTCGAATGGGCAGCGGCTGATAAAATTTATTCCCGGTCCATTTTTCCATCGCTGGATACACTCTTTGAAGTGTCTCCATCATTTCGTCCGCCTTCCATACTTTTTTCATGCGTTTTAAAACGACGGGATTCCAGAGGCCAGACGCGACTACTGAACTGTGATTCTCCTTGGGTAAGTCAAACATGTGCACGCTTGCGCCATACTTCATTAAAGTATAACTTAATACGGAGCCTGATATACCTCCACCAACAACGATATAATCTACGTATTTCATAAAATAAAAACTCCCGCTACAAATGTAGCAGGAGTTTTTGTGTTTTGCTTTTTATTAGACTCGATTAGAAAGTCCACATATCGTGCTCCTTGTTTCTCAAATCCTCTTTAATAGCGGCAGCTTCAAGTAGCTGATTCATCGCACTGTTACGTTTATAATCTGCAATGGTACGGTCATAGACATTGTCCATTTTCGTAATTACCGCATTGAACTTACGCAAGTGCATGATCTGATCAAAGGTCAGGCGCTGATTATTATTTTTTTCATTGTATGCTACAGCAGTTGCCATGGCGTAACGTGCATCTGGGAACCAAATCCAGAAAGGATTGTAGGTTAATGACTGGTTTCGCGGATCGCGAACTTCTGGAGCAATACCAATGATTCTATTCTTTAGTTCACCACGTTGCTTATCGAAATACCAGTCACTTTTTAAATGATATGCTACAACAGCATTCGCTTTTATTGAGATGGTATCAATAGCCAATGGTGGACCAAAAGGATCTTCAGGATTTGGAATGGTATCATACGATTCTATCTTTTGGCGAACTTCCGCAACCGTCATTGGTAATTCGAAACGATCGTCTAGGAAAATCTCCGTAATGGTGTTTTCTGTAATGATTCCATCTACCAATACATCCCACAAAGCTTTACGATCTGGCATAGGCTTGATCGGATAGTATAATGAGAGATTGATTTTTTCGCGCAAGTCAATACGCTCCCAATGACGCTCAGACCACAACATATCGTCTTGACGAAGATATGGGTAAGGTACTACGCGATTGTTGCGGTAGTGTTTACTCAATTCAGGAACGATGCCATCATCTGATGGATCTAAAACCTGTGCTTGTGCGGTATTTCCTAAGGCCAAGCCTAAGAAAACAACGGTCAATAAAAGCGATTTAACTCGTAACATATTAGTTCAAATCAATAGTAATAGGCGCAACTTTTGGTTTAATACCTTTCGCTGTAGTCGCCTTGATGTTTCTAATAATAACAGGTGTACCTGGCTTAGCTTTATCTAACGCTGCTTTAGCATTAGATGAGAGCGAATTCCCTTTACAGTCGATTGGTGCGAAAGGGGGTACAATAATTTGGAATGCGGTAACGCGCAGTGGGAGTTCAAAATCAAAGTTTTGAAACTTAGCATCTACCTTGGCTTTCTTCAAGAGACCTGCGGACATAAGTCCTTCGGTTTTTCCGAAAACTTCTCCAGAAGCACCTGGCAACTGCTTAACACGGAACATTTTTGATCCCATGTTTTTAGTTTGGTCACCGTCTTTGACACTAACGCTAATCTTTAATTCACCGCCTCGTTGTCTTGTGACATCAGCAATATAACCATTGCCTGATTTCTTTACACCTGCTCCAGATACAATAAGATTCGCAGGATCTACACCAGGT
>Ga0206682_10003335_pt1 | contig 13746 bp, 18 predicted proteins | sample M240m12015metaG_FD_155444 | JGI IMG/M metagenome (GOLD analysis project Ga0206682, IMG submission 155444) | Ammonia-oxidizing marine archaeal communities from Monterey Bay, California, United States - M2 40m 12015 | ecosystem: Environmental > Aquatic > Marine > Intertidal zone | place: USA... | reverse complement strand
AAAATATTGGTCAATAATAAAAGAAGCAGCTAAAGATTGGATAATTGACAGTTGGGAAAGTAAATATATGTTTGACAAAGGCAAAGTAATCTTTGTAGGTGTTGTACTGTTCTTTATTCTTTGGAAAATTGTTTACTCTATTTTTAACTAGAAACAAAAAAATAATAATCACTATATTTGTATAAAATTTAAAACTAATGGCTACAACAGGCGTATTTAACGGGACTAACTTAATATTGAAGATTGAGGATACTGCAGTAGGGCATACTACAAGCTGCTCACTATCTTTATCTAATGATTTACCAGAGGCTACTACAAAAGATAGCAGCGGTTTTCAAGAAGTGATTGCTGGAGTAATGAGCGGAGAGCTTTCTTTTGAAGGTTTAGTTGCTTATGACGATTCTGCAAATGCTATTGAAATGGCGGACTACCTTTTAAGTAGAACACAATTAACTTGTGTGTTTGGAACTTCAGTTTCTGGAGATGATATTTTTACAGCTGAGGGGTTCCTTTCAAGTGTAGAGATGAGTGCAGAGGCTGAATCACCAGTTACTTATAGTGGTTCAATTACCTTAACAGGTGCAATCACTAAATCGACTAACTCGTAATTAAGTTAGAGTATTATGGCAAACAAAAAAAGAGGGTATTATACCCTAACTATTGGCGGGCGTAAAAGAACAATGCATTTTAGCATGAATTTCTGGAGCGCCTTTACAGAAGAAATGCAGGTGCCACTTGACAGAATCGGAGAGATTTTTGACGGTGGCGTTTCGCTTACTGGTATTCGTGCGCTGGTTTATTCCGGGCTACTTGCATATGACCAAGAAGAGGGAAACGAAATAGATTATACTATTTATAAGGTAGGTTCTTGGCTTGACGATATGGATGGGGGCGAACTTGAGAAAATTGTAAACACAATGCTCGAAAGTAAAATACTAGGCACCGATTTAAATATGGGTATTGATAGAAACCCTAAATCTGAGGGAAAGCAACCGCCGACACCCTAAGCTGGGATAAATTACTTGATTACTATATTGGGCAAGTCGGCATAGACCCGGATAAATTTTGGCGCTACACTTGGTCGGAAAACCAAAGGTTAGGGGAATCCTATAATATAAAACAGAATTTTAGCTGGGAAAGGACACGTTATTTAGCTACAATGGTACATAATGTAAACTGTCAGAAAAAGCAGCATATGATAAAACCGGAAAAGCTTTTCCCATTACCGCAAGATGTTTTATCTAAAGTAATAAAACCAAGAAGCACAAAAGAAAGTTTTTTGAAGTTTAAAGAGGTCTGTAAGGCTGCAGGGGTTAAATTATAAAGCCCCTTTTTTTTTGTAATTTTGTGACATGGCAGATAATACTTTAAGAATAGCGATTAACGCCGATATAAGGGGTTTAAATCAAAATTTAAATAAAGCTCAAGGGCGTTTAAAGGCTTTTAGTGGGCGTTTAAAAAATATAGGGGGTCAACTACAAACTAGACTTGCGCTGCCCTTAGTCGCAGCGGGAGGGGCTTCTATTAAGATGGCGGCTGACTTTGATAAGTCAATGACCAAAATAAAAACCTTAGTAGGTGTTGCGGGCGCTGAAGTAGACCAAATGTCTATGGGCGTAAAAGCTATGGCTACCAATGCAGGTGTAAGTTCTGGCGAAGCCGCCGATGCACTATTTTATATTACCTCAGCTGGTTTGCGTGGTGCTGATGCAATGGCTGTACTTGAGCAATCTACTAAAGCGGCTGCTTTAGGTTTAGGAGATACTGCTACTGTCGCAGATTTAGCAACCTCAGCCCTTAACGCTTACGGTGTAGAAAACCTTAGCGCTACAGATGCTACCGATGTTTTAACTGGAGCTGTTAGAGAGGGTAAACTTGAGGCTAGTGAATTATCTAGCGTAATGGGTCAAGTGCTTCCGGTGGCTTCTAATATGGGCGTTGAGTTTCACGAGGTAGGTGCGGCATTCGCTGCAATGAGTAGAACAGGAACGCCAGCTGCACAGGCAGCAACTCAGTTAAATAGTATTTTGATGGCTATAATGAAGCCAACAAAACAGAGTGCAGCGGCTATGGCTGAGCTAGGTTTAAGTAGCCAAGGTTTAAGGGAGCAAATAAAAGACAAAGGTTTATTATCAGTATTTGAAACGTTAAAAACAAAAAGTTTAGATAACTCTGAAGCTTTCGAACGCGTTTTTGGTAATGTTAGAGCCTTAAAAGGTATCATGGACTTAACTGGCGCTAGTGCGGCTACTACAGCCGAGATATTCGACAGAATGTCTAATACTACAGGTATGACGTCTAAAGCGTTTGTTGAACTTCAAAAGAGTTCAGAGTTTAGGTTACGCAAAGGTTTAAAATCTTTACAAAATAGTTTTACAGATTTAGGCGCTGTTTTAATGGATTCTTTTATGCCATTAATACAAAATATTATGGGGTTTTTTCAAGGCCTTTTTAAAGCGTTTAGTAATCTTGACCCGGCTACTCAGCAAATAGTTATTGGGCTTGCTGCTTTTGCAGCTGTACTGCCTACAATAATCTCTTTAGGCGGAACCCTTTTAGGAATAATATCGGCTTTAGTTTCTCCTATAGGTTTGGTTGCCGCTGGCGTTGCCGCTGTGGCTTATATTATTTATAAAAACTGGAATGAAGTTTTACCTGTTATTGTAGGGCTTTATAATAGGTTTGTTGATTTGTATAACGGTTCTGAAAATTTAAGAATTGGAGCAGGTTTAATAAAGACTGCTTTTCAAGTTGCTTTTATAAAAATAAAGCAATCAATAGACCAAGTAATAAATGTTTTTAAAACAATGTGGAACCTTATAAAAGAGGTTTCCGAAAGGGGGGTTAATGGCGCATTTGGCGACATATTAGAAAAAGGGTTTAAAGATAGTGTTGATATAACCAAAAAAGCAGGTCAAGAAATAGGAGAGGTATTCTCTGAAAATATGGCTGCCGCTGTAGCTAATAGGCTTGAATATAAAACTACTGAACAGGTTAATACTGCTTTGAGCAATGTAGTAACTAAGGCTCAAGATTTAATACAATCTAATTTAAAGTCGTTTGGTATATCTCAACCAAAAGCAGTAAATCAGCAAACTACTGCAAGTAATCAAACAAGTACATCAAGTGCAGGTAAAAAATTAGCAGAAGAAACTAAAGTTATAGAGACTGAGGGCAGGAGAATGATTTCTATCACAGATGAAATGATGGAGGAAGTTGATAGTATTGTTAGCGGTGGCTTACAAGATGTTACTATAGGTATAGCAAACGCAATGAGTGCAGCAATTTCTTCGGGTGCTTCTTTTTCTGAAGGCTTAAAAATAGCTTTACTCGGTGGTGTTGCTAGTGTGGCTGAACAATTAGGTAAGTTAGCTATTGGTGTTGGTATAGCGGTAGAGGGTATTTCAAAAGCTCTTAAAAGTTTATCGGGCCCAGTAGCTATAGCTGCCGGAATAGCTTTGTTAGTTGTCGCTGGTGTTGCAAAAGGTGCAATGGCTAAAATGTCGGAAAAAGCTGGCGGAGGTACAGTGCCAAAGTTCGCAAACGGTGGTATCGTTTCTGGTCCTACTCTCGGATTGATGGGAGAATATAGCGGGGCAAGAAGTAACCCGGAGGTAATAGCCCCCCTAGATAAATTAAAAGGAATGATAGGCCAACAAGGCCAAACCGTACACGTCGGCGGAGAGTTTAGGTTACAAGGTCAAGATTTAGTCGTAGCTTTACAAAGAGCAGAAAAAAATAGAAGTAGATTATTATAATGGCATACGAAATCAAATATGAGTTATTTTTCTCAGATGTAGAAAATAACAAATTTAAGATTGAAATACTAGAAAAGGATTTTGTATTAGACCCTTTTGGCCTAGGCAATACCCCTGCTAAATTAATAGGAACAGGAAGGCCTGCAATCATAGAATGGGATGCTGATGATGATATTTATTCGCCTATAATTGGCTCAAGGTGTAGGTTAAATTTTTTTGCTACTGATGCTAATACTTACGATGAATTTTACAAATCTGGAGAGCGCCAATATAAAGTTAAAATTTTAGAATACACTTCTTTTGGTAGTGATTATAACGATGAGGAATTACCATGGAATTTAATAGATAAGGAATGGGAAGGCAAGTTAGGTAGTGATGTTTTTTATAACGCAATCTGGGAAGGTTACATAGTGAACGATGGGTACCAAGAGGCGGTAATTACTGCACCTTATGAGATTAAACTAGAAGCTATTGATGGCCTAGGTACTTTAAAATCTTATGATGTACCTTACCTTACTGATAACACAAACCCAAAGGAGAAAATGTTTGTTTATTTAAATAAAATTTTAAAACTTACAGGCCACAGTTTTCCCATATACATTGCAAACGATATACGAAAAAACGGAGGTTCTGCAAACGATACTATCTTTCACGATATAGAAATAAATAGGTACGCTTTTAGTAATAAAAATCTTGTTTTGATTGATGCTAAAGAAGCGCTCAAGTATATTTTGAAAATGACTAACAGTAGGATATTTCAATCTTTTGCCAAGTGGTATGTCGTAAGTAACTCAAACCTCATAGATAACCGAATTGTTCAAGGTACTGTATCCCCAAGTGGTGAAGATGTTATTGATGAACCAGATGAAATAGTAGCGCCACCAGTTTACGGTTCTCCAGATGTTTCTATTGATGGAGCCGCCGTAATGTATCACAATATAGACCAGAACTATAGGCTTTTGGCTATTGAAAATGGAGGTACTAAGGTTGTAGAGTGGAGGTGGTATTTAAACGGTTCTCAAGTTTTAGTACAAAGCGACCCGGATAATTCAAGCTTTGGAGTTTTAAGTTTAGGCCAAGTAGTATCTGGGCAAGATGGAGAAAGTTACACCGTACAAGGTAAAGATTCAAACGGTCAAACAGATTTATCAAGTGCTTTTGTTTTAGATGTTAGAGAATATACTGCTCCGATAACTAAAGCTGACGTAGCTATAGTGCCGCCAGACGATGATACAGCGAATGAAATTGTAACAGTTGATGATTACCCTACTGCATATGATTTAAGGATAAATGCAGGTGCTAACTTTAACGTAAAAAATGCTTTTGTTTCACCAGATACAGGAATATTAGCTTACGGTGCTGGAGAATCTGGCGACCCATTTACTATGCAGTTTAATGTATTTTCAAATGTAGGCGAATTTACATCAGCAAGTCAACTTACTTCACTTTCTATTACAGGTGGTTTTAACCTTTCTCACTCTTTACAAGGTGATTATATACAAGTAACGGTTACAGGTAATAGGCCTATAGGTTCAGAAACTCATTACCTAAGTTTAAAAGGTGCCGCGGATGTACAACAATTTACACACAGTTATACAGTTTCGGATATCGCTTCAAATGCAAGCGTTTCGCCGTCTACTTTTAGCGCTTCCGGGGGTGACGGTTCTAGTTATACAAAAACATTTAATATAAACGCCCTTTCGGGGTATAAGTGGCAAAGTGTAGGTAATGTTACTGTGATAGCTAACAGTTCGCCTTACGATTCATTAACAGTATCAAAAACAAATGATACAACTTTATTAGTTACGATTACTGGTAGTATTGGCGTTTCCGATGAAAGCTGCACAATAACAGTAAGCGGTCAGCCAGTTGGCTCTGGTCCAGCTACGTCGTTAAGCTTTAACCCATCTGCCCCTTACGATATTGCAGAAAGCAGCGGTTATTTTGATTTAAAAGTTACTTCGGATGGTAATTTTACTGCTACAGCTAACAGGCCTTGGATTCATTTAAATAAAACTGGAGGCGCTACAGGCACGACAACTATAAGAGTAAAATTTGATACTAATACTGGCGCTAGAAATAGAAAAGGTAGTGTATCTTTTTACCCTACAGGGAGTAGTAGCGCTATAACTTCAATATTACTTAATCAAGATGGAATAGGATAATGGGATTAATTAGAACACACCAATTAGATTATTTAAATAAATCAAATGAACAGATAAGTTTTAAGGTTTTTGATTCGGATGGCGTTTATGTAGAAACTTTAGATGAAGATATTTTAATTACTGCACCAGAGCAGTTAGTACCTTTAGATAGGTCTTTAGTAAAAAACTATGAAAGGCCTTTGAAGGACACTATTTTTACAAGTAAATTTATAGGTTTAAATTTCACAAACCAAAACGCGCAATTTTTCTATGGAGAGGATGGTTGGATTTTGGGCCCTCATGTAGATGATGCTTTATATACTAAAAAAATAACAGATAACCTTCTTTATGAACCTGTAAAACCTCTTTCTGGGAGTTCTTATTTTAAAGGGCATGGTACAGGTACTCCAAAACAAACCTTACTTATAAAATCAGATATCAATGATTCAGTTCTTAGGCAAGGTGTTTCAGTACAGGTAAGTTTCTCTTATAATATGTATGATATATCGAACGGTACTAATAGGTATGTTATGCCTATTTACGCTGTAATTGATTCTACTGGTAATGGCTCGCCAGATTATATGTACGACTTTGAAGAAAATAAGTGGATAGCTTATGCAGCTGATTCAGCTAGTAACCCGCAAAAGCAGTTTAATATAATAAACACTTTACATAATAAATGGGTTGGTTTTAGTAAAGAAATTCAGCCTTTTGAAGTTGATAGTGTAACCACTGATGTAAATATAGAAATTGGTATTTTAGAACCACAAGGCCTAAGTCTAGGGACAGTCATTTACTTAGATAATTTTGGTATTTCTGAAAAGTTAGAGTTAAATATTTCTAATATAAAAAACATTAGAAGCCGGTACTCTTATGATGGGGGTTATACAGCTGTTTATGAAACTCAAAATATATTTTCAAACGAACTAAAAGACGATGATAGTTTTGTTGGACAAATAGAAGGAGATTACGAAAGGCCAAGGGACAGTAGTACTAAAACCTTGGAGGCTTTAGTTACGCAAGAAATAACAAATGACAATAGAGATTACCTCACAAAATACGAGGGCGTTTTTAGAAACAAAGACACTAAAAACATAGGGCTACACAATAAGGTCTGGGTTAATTTTGGGGTTGATGTATTGCAAGAGCCAGTAAGCTGTTATTTAGACGCTATGGTTTTTGATGTTAAAGCCGCTGAGTATGATATTAAGATGCATATACCAAACCAAGATGATGATGCCCCTTCAATTTATAAATCTATAGCAGAATAAAAATCTTTTTTTGTTTGCTCTGCTCCTCATGTAGCTTCGGTTACTGGGGGGCTTTTTTTATTTTATACTAAAAAACATAAAATATTTTTTGTTAGTTAAAAAATTATTTATATATTTGTACTATTAATAACAACAAAACAATTTAAAATTAACATTATGAAACAATCAAGAAAAGTAGGAGTAGCAGGAGGGTTTATTAATCAAATGATGGGTAATAACTCAACAGTCCCAGTAGTAGGAGAAGGTGCTACTATATTACATTACTCAGACCGCTCAGCATACGAGGTAATCTCTGTGTCTAACGACTCTACAAAATGCACTATTAGAAAAATGACTACTAAATTTATTGGAGACAGTTACGGAGATGAGCGTTATGAATACACAAGCGATTTAGAGGGTTCAACTAAAGACTTAGAATGGAATGAGAAGAAAGGATGCTGGGGAGAAGTTTACTATACTACAGAAATAATCAAATCTTTAGCTAATAGATTAGAGAAAGAATATGGTTGGGGATGGATGGATTTTCTTCCTATTGGTTTGACTCAAGACGACTTGTTTGACAATAAGAATGAAAACAACTATTACAACTCGTACAAAATTATTGAAGGCGTTACTAAACAATATAAGAACTTTAATAAAGTCTCTGTTATCTTCGGAGTTTGTGAAGAGTACTGCGACCCATCATTTTAAAAAATAATAATAAACAAGGGGGCGAAAGCCCCCATAAAAAACAAAACAATGATACAAGAACAAATACAAGAAGGAATAAATGATGCAATCGACCAACTTGGTCAAGCTTTACACAATGCTGATTATCATTACGATGGCGTTATAGAAAAAGACAGAATACAGTATGCGATGCGTACATTAATGAGCATTAGCAATAATTACAGAAAACTAAAATCAAAACAATGAAAAGATTTACTTACATATTTATAGCGCTGTTTACAGTATTTATAGCGCTACAATTCCTTAGAGGAATTATATAAAACATTTTTTTAAACCATTAAAAAACTTTATATTTGCAATATGACAGAAATGCATTTTAAATTTATTAATCTTATCAAGGATAAGAAAATAACAAAAAAAGAAATAGCTAAAAGATTAGGCGTTACAATGCCGACTCTTAACGCAAGGCTAGAAAATCCTACAAGCTTTAAGCTTGGAGAAATTAACGAACTAAAAACAATTTTAAACGAAAAAAACTTAACTATTTATGAAGAATTATTTTAAAGCAATCTCAGCTTTTCAGAGAGAATGCCCGGTACTACCAAAAGGCACAAAAGGCTATGGGTATAACTATTGTAAATTAAGTACAATGGTACCCCTTATAAACCCTTTCTTAGAAAAGAATGGTTTAGGGTACACGCAACCATTATCTACTAACCCAGCGACAAATAATAACGCAATTAAAACGACTGTATTTCATATTGAGAGCGGAGAGTTTGAAACTGAATATTGGGATTTGCCCGAAGTAGATTTAAAAGGTCAGAACCGTTACCAATCAGATGGAAGTGGTATAACTTACATTAGGCGATACGCCCTTGCTGCTCACTTAGGAATTGTTTCTGATGAAGATAACGATGGAGCCGGGCAACAAGTAGCTAAAAAAAACCTTACAAGCGTACAGTTTAATCAATTATTAAAAGGCGATGCGGATACAGCTCGAGCCGCTATCAAGAATTACAATGTAACAAAAGAGCAAATTCAAAAATTAACTAACCAATTTAAAGAACAGTAAAATGACAGAAAAGATTTTCGCAAAAGGGATTAATTTCAAAAAAAGAGCAGGTTCACCAGATTTCGTTATCGGTAACTTAAATATTAAAGTTGACGAAGCTATTGAAACGCTAAAACAAAATGAGAATAACGGCTGGGTAAACTTAGATATTTTAACTAGCAAAGAGGGTAAGCCTTACGTTGAGGTTAACACTTGGAAACCAGAAGGACAAAAGAAGGTACAAGAGGAAACAGGTACAGACTTGCCGTTTTAAATTATAAGGGGGCTATATGTCCCCTTTTTTTTATATAAAAGGGACTCTGATTAACCATCAGAATACTTAATTAACTAAGTTAATAATAAAAGTCAATGTTTATAAGGTGTATGAAAGGTTTTTAACTTTAAGGCAATTGGCTTTTTTAAAAAATCACAATGAAAATCACAATATGCAAAAAAGTATCTACGAAATAACACAAGATGAACTTGATTTTCTTTACGCCCATGTAGCAAAGCTAAAGACAACTTTGGCTAACCAAGTAAACAAGATAACAATACTAGAATCACAAATACAAACATTACAAAATGATAAAAAAGATAGAAAGTAACGACGCTTACCATAGCGACAAAACTATTTCTGCAAGTGGTTTAAAAACTATTTTTAATAAAAGCGTTTACCACCACATAAACAGAAAAAAATTTAATAAAAAGCCAAGTACTACGTTTGGTAGTGCTGTGCATTCGTACTGCTTAGAAGGCGAATCTCAGTTTTACAAAGAGTTTGCTGTATGGGATAAACCAAAAGGGGGTAGTAAAGCTGTTAAGCAAGAGATAGCTGAAAAACTTATGGACATCGGCTCAAGGGATATTATAACAAGCTCTGAATTTGAAAACATAAAAAAAATATACGAAAACATATTGGCGGATGATAGAATCAAGCCCTACATATTTGGAGAAGTAGAGGCTAGCCATTATAGCGAGATAGATGGCGTACCCATAAAGTGCCGACCCGATTGCATGAACCTAGCAGAAGGGTGGATAAGCGATATAAAAACCTGCAGAGATAACAGCCCTAAAAAATTTAAATGGGATATATTGGGGTGGGGGTATCATTTACAAGCCGTTTGTTATTGTAAAATTATGGGCATTCCAGTTGAGAACTTTAGGTTTATAGCCATAGAAAATGTTTATCCATTTAGCGCTGAGCTATATAGTTTAAGTCCCGAAATGATTGAGCAGGGAGAGGTGGCTTTTGAGAAAGCTTTAAACGATTGGAAGTTTTATTTAGATACAGGAATTTTAACAAAACACAATACAAAAAACACCTCCGAAGATGGAGGCCTTATAATATGAAAGTAAGATTAGAAGATATAAAACAGGTTATACTAAGGGAAACAGGTTTTAACATAGACACAAAAAACAGACAAAGGCACTTAGTAGATTTAAGAAAAATGTTTTTTTACATTGCTAGAAAACATACCGATTTAAGTTTAAGCAGTATGGGTAAATTTTTAAAACGCGACCATGCTACAGCTTTACACAATATAAACAGCGCAAAAAACTTAATGCAAATTGAGCCAGAGTTTAGAATTAAATTATTTAAATTAGAAGAACTTGTTTTAATTAAATGCAAGAATGAATACAATAAACAATTTTTAAATAAACCAAGGGTCTTACACCCGGCACTTTTAAGATATGCGAAAGAACCCCTTCGAAAAATACTTATCAAAAGAAGATAGGCTACAGAATACAGTAATGCACTATTTAAAGTTAAAATATCCATTTGCTTTAAGCATCCACGTTCCTAACGAAGGAAAGCGTTCCCCTTTTGAAAGGTATAAGTTTAAGTACCTTGGGGGGGTGTCTGGAGTGCCAGATGTTTTAGTTTTTTCACAAAACGCAAGTAAATGCGGTTTAGCGATTGAATTAAAGGTCGGGTATAATAAACCTACAGAAAACCAAAAAAAGCTCTTAGAAGCTCTTATATTAGCAAATTGGGAGGCTCATTGGGTAAATAACTTAGATGATGCGATTAAACTTATAGATAACTACTTTAAAAATGAAATATAGAAAAGTGTTTTACAACGAGGAACTAAATAAAGTTAGAAGCCGGAATTTTGATTGGGTTTCTGATACAACTTTTGAGGATAGCGCTGGTTTTGAATATGTCGGTACAATGACGCCAGTAGAATTAGATTTATTAATTGAGGCCTTGTTTTCTAAACACCAGTTTAAGGATATAAGTTTAGAGGATTTTGAAAATATGTTCGGTGATGTAAGAACATTTTGTGATATAATAAAAGGAATATTAGATAAATAATTTTATATTTGAAAAGTAGAGTGGTGGCTACAATTAAAATTTCAAAAAAACCCTTTAGGGAAGGCGCCCACCACCGCTGGAACTTTAGGGTTTTATTTTTATGCAAACAGGAATAATAAACAAACCGGAAAAATTTAACAGTTACTTTGTAGTGCCTAGGGAGGTTTTTAGGGATAATTCTTTAAGTACTGGCGCAGTAGGCTTGTTTTGTTTTTTATTATCTCATAGCAGCGATTTTAAAATTACAGTTGAATATTGTATCAATGCTTTTAAGGATGGTAAGGATGCAATTAGAAACCGATTTAAGGAATTAATTGATGCTGGCTATTTAGATAAAGTACAGGTTAGGGATAGTAAAACTAAAAAATTCTTAGGGTATAATTTTACTATTAAATTACCCCAAAGCGGAAAAGCCGGAGACGGAAAAGCCGGAGGCGGAAAACCCGCCATAAAGAATAATAACATTATACATAACATTAAAACATATAAAGAAATAGTAGTTGAGTGCTATAAAAACATAGTTTTATTGTTTGATGAAGAATACAGGCCGAAGACAGAAACTCAAAAAAATAAGTGGCTCGATGTAATTGATGAATTGGATAGGTTAGATGGCGTTAACCCTAGACAAGTGTTTTATATAACAAAAAGAACCTTAGAAGATGAGTTTTGGTCTGAGAACTTTAGAAGCCCTTTAAAGCTAAGGCGTAAAAATAAAGATGGTATTAAATGGATAGTAGTATTTAAAAACAAATATGCAAAAGACATGAAGGTATGATTAAGCACGAAAAAAGAATAAAGCAGGTTTTAAATTTTAAAGGCGTTGGGAATCAAAAAATACACCCTTCAGATATTGATGCAATTTTAGAATTTGACAACAAGTACTTAATTATTTTTGAAGTTAAACTAAAAGGAGTTCAAGTCCCGTATGGTCAAAAATTATTATTTGAAAGAATAGCGGACTGCTGGCAGAAAACAAATGGGGAGGCTTTTATTGTTTATTGTGAACATCAAACTAATACAAGTGAAATCGTAAATATGGCCAACACAACCGTAAAGAAAGTTTACAATAACAAAAAAAACTTTGCCAGAAATCAAAATATTAGAGAATTTTTAATGACATTAGCAAAACATTACAATATTAAAAAACTAAATGAAGCATTATGACAGAACAATTTCAAGAACTAGGAATTTATCCGAAGGGTAATTACGAAGAGCAAAAAGTTAAATGCCCGGAGTGTAGCCATAAAAGAAAAAACAAAGGCGATAAGAGTTTAAGTATTAACCTTTCTAAAGGTTTATATAATTGCCATCATTGCGGCTGGCAAGGTAATGTAAAGATTAAGCAGAAAAAGGAATATACTAAGCCAGTATTACACCAGACAGATTTAGACAGTAAGATAATAGAATGGTTTAATGGCCGAGGTATCACTTTACCTTCACTTGTGCATTATGGAATAACGCAAAGCGTGGAATATTTTCCTCAATCACAAAAAAACAGTAATTGCATTAACTTTAATTACTACCGGGATAAGGAGCTTGTGAATGTAAAATATAGAGATGCAAAGAAAAATTTTAAATTAGTGGGGGGTGCTGAACTTATTTTTTATGGACTAGATAATATAAAAGAAAGTGAGCGGTGTTACATAGTTGAAGGCGAAATAGACGCGCTTAGTTTTCATGAAGCCGGCCTTTTTAGCGTTTGTAGTGTACCCAATGGAGCCAGTAAGGGAAACCAAAAACTTGATTACTTAGATAATTGCTGGGAGTATTTTGTAAATAAAAAAGAGATTATTTTATGTACAGATAACGATGCTGCTGGTTTAAGTTTAAGAAGCGAGCTTGCAAGGCGATTAGGAAAATACAGGTGTAAGTATGTGGACTTTAAAGAGTATAAAGACGCAAACGAAATACTTGTAGAGCAAGGTTCTAAAGCTTTGCAAGATTTTATTAAAACAGCTAAAAGCTTCCCCTTGGAGGGAGTTTTAAATATTAGCGATATTTGGGAAAATGTTTTAAACTATAATGAAAATGGAATCAAAAATTATTCTTTTGGTCTTGGAGATAGTGCAGATTATTTTAATATTAGCCTTGGTGAGTGGACTGTTGTTACTGGGATACCAAACAGCGGTAAGTCTGATGTGGTTGACCAAATTAGCGCAAACCTTGCTTTAACTAAGGGTTTTAAAACCGCTTTCTTTGCTCCAGAATCTTTTCCTTATGAAGGCCATATTAAGAGAATTGCTAATAAATTAAACGAAAAAGATTGCGATACAAATACGCTAAATAACACAAAAGATTTTATAGAAGAACATTTTCATTTTATAAAAATTAACCTTGATAACCTTACGTTAAAAAACATACTAGAAAACTTTAGACAATTAGTTTTTCAAAAAGGAGTTAATATTTGTGTTATTGACCCTTGGAATATGTTAGACCATAGCGAGCAGCGCGACCATAGTTATATAGGGCGTATGCTTTCAGAAATTACCCAATTTTGCCAGCAAACAAATACTCATTTATTTTTAGTGGCGCACCC
>Ga0206682_10003332_pt1 | contig 13756 bp, 11 predicted proteins | sample M240m12015metaG_FD_155444 | JGI IMG/M metagenome (GOLD analysis project Ga0206682, IMG submission 155444) | Ammonia-oxidizing marine archaeal communities from Monterey Bay, California, United States - M2 40m 12015 | ecosystem: Environmental > Aquatic > Marine > Intertidal zone | place: USA... | reverse complement strand
CATAATCAAATATATCAACAACAAACTTAATCATATCATCATGACCAGTTCCACCAGTTGGTAATGCTATTTGTATTGCACCAGTGTAATTATTAGTTGTAGTGTAAAAATCAGCTCCATAAGGTTTGTTTATATAAAAACCACCTGTTGCTGTTTGGTAAACTGATTTTTGTACATTTAAATTATTTACTACATAAGCACTATTTAAAAACTTAGAATCGCCACTAATAAATAATTGACTAGCTGTTGAATCCCATTTTAAATAAGAATTATCATTAGAGCCAAGTATTAATTGATTATTGTCAACTATCTCTAATTTTTTTAAAAATTTGGTTCTTTCCTCACTACCATCCATAAAGAAATATGTAGTTTTACCGCCAGCTCCATCATCACCTTGAAAAAACATATCATGGTCATCCTCTTCTATTTGTAAATATAAATGACCAGTATTGCTCCTTATAAAATTATCACCAGCACCAAACTTAAATATTTCAAAATCGGAATCATCACCTAATAGTAATTTTTGGTCATCTGCTATTAATAAATCATTAGCACCAGATGTATTTCCTGTCGCTAAAACAGCACTTAATGCAGGTGTTGTAGCAGTAGGTATACTATCATCAACATATTTTTTAGATGCTGCGTGTGCATCTGCTGTTGGAGTTTCTGGTATAGTTACTTGCCCACTGAAATTTCCAGTACCAATATTTGTTAAATTTCTTGATGAATCAATAACAGTGGTTCCTGTTCCTGTCCCAACTGCATAACCATTCAAAGCATTAAACATACCAGAAGCAGCACTATTACCATTATACGTTGTTTGTGCCGATACTCCCAAAGTTCTCAAAGATTGTGCTTGTCCAGATGTTGTTAGAAAATCAAATTCATTGTCTGATCTTAATCTAGTATTGGTACCATCAAATCTTAAATCTTCACTACTTGTAATTCTATTAAAATTAACATTGCTTGTAGTAGCAACAGCTTGACCAATAGCAATTTCACCATCTGTAATTGTTACTCCTGTTCCCTCAGTAAAACTAGCTCTAGCTCTAGTAGTTGTAAAATATAAATTAGTTGTGCCTTCACTTAAATCATCTGTGTCTTTGTTACTCAAATCAAGATTTGCTCCTGTTTGTAAATCTACTCTTGCATCAGCTCTTGCGTTGGTATAATATAAATTAGTTCCCTCTGTTAAATTATCTGTTGTATGATTGGACAATGAGCTAACAGTACCAGTTACGTTACCTTCTAAATTAGCAATAAGAGTTCCAATAACTGTTGTAGCAAATGTATTGCCTGGTTCAACAGTTCCTAAACCTAAATTAAATTTTGGAGCAGTAACTCCAGTTGATGCATCGTAAGCCATCCCAGCATACTTAGTTCCACTTTCAACAATAGTACCATACCAACCTATGTCTTTTGTATTGGCTATATTATCTTTAGCCATTTCAATCATATTATCCCCAATTGCTACAATTGTGCTATCTATAATTGTTGTGGATCCATTTACAGTAAGATTACCAGCTACTATTAAATTTCCACCAATTTTAGCATTACCACTAGTATGAAGTTGAAAAGAAGGTGTTACACCTATTCCTATTTGGGTTGTAGAAATATATAAAGGTGTAGAATTTCCTAAACCATCTGTAATTTGCTTTGCTGTGGAAGATATAGTGTTGTTATCATCTACCTTTAGTAAAGCATCATACGTATTTTTTATTTTCTTGCCTGTTAAAGTTGCCAATCTTATTAGTTTTTAAATACGTTAATAATTTTTTTATGTTAGCCTCTTTTGGCTTATAAGTTCTTATAATACCCATCCCTCAAAATTAGCATTCTTATCTGGATATACATCCTCATTAGTATTAGAATAATATTCAGGAAAAGTGCTGGAGGTTCTATAACTCATGTGATTAATAAACCTATCAGTATAATATTGTGCTAAGTTTCTGGATTTTTTTAATAAGAAATCAATTTCATTTGCATCAGCTACTGTTGCATTCTCCGCACTAGGTTTATAAATACCTTTATTAGCGATAGTGTAACTTGCAAAAGGTAAATATTCAACCATTGCCCAATGTATTACCATTGGTTTTACATAGGTATTTACCAAAGTTAAATAGTCACCAGATAAAGAATCAGATATTATATCGTTGCTAATTTTATTAAATAAATCAGTTCCTAAATAATTCTGGATATGTATATCCTGAGCTATTTTTACAAATTGTATAAATTTATCCGTATCTACATTACCATTTATAGCAGTGTATTTTACTAAATCATTTCTTGTTATAAATAATGCTTGTGCCATTTTTAGTTTTTATAATTTGGATGATGTCCCTGATTAGGCATGTCTTTTGGTGCCTTTTTAGAGTCCCTCCATCCTTTTGGTTTAGGTTGGTATGTTTTAGGAATATTATCCACTTCCACAAAATCTTTAATTTTATCCGATTTTTCTATATATTTCCCATTTGTTTTTTTCTTTAATCTATAAAGTTGCTCACTCCAATAATGACCGCAGCTAACTCCACCTTTAAATCGGAAAAGATCATAAGCCTTTCCTTTATGTCCAAACTTTTTATTAACCCCTTTATTGGATGCTGCATCTATATCCTCTATTCTATAAACCATGTTCCTATTCATTAATGCTTTACAAAATTCTCTGGAATTACCGCTTGAATATTTTTCTGCATATTTGTATCTTACTTTATAAAAGCTTTTATCCAGTACAGAAAAATCCCCTTTTCCCTTTTTTAAATTAGGTATAGCCATTGCTATTTTTTGTAGCAGGTTTTTCTTTTTTTCTATTAAACTATTTGCCCATTGCTCAATATCTACATTGTTATCTGAATATTCCCTTTCTTCTACCAACTCCCATTCTTCATCTATTTGCTCTCCTTTTAAATTTTCCAATATATCTAACGCAACATCGTCTGAAAGTTCCTTAGAATCATCGCTAGACATCTTAACGCCAGTTTCTTCTTCTTTAGTTTCCTCGTCCTCTATGTTTTCCATGTCGGTAAATTCTAAAGGTTGTAAAGTTTTAAAATATAAATTTAAAGTAATGCCATTTACAGCTAAAACTTGATTAAAAGATTCTACTAATAAATTTTGATATTGTTTTATTACCAGGTTGTCAAATAACAAAGCAGCTGTTTTAATTTCGTCCGCATTATTACCTAATCCAGCATTTCCATCTTTTACACCTATTAATAAAGGTGATGTTACCCTGTGAGCTATAATTAATTTTTTAATACATTCATTGGATAGATATTCATAATGTTGTGGAGCATCGTTTAAAGGTATGTCATCAACAGTAGTTTTAGATTCCACATTGCTATTAAAAGCAACTATAACTTTTTCTCCCTTACTTCCTGTTAATTTATTTAATACATCGCTTTTAACTTGCAATTGTCTTTCCTTATCAGGAATTCCATTGTTAAAATTAACTACTTTTGTACCAGAAAAACCACATTCAACTTCATTTATTAAATAATCAGCCACATGTTCTTCTAATTCTGCATAAGCTAATCCACCTTGATAATCTACTGGAGCATAATAGTCATATCCAGAAACATATCTTTTTATAATTAATATTTCGGATTTTTTACCATTACCAAATCCAAAAGAAGGAATTCTTTCCGGTTTTTCGGATGGTTTTAATTTATCCCAATCATTAAAATAGTAATAAGCTTCTATTTGACCTTTTTCATTGCATTTTTCAGCTCTTAATGTTTGTCTAGGGAAATGTTCAGCATGACTAACCTTGTCACCTTTGTAAACTATTTGCATACTTGCCTCTCCTAGCAATTTTAAATCCTGGCAAACTTTTCTAATACAATCATAAGCAAAAATAGATTTCATCTGTGCATATTCATCCGGTTTTCTATTAGAATCAGTAGCATCCAGCCCTTTTCCATAAATCATATTAACAATACCATTTATAATAGCGTTATTAGTTGCACTTCCATTATATCTGTCTATTATATATTGATAATAGTTGTTGTCATCCCCATAATTTATCCAGTCTTTGTTTTTATTTTCAGTTATTTCTGGCCTATTATAGTTTGATAAGTTTAAAATATGTAAATTATCCATTATATTATTATAAATTCGTTGTTACTGCTATGAGTTACATAGTTTCCATTGTTTACACTATAATCTGATATAGTTTGATTAGTGCAAAATATTTTATCTTTATATATTATATTACTAGAACTGTCTTTTATTTCTATGTTATAAAAATTATCCTGCTTTAAATTAAAAATGGCAGTTAATTGCCTATAATATTGTGTTAAAGAAAAGTCACCTGTATGATCTTGTGCATATACCGAACTGTTTTCAGTTTCCGATTTAATATTAACGGAATATGTCTCCGTTGAGCTATATGAACGGGGTATAAAGCTGATAGTTTGTGAACTATTTAGATCTTGTAATATTATCATATTGAGACAATAAAAAAAAACAAATATTGTTATACTAAAAAGGAGGCCATAGCCCCCTCTCTAATAGATATAGAGAAAATATATCTTAAAAATCTGAACCAGATGTTATAGAAGCTGTTGCGCTAGCCATTCCTGCAAAAGGATCTGAAGCAGTTGGACTATCTATAAAGTTTGCTGGTTTCTTTTCTTGTGCTGTAAATGTAAGAGTATAACCAGAAAGATCAGCCATCCCTGCTCCTGTTACTATAGTTCCCCCTGAAACTTCCGCTCCATTTTCTAATCCCATAATAAAAACATTACCGTTATAATCTTCAACAGCAATATTAGGTCTTCCGTAAGCTAATAATTTAATTTCTTTATTATCTGCTAAAGATAATTTTTTCAAAGTTAAATTTAATGTTTGTTCGAAAAATACCGTACCATTTTCTCTGGAGGCATTAACTGCTTGTTCGAAAGATGAATTTCCCTTTAATTCATACTTATATGCAGTAAAAGTTCCATCCATGTTTGTAATTTGGTCATCTGTATCTTGCGTTACAGTACCATAACCACCAAAATCTGTAAAATAGACGTGTTTTATACCGCCTACCACATCTTTACATGGTTCGATTCTTCCTTTATTTAATGTACATGCCATAATTTATAATATTTTATAAAAAAAAGGGGAGGTAGAAATCCCACCTACCCCTTAATTTATGTTAAACTGATATTAAGCTAAAGTTAATAAAGATAAGTCACTTCCGATTCCATATTGAACTCCTGAAGTAAATCTCATTACCACTCTAACATTTTGTGAACCATCTAAGTCAGCCATATCAATTACTTTTACTTCATTGTGATCTGATAAAAGACCTGTTCCGAAGAAAATGTTTGATTTTTGACCAGCAACCATGTGGTTAATAGGCATACCAGGGGTATAAACTAATTCAATACCTTCAAAAGATAAAGAAGCGTTGTTGTTATACCATTGATTACCTTCTCCTTTGTAACCTGAAGCACCTAATCCATTAGCTCCGTATCCACCTAAGTGTCTAATGTAAGCTTGATGAGCAACGGGTGGTACATAAAGTTTAAGATCTTCTTTTCCATATACTGAATTTGGAATAGAATCCACTACATTACTTAATAAAGAAACGATATTAGATGATGTGAAAGCTGTTTCAGAACCGTTAGCAGCATCATTAACATCAGAATCAGCAGCCATTAAAACTGTTAATCCATCAAATTCTCCTGCGTTACTATTAACACCGCCCCAAATATTTTGTTCTGTTTTTTCTGCAACTAAACCAGCAACGTGGCTAATTAAGAAATCAGAAAATTGTTTAGGTAGGTTGTCAAATGAACTATATCCCATGGAAATTGCCTCCCAGTCGGATCTAAAATCTTTTTTACATAGTTCTAAGTTAACTTGGAATTCTTCTGGTTGAAGTATTCTTTCTGTTAATGTTAAAGTTCCAGTATCAGAAAAATCACATGATGCATCTTTTATGAAGTTAGCATCCGAAGCGACTTTTTTAATAACCTCTTTGAACTTTACATTTGGTTTAATTTCGATACTTCCTCTATCTAAGGTAGCACCTGATAGCAATGCAGCGGAGATGTACTTTCCAGCGAATTCTCCAGCATAGCTAGTTGTAATTGATGTTGTAGTAGCCATAATTATTATTTATCTAGATTTAAAATTTTATTTAATACTCTATCTTTTATAGTATGCTGTCTTTTTTTAGCATACAGATTTAAAGATTTAGTTTCTTTACTCTCAGGAGAATGATTTATTTTTTCAGTCTCCTCTTTTAGTTCAACGGATTCTTCTTTACTTAATTTTTCCGTCATTGCTAATCCCAGTTGCTCAGTTTCGGACATTTCTTCTTCTTTAGGACCTCTGATTTCATCAATCATTGCCTTAATCTCATCAACTGCTGAATTTAGTTCCTCTTTTGTTACATAATTCATTTCCTGCTTATCTTCCTTTTCTTCTTCGGGAGATTCTTCTTCAGCTTGTATTTCCTGCTCTATTTCTTCAGGAGATTCTTCTGCTGCTTTAGCTTCTGAAATTTCTTTAATGATTCCCTCTTCCTCTATAACAAGGATTTTACCATCTTCCAGGTCATATTGACCCATTGGTAGAGGAACTCTTTCGTCTTCAGTAACAATAAATACAGGTTGCTCACTTTCGAACGACTCTGCTTCTAAAACAGTTCCATTCTCCAGTTTAATTTGTGCTAACTTAACTTCCTCGGTTAGCTGTACTTCCATTCCTAGAAGTTCTTTTACTTGATTTAACATTTCTACTGGTTTCATAATATATAATAAATAATTAAAAGTTTAGTTTGTTATATTTTCCCAACACCTTGTGCTTGATAGCTACCATCGCAGCATTTACGGGAATAAGTTTTGCCATCTTTACATAAACATCCCCTTTTATTATTTTTAGGACTAGATGTATGGCTATTATCTGCGTATAGTTTTTTTCTCATATTATTTTATAGGTACACAATTAGGAACTTTTCTACCATTAAGGGTTTTAGTACCAATCTGCTCGTATCCAGGCCAACAGGGAGCTTTCAGTTCCTCTAATTCCTTTAGTTTACTTTCACTCCAACGTTTACCAGCTAAACCACCCCATAATAAAAAAGATATAGTTCCACAAGCTTCATTGTCACCTTCTTTATAATATTCTTCTGCTCTACTTAAATAACTATACATTCTTTTTATAGTTTCTAATGAAATAGGTTTACCTTGTGCTAATTGCTGTGCTCTAATTTTACCTACATCAGTAGCACATTTGTTATTTACCTTTTTATTTAATTCTATTCCTTTTTTTGCATTATTCTTTACAGCATCAGGATAATCCGTATAAGATTCCATTGTTACCTTGTCGCATTCCACACAATCCGCTAAGCTTACAATGTTTTTAATTTCTGATATTAAAGCTATAGCTTCTTCTTGTTCCATCTTAGCTAACTTATTAGGTTCATTAGGTCTTTCTAATTTATCAGCAAAATATCCTTCTATGCTAAAACCTTTTACTTTACCTGTTTTAACAAAATCATTCCAAACTTCATCATTATTAACTTTTACTGCAACCATCCAAGTTCCTATAGGTGCATTTAAATTGTATTTTTTAGATTTATCAAACTCTTCATCTTCCACTATCCAACTTTCCACAACGGATAAACCTTTTAAAGGTAGATCATGCTCTAATGTTGATTTATTTTGGTTACCACGCATTAAAAATAATTCACTTGCTTTTTTAACCGTATTTCTAGAAAAATAAATGTAATATTCCTTTTCACCACTTTTTCTATATATAGGTTTATTAGGAATAAGTGCTGCACCTATTAAGATTCTTTTCTCACCATCTACTTCAGCTAGTTTTAATTCCTGATTTTTTAATGCTATGAAATCTTCTTCTATTGCAGGGTTTTCTACTACAGAAATGGCTTGTATACCAGAAAATTCATCGTTTTCATCTATAAAAAGTTCTATTATATCCATATTATAATAATAATTTTAGTTGTTTTTTGTTATTTATCCTAAAGCAGCTCCTTGTACAATGTTTCTGTCTAATTCTTGTGCTGTTGTTACATCATTAGATACCACAAAAGCTTTTACTGGTTGCTGTGTCTGTTCTGATATAACATCCGCTAATTGATTGGTAGGGTTTGAACCAACTACGTTAAATGCAGGTGGAGCAATAGCAGATGGTGTAGGTACACTACCACCACCACCGCCACCTTTAGCAAAAGCAGGAGGTTTTGGATCTTTGGTTGCTGTGATAGCTTTTACATTTGCTATACCAGCTGCAACAGTAGCAGCAGCAGCAATAAAGTTAAATGGAGGTGGAGCAGATTTTAAAGCTGTGTTCGCTGCAGCATACGTATCTCTTATAGCTTGTACTACCGCTATAGCTTTTCCAAATTTAGTATTCTTACCTACAATAGCCGCTAAGTTACCTAATGCATCAGTAATTAATTGCTGTTTAGATTTTTGTATTTTCTTTTCTATTTCTACTTGTGCGTTACCGTTTTCTTGTTGGAAAGCTAGTAATTCATTATTGGCATCCGCATAAGCTTGTGTGCCTTTTTGATACTTATCCCTTTTATTAGTTAACCTTTCCTCTTCTAACCTAGCTTCCTCTTCTAAAACTAATTTCTGTTGTTCCAATCTTAAAAATTCACTTTCTATTTGTTCTGCATTAAATTCCTGTTGTGCTAAATGTCTTTCCGTTTCTGCATCTATATTACTTTGTGCTAAATCCTGCTTTTCTTTTTCTAATGCTAAATCGTTTGTTTTTTGTTCACTTAAAAATCCAGTTACAGTAGCTTCCACGGCTAATAGCTCATTCTTAGCTTCCTGTAAAGCTATAGCGTTTTCATCCGTTTGGTTTTTATCATAAGCCAATTGGGCAGCATTTAAAACTAACTGAGCATTCTCCTTCATTACCCTACCTTGTTCTTCTAAGGTATCTCTTAATTTATTGTTAGCTGTAATCCTTTGCTCTATAGTGTTTCTTTCCTCGTCTCTTACTTGTCTTTGTTGTTCAGCTAAAATATCATACTGTTCTATTAAACCAGCATTAGCTACTTTTGCTAGTTCAGCAGCTTTGTTAGCTTTAATAGTTTCTTTTGCTTGTGTTACAACTGCCTTAGTATATCCAACAACCGTTTTCTTTACTGATTCAAAACTTTGATCTTGTCCTGTTATTATATCTACACTTTCCTTTCCAGCCTGTTTAAAACTTTCCATAGCATCAGAAAAATCACCTTTGAATAACTGTCCTAATCCTTTTCCTATAAATCCTAACGTTTCTTTAAACTGGTTAAATCTATCTATTACACCTTTTTTAAATACATTAACAAATTCCTTCATAGTTACTAATGGATCTGTAAATAAAGCATTAAAAAATTCCTTAACAGTACCAAAGTTTCCTATAATAAAACTTACAAAGTCATTAAATGCAATAGATACCACCTCAAAGGCTGTATTATATAAATCCATTACAGTTTGGTTTTCCTGGAATACTTTTTTAAGTTCTCCAGCTGCTGCTATTATTAAAGCAAAAACACCTAAACCTCTACCTAACTTTTTTATAGCTCCACCGACTTGCTTTACTCCTTTACCTACATTACTAGCAACACCTTTTACACCCTTTAAACCTTTTTCAGTGGTTTCATTACTTTTTTCTACAGTTTTACTTAACTCAGCTACTTGTTGTTTTAGTTCCTCTACCTGTTTTACTGCCTTATCGGTTTTAGCTACTAGATCTACTGTAATTTTTTCCATTGTCTTTCTTGTTTAAATTGTTGAAACATTTCCTTCATAGATTCAGGAAATTTATATTTTCCTTGGGCAATTCTAATGCTTTCAGATTCACCATTTGCAGTTTTTAATAATTCTAATATTGCTTCTATCATTTTTCTGTTTATTAATATGGTCCTGGATCAGGATAGGATCCAAAGTCGTTTAATAACTCTAAATCAGATTCACCATTTTTTAAATTGGTTGTTATACTATTAATCCTATATACTCTGTTAGCAATAACAAACTTATCAGCTAAAGTATACCTACGTAATATTTTTAAAGGCAAGAATGCTTTTACTTTTGTTAATCTTCTTTTTGTTTTAAAAACATCTCCAATATAATTAGCATAATAAGTACTAAATAAATTACCGGTAAAACTTTGTGTAGGAGAATATTCATTATTTTCTTGGTTAAAGTGTATAGTTCTGTTATCAGCGTTAGAGTTTGTACTCACACTATTGCTTGGGATAAAATAATCATCTATAGAAACATGGCTACCGGAACTACTATCGTCATCCTCTAAAAAACTTATTTCTGTACCATTTGTTATTTGTACTGGATAGAATAATAAAGGTTGTCCTAGATAAGATTGGTCATTGTCATCCACAAACCAACCTACCTGCGCATCTGTATCTGAATAAGAATTACCAGCGTCTAGCATTCTTTCATATTTCATATGCTCAAAAGGTGCTTCTACCTTATAAATTGTTCCTGCTATTTCATTAACCTCATCTGTACCTCCTCTGTATTCAGCTGATCCCCATGTTGTACCTTGTGTAAGTTGGGAATGTTGTATTGCTAATTTTGTTCCTAATCCTTTGTATTTAAAATCTATTTCCTTATATGGTAAAGCAACATCCACCTGGGAGTTGTTATTATCTATGTATTCATCTATAACATATTCCTCACCATACCTATAATATTCGTCCAATGTTAAAACCTTTATAACACCGTTATCCTGCTTAAAAGCTGTTAAATTAAACATCTTAAATAATCCAGTTAAGAAATCTATAACCTTCATGTTAGGCATCTGAGCTGTACCACTGAATTGTTTTGTTGCTGCTATGTCATAAGTACTTACAGTAAAAGTTTGGCTTTGTAAATTTACAAGATCATTAGCTTCAAATTCCACAGCATCAGTAGTAGCATTACCTACTGTAAAGGTTTCTGATACTATAACATTAACATTATATATACCATTTCCCATTTGTGTATCAATCTGTATACCTGAAGGCGCTGTTTGTGTTTCGGACTCTACCACTGTTCCATCCTTTATTATTTGTACGGTGTAATCACTCGTTTCATCTGGAGCTCTAACTGTAAAGGTACTAACCAATTTATGTGAACCTGTAAAACCTGTTATAACTATATTTTCACCAACTACAAGAACATTGTTCATAGTGGAATTAGGTAAACCAAACTGAACTAAATTATCATAAGTTTGTGGTGCATTAGGATCATCAATGTTTCCTTTCTTCCTATGCATCCACATATACATGCTGTTGTAAACTGAATTATAAGATGCAAAGAAATCAGTAGAAAAGGTTAAACTATATTTTTCTTCTATAGCTTTTATTATTAAAGGTACCCTTATTGCAAATTTTAATTCTTCCCAATACACTCCATGGTGATGATGTGTGCCATTATGGTAATATAAATTACCACCGTTAGGATTTGGGTATTCAGAGTCAGTGGAACCACTTATTGTAGAATTATAAAACAATCTTGTTGTGTGTGTAATTAAAGGAACAACCAATGCATCATTATAAGTTACGCTATCTACAGTAAAATTTAAACCTGAAGTTAAACCAGATTTTACATTTGCCATACTGTAATCAGTTGTAAAATTATTTAACCAAGTTAAACTATCTAGCTTATCCTCACCTAGCAAATCTTTTAAATCTATAGTGTTACCAAAGAAAGTAATTCTATAAGCATAGGGTTTACCATTAACCATATCCACACCATCCAATTTAATTTTACCCTTTTGAAATGGTAGATAATTTAATTCTATCGTAGCATTCTTTTTTACCCTAGCATCAAAACCATCATCTATGTTATAATTGTAATAATGTTGGAATACTTTGTTGTTATCCTTACTTGCTGGTAAAGAAAATGTTTTTGTAAAATTAGTAAATACTTTAGCAATATCTTTAACATTCTGTATAGTTTGCGTCAAGGAAACGGATTCATCTTTAAACATGCTCATTCTCTGACCTTCTATATAAAGTTGTATGTTTTGCATCTATCTTACGTCGTTTATTTTATTAAAACTATATTCAAATTCTAAACTATATTGTATTAAACTATCATTTACACTAGTCTTATATTGTAAGCTTTTTGTATTTAATGTTATAGGTTTCACATCCACTCCATCATATACCCATGTTTGTTCCGATAGCATTAATTGCTTTATTACCTCGTTAAATGATTCATCTATAAAACCCGTGTTTACTTGTATGTTTTCCTTACCGGTAACATGGAATTGTCTTATTTGGTGCTTCTCTTTGCTATAAGTAGGATCCTCCGCAAAATCCATTAAATTCCTTTTGTAACTATCGGGATTAATTTTAATACCCTTTGTTGATTTTTTATTAAAAGGTAAAGATTGCAAAGCACCATATTTGTTATAGAAAATGATTTCCAAAAATTCAAACTTAGGTTCACACACTTCTTCTAGTGTTATAGTTTTACTTTGTGCATAGTTAGATTTACTAGTGCTAACCAATATTGTGTCCCCTGTGCTTAAATTATTTGTGTTGGCTATTCTTATATATGCTATTTTATCTTGTGAAATATTTGTATCACCAATACTAATATCTGAATCAATATCTCCCCAATTAGAATCGTATAAGTTCCAGAACTCCTCCGTTATATTCCAATACACATTGTTCTCACCATCATCACCCACACTAGCATTTCCTTCCGCTTCAGCAAATACTGGGAATATAATATCCCTACCTTTCTTAAAATATATAATAGTATTAGATTGTAATAGCTGCGGAGTATAATTGTTAACGTCTGCTACAGAATAATTTTCACCACTGTTAAATATATCTGCTTGTATGTTTATTTGTGTATCACTGTCAATGGATGTAATTATAGAACTTGTTGAATCCGTTGTGTTATTTATAGTATCCCCTATACTAACTGTTTTAGTAAACTTAGCACTAGAATCAATAAGCTTATAAGAACCAGAACCTGTTGTTGTACCTGTAACTTTAGTAACATCTGGATTAGTGGATGTTCTAGGATTAACGCCATCTTCAAAATATCCATAACCATCAAAAGCTAAATAGTCATAATTTTGCGTTTCAGGGCTACCTACTGATTTTGTTATAATTACATCAGCTTCTACCCATACACCATCAGTTGCATACGATCCATACTCCGTAACTATATAATCTCTTATTAATTCAGTAAACTCAAATATAACATAATTGTTGCTACCTATCTTATCCTTAGATATAGTGTAAGTAGCATTACCAGGTTTGTCTGTAGTTAACGTACCACTGTATATATATAGACTTAATTCCGCGGAGCTTAAATTACCTGAACTCGGTTCTATCTTAATATAATAAGGGCTTCGTGAATTTATAATCGTGCTCATAATGTTTCTATTGTAATGTTTATTATATCTTGTTTAAATGCTTCACCTAATCCTCCCGGTAATCTTTTAAAAGCTTGCTTAAATGGCTTTGTAAAAAAGAAGCTAGGCTTTATACCTTGAGCAAAAATAAACTTCTGTAGCACGTATGCTATAGCGTTATAATTACCTTTTACAAATTTACCTTTCTTATCTCTTAATCTAAAGTTCCTTTGCTTTGCCCATTTCTTAATAAATCCACGTGGAGGTTTCTTGTTCTTAAAACTGAAAGGGCTGTTGGGAGCTTTTTGTTTACCAGCTAATCTGTTATTAGTCCACTTTGTAATAATGCTAGGATCTTTACCTTTTACACCTTGATCTACAAAATCACCATATTCATTCATATAAATTATTAAATTTA
>Ga0206682_10003330_pt1 | contig 13765 bp, 25 predicted proteins | sample M240m12015metaG_FD_155444 | JGI IMG/M metagenome (GOLD analysis project Ga0206682, IMG submission 155444) | Ammonia-oxidizing marine archaeal communities from Monterey Bay, California, United States - M2 40m 12015 | ecosystem: Environmental > Aquatic > Marine > Intertidal zone | place: USA... | reverse complement strand
CCCATGTAAGCGTAACTCTTAGCAAAAGACTTGAAGAGGTCTTCATGTTCTTCAAAAACATTCGAAGGTCCACCAATCATGAGCGCGGGACCTAGGCGAGCACCTTCAGCACCACCGGAGAGACCTGTACCAAGGTACCCGATTCCCTTGGATTGACAGAACGCACCCCGATTCCTCGATGTTCGATAAAATTCATTCGAACAATCGATGATAGTGTCACCCTTGGTCATCACTGAACCCAGCTTTTTCACCATAGCATCCGTCGTCTCCCCATGTGGGAGAGCTGTGATGATCGTGCGAGGCTCCTTCATATCAGAAACCATCTCTTCAACATTTTCGTAGCCCTTCACATGGGAAGACTTCTTAACGACCGCCTTCACCTTTTCGGGTGAACGATTACACACATTAAGTTCGTGAGACTTCTGGATGTTTAGGGCGAGGTTGCCACCAATGGAGCCGAGACCGATGAGACCGAGAGACATTATAATTCTAGTGTGTCCCACCCTTTTATACTGATTTCACTCTCTTCACACCATGGGTAAATCTCGTCACCTACAAAGTTAAGGGCGTCTGTACCTGCGTCAATACACTGGTCACAGATACCTTTATTATCATCGATGATGAGACCGATGTTAAGGGCACGACAGATATCAGACTTTTTCACTTCGTGGAGTGTGTAACTATTCGTGAGTATGACATCATCGAAAATATTGGGGAAGAATGTATCAATCCAATCTTCAGTCTCTTCCCTTACCGTGTCTTGGCGTCCAGTGACAATATACAGCTTATCAGCACCCCTACGGAGTTTGTACATGGCCTTTTGCGCTCCTCTCATAGGTGTCATTTGGATGAAAGCTTGGGACTTGTAAAATTCTTGAACCATCTTCTGAGATTCTTCTTCTGTGATGTCAAAAATATCCCGATAGACATAGCTGTACCTGGTTTTGGAAATTGATTTGTTATGGTATTTCGCCATTGGGCTGAGAAACGGGACAAGAACTTCATCGATATCGATCGCAATGCGGTTCATTTATTACAAATCACTCATAATCTCTAACTACTACACCAACGGGAAAACGCGGAATACCTAGGGCGGTGAGATTCTGAAAACGAACCGTCAACTGTTTCCCTATGTACCTGTCCTTCTCTTCGAGGAATTTCCTGCGCACTTCGAGGGTACCTTCAGGTCTCACAGAAAAGTGCTGTTCTCCCACTTTACACACCCAGATTGCGGTACCCTCTTCACGCCCCGTACCTTCTTTAACATCCACGATGGGATATTCCTCTGTCTGGAAGTCCTTGTATTTGAGAAGGTAATTGCTTCGCTGACCCACTTCATACACACTGTCCCGGTCTCGAATCATTGTGCCCTCGTGACCCTCCTCAACATGCTTCTTATGCATCATCGGGACGTGGTCCCGCAACATGACCAGCGTCGTCTCCACATACTCATAGTGGGGGTTCTTAAGAGACTTAACCTTTTCCCAGCGTTCCTGAAATGTCATGTCAAGCTTCTTCAAATCAAAGAAATCAAACACGTGGAACTTGAGCTTCAAAGGGTCAGTCTTGAAGGTACTCGTGAGTTCTTCAAAGCTGAGGTTCGGGTCAAAGGCTTCACCATCAACATATTGACCCTCCTTGAGTCCCTTACCGAGAATCTCGGTTCCGGGTACAATCTTACCAGTCCTCGAGATACCCCCATCCTTAGAGACAAGTAGGCGGACGCCATCCAACTTGGGCTGTACATAAAACGGCTCGGAGATGTACTTTTTACGATCTTCCCACTTGTTGGCGAGCATGGGTAACACTTGGTTGCACTTAGTATGCTCATTGTTCCACATGGTCTGAGCTCTCTTGAGCGCCTTTTCATAACCCGTCTTGACGTTGGTTCGCGACTCGGAAAACTTTTCATTTCCTACAACACCAGAGATCTTCACTATGTCCGCAGTTCCATCCTTCAAGTCCTCAACTTTGATGTCAATGTAGCGGTCGTTACCATGTTTATCTTGTCTGATAAGGCGTTCCATTATGCGGATAATTAAATTCTCAACTTTAAATAGATGTCTGGAATTCCAGTTGTGAATTACGGCAGAATGGAACGACTTAGGCCACCAGAGAGTACACCCGTACCCCTGAATTTGAATACATTTTGTATTGCTTTTCTAGTTGTGTGCCTGTTAGCTCTGTATAAACGGTCAGTTACAATTAGTCAACAGCGTCAACGATTTTATACTTGAGGCACTTGTCCGGTGAAAGATACAAGTCCTTTTTCATGAGTTTTTTGAATTTTTTTTCAGGAATTCTCGTTTTCGTGAGATACATCTTCTTGAGCATCTTCATAAACTTTTCAGTCGACTTCATTTCAGTCTTCAAGTCTTGAAAGTTACCCCAAAACTCGGTAGAAATCTGGTGAATCAGAACGTATGCATTCCTTCCCATGCGACGCTCTGAGCCACCCAATAGGATAAATGTTGCGGCACTACAACAGGATCCCTGTGCGATGGTAACGACACGGACCCTAGAACGTTCGAGGACGTTCATGATATTGAGACCAGAAAATATGTCACCACCTTCACTCATGACATGAACGCGGATCTGTGGTTCATAACCGACGAGCTCCGCCTTCTTTTTGAGGAGGTCTATCTCGAGCTTCTTGAACTTCTCGACAAACTCAAGGGCGTTTTCACGGTCGACACTCCCATAGAAGAGAATCTCGTTACCGATCACCTTGACACACTCTTCATTTTCAGGTTCTTCTTCCGTCGTAGGCATTCTTGAGTGCTTTCTTTACTCTTGTCACGTCACCTGATTTTAAGCCATTTCCGACGGCAAGGTGATTGATAACATCAAAATCTTGTGGGGTAATTCCATATTCAAGTAGTGGTTCAAGGTCTCCATTTTCCGCATATGTCTTTAATAGTCCCATTTCCTCTATACCGAGACCCATTCTAGATTTTCTGCGAATGTCGTCGTATTTATATTTTCGCATCTTATAATTTCCAAACTTTGTCCAGCAACTCCCAGGTCTGATTTTATCTTTGTTGAGAGGCTCACCAAGTGCTGTTTTTGGTATTGTGAGTGCGTTCAATACAAAGTAAGGCATGAGATGCCAATCGCCACATGAATACATCTTCGTGTCGTACGTGTCAGCATCGGAAAATGCAATGGTTGCTTTCTGTACATCAACACCTTTTGAATTTAGGTAATTTTCCTGGAAGACATCCCATAAATGACCATGTTCTGAAACACGATCATAAATTTGAAGTGGACCTGGTTCTGTGAGAATTTCTGATATGAATTCCTTTGGTGATTTAAAATCATCCATCTCATCATATCCGTCGAGGTATGTGAAGAAGTTGCGAATGTTTCCCTGTGATCGTATGGCGGCGTTATCGACTTCGGGTCCACTTTTGTCCGTCAAGGTTCTTAAAATTTCAGGTTTGTGTTTTGGAATGAAAACAGTTTCAAAATTTGGGTACATACACATATTCGTCGTCGTCACTAAGAGAGATCCACGGGAGATTCGATCACCATCGGCAACCTTTTCAACAATGGGTTTGAACACCGGGTCATAGTTTTCGATAAACACGTGTTTCGTCGACGGCTTTATGAACGGTAAAAAGAGAGACTTACTTTTCATATGTTCGGGTAGTAACTCTACATGATTGAAAGACTCAAGTGCCGCCTCGAGGATGTATGTTTTTCCTACACCCAGAGGACCACAAATGAACACATTTTTACGTTCACGGATATATCTACGAACGAGTTCAATTTGTTTCGCGTGTATTGTTGTAACAATGGGATCTTTTTTTTGCTTGATAACTTTAATGAAGGAATCCATCGACGACCTTACTAATCAGGCTATAGATTTGGTGCTCGAAAATGACGCACTTCATAAACGTATCGTAGAACCTTTAAAAAGGAAAATTGTACCATACGTTGCGTGTAGTATCGTGACCAATTTGGTCATGTTTATTCTTTTGGTGTACCTTGCTCGACGTCTGTCTCTTCTTCCTCTTCTTCCTCTTCCTCTTCTTCCTCGTACTCCTCCGGGTCTTTAGATAAAAACGTACCAACCTTTTCAAAAACAGTGTCTTTTGTTATGGCGCGAATAGGCTCAATAGTTTTTGGTAACTTTAGAGCTGGAATGGGGCGCACGTTCAGGATTTCGGGTTTTGTGAAGACACCGTCGATTGGGTATTCTTTTTCGAAATCCATCAAAATCTTTTTGGGAATGGCTGGACACTGCTCCAGAAGACTATCATACGTCGCCTTACACTCTTCGACGAATTTCAGGCCCTCCTTTTTACGTTCTTCCCGTGGTAAAGCCAACTGAAGTCGAATGTTTCTCGAAAGACTTCCATGACCGAGTGCCGATGTTCTATGATTCTCCATCAACTCATTCACTTTGAGGAACTGCATGATTGTCGCAATGAGTCCAGCGACAAGATTTAAGCCACCAATAATGGATGGTGCTGCGGGTTGTATACTCGCGGGTAACGTACTTTGGGCAAAATTTGCGGTACCTGTAATTGTAGACAAGACAATCACGGGTAAATTAAACCGTAGACTCAATTTCTTGTACATCAAAAATGAACGATGATGCATGTAACGATAGCACGCAGCCGCCTCACCCCACTGACGCAAGACATTCTCGTGATACTCGTTCCACATTTCATCCATATTAATTTCTTCTGACATCTTATAATAGATGAACATAATATTCCTGATTCATCTCGGTTTTCTTTTATGGATTCTGGTGACTCCGTTCATGAACGATCGCAAACAACTCGAGTTTTATTCCATGGTAATTCCATTCATTTTTTATCATTGGTCTGTGAATGACGACACATGTGCCCTCACACAGGCTGAAATGTACGTGACTGGCCGTGACAAGGATCAAACGTTCATGGGACGTGTCGTGGGTCCCATTTACAAGATGGAAGAAAATGACGTCAATCGTTTGACGAAGACTCTCTTTTTCATGTTATGGTCCTTTGTGCAGTACCGACTCGGTCATTTTGATTCTTTCATCAAAGATCTAGACAAAGTGTTTAAAGGTAAAAAGATATCCTAAAATACAAGTGATATGAAACTTCTCAGTGAGATTTCCAGACTCGAGGCTATCAAGGAGGCGTATAAGCAGTCATATATTTCAAATTTCGAATTCCTCGAAGAAAAACTGTCTCGAATCAATGTACAGATTGATAACACGAATTCTGGACTCAAACGAGAAATCCTCACTAAACAGCGGGAACATTACCAAATTGAAATTGATAATCTCGATCAATCGATGGAAAAGTCGATCGATGCATTAAACGTTAAGATTCATCAACTCGAAAAGAAGCATAAGGAGCTGGAGATTCAGGCAAAAAAGGAGGTTGAATCATTTGATTTTAACATCGAACAGATTCGTGGGGCTCTCGAACGGCGAAATGTTGGTGAAGTATTCAACGTCCTCGAAAATATGACGAACGCACTTGTCATTTTGAAAAAGGAACAGACGACAGATTTTTCTTGACTAATATAAATGAAGAACAAGACTAAAACGCAATTACTGTGGGTCGCACTCATGGTATTAGTCGTCATTTCCATGTACCTGTGGTACAACCCACAGGTGATTGAAGTACCGGTAGAGGTACCCGTGATGGTACCCCCACCAAGGCCTGTACGAACTCAGGAAATTCGCCAGGAGCCCGAATTCAGGGGTCCTCCCATCAAGCAGTACAAGCCTGGACACATGCAGCAAATGGGTATATTAACAAGTGAAGAGGGTGAAACACTTCCCCTTTATGGGAAAGAAGTTCGTGGTCGTCGCGACAGGTATCATTACTATACGACGACTGGTGGTGAGAATCTATACCCCATTCCCGTGAATCACGACGGTCGTGATTGCATCGATGATATCGGATGTCAGGAACTCTATGGAAACGAACCAGTTTCGGTTACCGGGAAAAATGCGTCGTTCAATGTGAAGATGTACCGGACAGATGACTTTTTTTAACAGAAGTGATTTTTCAGTGTATTGTATTCGCTTTTTTGAAGCCCGGAGGTTTCGGAACACTTCGCCTTCAAGTTTAATAGCTCTTTTACCGTATCGTCATCGAGATTTTTGATAAAATCCCTCTTAGTCTCGATGTCGTCTAATTGATTATGTTCGCGTTGTGCCTGAACATACGGCCAAGTATGTTTTCTCAGGGTATCCAATTCGATTTCGAGTTGTATGATTCGTGGTAAGAGAACTTCTCGGACAAGTGTTTCCAAGTCAGTCATATAAATGGATATACCCAAAACCCTAAGTATATTTCTCAGGTGTTAGTAAGTATGACACCTGAAAAGCGTGGGTTTGTAAAAAAGATTGCCCATGGTGTTCGCGACTTGATGGAATATTTGAAACGCGATAAACAAATAGGTCTCAATCCACTAACTGACTTGGAGAAGTTTATAAAAAGGCAATTACTCATAAAAACGAAAGAAAGTTATGAGTTTTCGGTGGGAAAATTCAGGATCGGTTTAGATGTATTACCTGTACAACAGATCACGGAATTACTCATCTACCTGGACGAGATTGGTGTAACGATCGACCGTGCGTTCACGATGGCATCTCCGAATCCACTTCTATTCTCGAAAAGTGATCAAAAATTCGTCAAATTGATTAACGATGGAGACATCAAAACGTTTTATCATTTTCTCATCTATTAATAAATGCAATATAGGGACCTGAAAAATAAAGCGAAGAAATTGGGTCTCCGTGTTACTAAGACGGTAGATGGTAAACGCGTGAAACTTTCTGCTAGGGAACTTCGATCTAAGATTACCATGAATTTTGAGAACAGTGTCAAGAATGCCCAAAAAGTTATTCGTATCTGTCAAACCGTAGTTGCTCCTATGGCGACACCCAGACCTCAAGGTGCTCGTGTTCCACCCCCACCGCCTCCTCCTCCCCCCAAAAAGCCTGTGCTAAACAACAAACGCACTAAGCTTATGGCTGAGCTCAAGGCGACTCTCGCCAAAAAAGGTCTCAGTAAATAATAAATGCCGGGTGTGAAACAGATTCAGGATGCGAAGAAAAAACTGAAGAAGATGCCCAAACCAACGGGAAACAAACCTAAACTTCCCACTGCTACGATGCTTCGTCTTATCGCCGCGGATCCTAAGATTAAACGGGATAAGGCGTTTGTGAAACGTGCTTTGGAACTCGCAAAATTAAACAAAAACTAAACCAAACTTCTTGGTGATGATCTTTTTAGCACCCTCAAATGATGGATGACCCCAGAGGTACCAGCGGGACCAAAAACCGGCCCTACCGATACCACTCATCTTCCAATCCTCTTTGTCACTCGATGTGACATCGAGCATCATTTTATGGATCTTTTTGGGATCGCGCTCCGTCATTGTCCTCTTGGGTACTCGACCACCATGTCTGAGTACATAGGAACGCATACGTGAAGGATTCTTGTGTTTGGTGTAGTCTGAATATCCACTGGCACCAAAGTCAACAGTCCTGCCGTCTTCTAAGACAGCCCTAAACTTTTTCTTACGGTCGGGGCTTTTACTAATCTTGACGCGCATACTTGTAATATGCTAATATAATTTACTTGCACGACTGGCACGAGTACTTCTCGACACGCTTTTCGAGGCTCTGGCGGAGGCGGTTGCTCCGGAACTGGTACCGCTCGGGCTTGCGGATGAGAGATCGTTCGGGACCACGCTTTACGAGGTACAGGTGATCATACATGTGAAGAAGCGCCACAGTGAGGGCGAGAGTACCTACGACCATACCGTTCATCTTACGGGCAGACCACGCGTAGGCGATGATCACGGCAACCAAAATCACCTGAACCAGTGTAATCTTGGGCATCACAAACCGCTTCTCGACAGATTTGACGAGTTCACTGGGTTGGGGAGTCGCGTAATTGGACATACGAGGGTATCCTGGCATTTTAATATCTACCAAGAAAATAATGTGGTCACTTATCTTGATACCGATAGTGATGGTGCTCCATGATTATCTAAAGGCTCCCATAGACCGCCTGTACTTCCAAAATCCATTACGCACATTACAAGGAATGCAAAATACCCTAGTCGACATACTCAGTGTCATGTCCACACCCGAACCACCTGGACTTTGGCTTATCAAAGCACACTATGATAAGATACGTGATGAATTTCGAAGAGTCTCACCTGATCTGAAGCGACACCTCTTCCATGATCTGGATCCATGGTTTGATAAGAACGATGGGTACTATTTTTATAAGGTTGAAGACTTTCCAAATCTAAAAGGTCTCGTTGACCAGATTCCCAGCATTCACAAGGACACCGCTCGCTTTGCTGTGGCGGAGGGACCTATGGTCATTCCACCACACCGAGCTGAATCAAATTGGTACCTCAGATATCATCTTACTATAGAGAGTGGGGATGATTGCACACTCTATACCACGAAGGGGGCACACGAACACCGTGACGGTGAAGATATTCTCTTCGACCACGCCAAATATCACGAGGTTATCAAGAGGGGTACGGGGCGACGCGTCGTACTCATACTGGATGTTCATAGATGTTTCTGACACACCGCCACGTACATATCACTTCCACCGATGAGTTCAAGTTCTCGGTCTTCTACAATTCTCTTTGTGAATGGACCAGGGGTCTCGTGTCGACAATACTTACACAGTGCTGATAACTTTGTAACTTCACTAGCAATTGGGATACAATCAAGAAGTTCTCCCCATTTCCTCTGAAATGCGTCGCCATCTAGACCCGCGATGATCACATCCTTCCCCATATCCATACACGTCACGATAAAATGTTTAAGATCGGGATAGAATTGTGCTTCATCGATCGCGACAACATCGGCATCCTCAAAATCACACTTTCCCAATAGTTCGTACAAGTTGATCACCTTGTGACAATCAAACTTGACATTATCATGGGTTTTGAGGACTTCATCAGGGGATCGTGTATCTTTTGCAGAATTCACAACCACAATTTGCTTACCCAGAACCTTGAGTCGCTTCAACCTTCGAATAAGTTCTGATGTCTTACCTGAAAACATATTACCCATGATAATCGAGAGACCCATCCTGACTTATTAAAATAATGTTGTATTTTTTATATGGGTGATTTCATTCGGGCAACTTTCGAGGGGTACACAGGGTACTATAATCCTAACTCGGGGCGCGTAAAGTTGGCCAACCGCCTATTTCCCGATATAAAGACGGCGGTAAAATATCTCGGCAAAAGGTAAGATGCCTCTCAGCGATGCAGCCATCACCAAGAAGGTCGGGGAACTGCGTAAATCCGAAGGTAAGATCTACGCACCCCTTAAATATTTCAGGGGGCTTACAACTCTCGGGGAAGTTGAGACGCGTTATAAGAAAATGCTCAAGCGAGACTATAAAGGATTCAAGACGGACAAGGGACAAAAAACTAAGACTTCCTCCTACACCCAGAGATTTAGGAAGATGTATCCGGGAGCCAAATCCCTCCCTGAAATTGCTAAGGCTACTAAGATTCCTCTGAAGACTGTGAAGACCATCTACAATAGGGGACTCGCTGCGTGGCGGACAGGACACCGCCCAGGTGCTTCTCCACAAGCGTGGGGATACGCGAGGGTTCACAGCTTCGTCACGAAGGGGAAGACGTATTACACGGCGGATAAGGATTTGAGGTGAACCACTCATCTATTCGTTGTATCATAGCGCGCTTATCCTCCTCTGTATATTTGGTACCCTTTTCCTGATTCGTATTGTCAATCAACCACTGAGAGTTCAGATAGTGCCAGCAATATTTGTTGTCATCTGGCAAATTCCACCCACTACATGGAATGATTTCATCTATCTGAACCTCATCGTTATCCGTTTTTGGGCGACCATATCTGTCTTCAAAAGTTTTATGAAGATACCTGACCCAGTCTTTTGAAGTCATACAAAGATCTTCCAACGCACCTCTAGGATATTTAGTCTTTGTGGTATGGTATCGTCTGTCTCGTCTCAAAGAAATTGCGTGTCCACATGGGTCACATATAGGGCACTTGCTTCGCCGCCTCCCGTGCTCGCAGATTTCAGACCCACCGCACTCCTTGCACCTAGAGCGCTGACGACCGTGCTCACAGATTGATGCTCCACCACACTCCTTGCATCTAGAGCGCCGACCACCGTGCTCGCATATTTCTGACCCACCACACTCCTTGCATGTAGAGCGCCGACCACCGTGCTCACAGATTTGAGACCCACCACACTCCTTGCATTGATGGCACCGACGACCGTGCTCACAGATTGATGCTCCACCACACTCCTGGCAAAAAGTGCGCTGACGACCGTGCTCACAGATTGATGCTCCACCACACTCCTTGCACACAGAGCGTTGACGACCGTGCTCGCAGATTTGAGACCCACCACACTCCTTGCACTTGCTTCGCTCCCTCCCGTGCTCACAGATTTGAGACCCACCGCACTCCTTGCACACAGAGCGCCGACGACCGTGCTCACAGAATGATGCTCCACCGCACTCCTTGCACCGATAGCGCCGACGACCATGTGGACATTTCGGATGAACATATTTTGGTTTTTTGGTGATTGTCGGGCATGGCGGACAAAAATTAAACGAATCCAGCCTAGTTTGAATCATCTTAACACTTATTCATTGAAATTATCTAAACGACTTAGGTTTCATTACAATCTAATATTCTAGGAAGTCTGTAAAGGTAAGGATATCTTGGTCAAGTATAGCTTCTGCAATGTCCGTGAGTTCTTGGGGGAGGTCATCCAGTCCCAGACAGCTCTCGTTGTAGGCTTCGACCATGCTCATGTCTCTATCCTCAAAATAATAGAGTAGATCTCTGAGGGTCTTGTCATCGATGGTCTGCATGGCTTTGCAAAACTTTTCTGTGGAAAATGATGATCCTTCGAGGATGTTGTTCTTGATGTATACCTCAATATCTTCATCTTGACTGGCGTAAATCTCATCAGATAAACATGTACAGTTCATGAGGACCTCGATGCCACCCGCGACTTCACAAAGAAAATCTCTTTTGCCGGGAATTGCGGACATGTTTGTAAACTTAAAAATATGATGAATAGTACATTTACTTAGGTGTTCAATATGACTGATCGCATTACATGGGATGAATACTTTATAAACGTCGCAGATCTCGCATCCGTCAGGTCTCCATGTGAGAGGTTGAAGGTGGGGTGTGTCCTCGTGAAGAACAACAGGCTCATCAGCATGGGCTACAATGGGTTCCTCGCAGGTACCAACCACGAGTCTATTGTGAGGGATGGACACGAACAAGCGACGATTCATGCAGAGATTAACGCAATCACGGATGCGGCGAAAAGGGGTGCCTCCATCGATGATTGTGTGGCGTACGTGACACATTACCCATGTCTCAATTGCTACAAGGCTCTGGCGAGTAGTGGAATTAAAAAGGTGTATTACAAAATAGACTATAAGAATGACCCAGTTGTGGAAGAGTTGGGGTATGGGATTGATTTAAAGAAATTATCACTATAAAATGTAATGAACCCCGAGAACTTTCCTCCCCATATCAAGTCCCTATTTCAAAATAGGGATCTGACTATGAACCAAAAAATGGCTACACTAGCTGCGTTTATGCCGGACGTACCAGGTATGCCCGAACCAGATGATCACCACGATCTGGGTATGAAGATCAAGCGCCTATCTGAAGAGGGAAAGATTCGTTTAGGTAAATTTGATAAAAACTTTATTCTCGAGGTCGAGACCGTGGTTTAATTGCCCACTCATTTTCCTCTCGGAACTTTTCATGATCAATTTCCTTGATCTTGAAAACTTTCATGATGAACTTCTTGATGGGGTTCACTTCCTTCGTCTCGGGTTCATCCTTCTCATCCCATGTTGGGAAGCGTCTGTTCCCTTCACCGGGAGCATCAGATGGGGCCACGAATTCGTCTTTCTTGGCACGGAGTATAGCACTCGGCCGTACAATCATTGGTCTTAAGATGAACATTTATATAAAGATGTTTTTCATCTTTAAACACCTAAGTAAAGAAGAGCCACGTGAAATGTATATCACCTACAAACATGAACTCTACTACCATCACCGATTACATCATCAAGCTCGAGAAGGAGAACGAGCAGCTCAAGAAGCTACTCAATGAAGTCAACAAGGACAACTCCCTGTACCACACGACTGCTCGAACCAAGACACACACCCTAAACAAGGAGATTGCTGATCACCTCAAGGAACTTGGTGAGATGACCTCAGACTTTTACAAGGCTGCGGCGTACAACGCGGCTGCTGACACCATCGCTACTCTCGACTTTGAGGTACACAATGGTGAGAGCCTCCTCGAGATTAAGGGTATCGGAAAGGGTATTTCCACCAAGGTTGACCAGTTCTTGGATGAGTACTTTGACGACACCGAATCAGTCGCATCCACCGAGGGTCAGATTCTTGAAGAGTCCGACGACGAGTCTGACGACGAGTCTGACGACGAGTCTGACGACGAGTCCGACGACGAGTCTGAGTCTGACTTTTTCATCTCCTACAACAGTGAACTTGCTGATGTGTTCGATGAGCTCGCTCACCACGAACAGGATGAGCACAAGAGTAAGGCATATGATAACGCCGCTCAGATCATCGACCGACTTCCATTCAAAGTGTCCAGCGGCAAAGAACTCACGAAAGGCCCCAAGAAGGTTGCGGGTATTGGAAAGAGCATCGCCAATGTTATCGATGAGTTCCTCTCGACTGGGAAGGTGAAGAAGCTCGAGATGTTCGAGAAGGGTGTCTCCACCAATGACGAAGTTGCTGAGATGCTCTACTGCCTCGCTGATGAGACCGTGGATGACAAGTTCAAACAGGGTGCATACATTCGTGCGGCGCATGAAATCAAGAATCTTCCTTTTGAAGTGACAAGTGGTGAGGAATTGGCGAAGGGTCCCAAGAAAGTGAAAGGTATTGGGAAGTCTATCGCAAACAGGATTGATAAGTTTCTCCAGACTGGTTTGATGAATTAAATCCACCGAGCTTTGGCTTTGACTTTTTTCCATTTGGGTTTCTTCGTGAGACGTGAGAGTAAATATACATAGAAGAGTAGGACACCCATCTTCCTTTTAATAAAGACCAATAATTTTCTCCTTATATAACAAACAATGACTCCAGTACTCGTATCTGTAGACAGGGCGGGTGATCTCAAGCTCGGTGCGCGTAAGTGCCGTCTCTACAAGAAGGATGATGTGGTGAAGGTTGCCAAGAAGTATGGCATCAACACCGAAAAGAAGACTGTCCAGCAACTATGTGGTTCCATCAAGGCGAAGGCGAAGAACAGCATGAACAACGTGCCTCTAGCCAAGTTGTACCCCCAGGTTGCGAAGAAGCGTGCGGCTGCGAAGAAGCGTGCGGAAAAGAAGGCTCTCAACAAGAAGGTTGCCACCAACTTTATGAAGGCCATGACCACTCCCATAGTGAAGGTGGTTCGGGCGGTCCCCAAACCCTCCAAGAAGGCTCAACCCATCACCAAGGAGGAGGCCATCAAGCGTATCGGTGCCATGAAGGGTCTCAATAGGAGTGCGAAGGGTAAGCTCGTGAATCGCGTCAAGATGGGAACCATGTCTCCTCGTCGCGTCGTCAAGGTAGCTCGCGAACTTTCTAGGTTAAATGCCACCGGACACCGTGTTGAGTTGTAAATTTACTCATCTTTAGATAGGTCGTTATAGACCTTCTCCTCGGTGTCATAGAAGGTTTCACTATCTCCAATCATCATCTCCCTCACGGTTTGGT
>Ga0206682_10003328_pt1 | contig 13768 bp, 13 predicted proteins | sample M240m12015metaG_FD_155444 | JGI IMG/M metagenome (GOLD analysis project Ga0206682, IMG submission 155444) | Ammonia-oxidizing marine archaeal communities from Monterey Bay, California, United States - M2 40m 12015 | ecosystem: Environmental > Aquatic > Marine > Intertidal zone | place: USA... | reverse complement strand
ATAATCACTATCGTTATTATTTTCATTATCAACCTTAATATAGTTTATCTCCTCTATATTTTTAATTTCTGTACTATCATAATTTTCTTTATATTCTATCCAATATCTAATTATTGGATACAATCTATTTTGTTTGTAGACCCAATCTTTCATTTCTTTAATAAGTTTAAAATGTTTCCAAGATCCCCAATCATATTTGTTTGTATCTCTATCATACCATGCAACTCTTATTAAATAGTTTTCTGTCATTTATATAATTTTATGATATTTGTTTAAACCTATTATAAACAAACAGTAGCAGCGATTTTGGACGTAACAAGGTAAGGATCCATATTAGAAGCAGGTCGTCTATCTTCAAAATAACCACATTTATTACCAATAGTATCATATCCTACTCTTACAGACGCCCCTCTATCTACGGGTTTTTCTGGATCAAAACTGAATTCATCAAATTTAGCAGTCTCATAAAGTCCGGACATTCTTTTATCATTATTCTTACCATATACCGCCATATGTTCATTATGTGTATTGCGAAGTTTTTCTATTGCATCATAAATACAATTGATTCCACCAGCATCTCTCATTTTTTTAGTACTAAAATTAGTGTGACATCCGCTACCATTTATTTGGGAAAACGGTTTAGGACTCCAATCAATAACTACGTCATGTTTTTCACTTAATCTTTCCATAATCCATCGTGAAATCCACATCTCGTCACCTGCTGTAATACCTTCACATGGTCCGATTTGATACTCCCATTGACAAGGAGCGACTTCAGCGTTTATTCCACTAACAGTCAATCCTGTAGCAATACATAATTTCATATGTTCTTCTGCAACTTCTCTATAGAAAGCGTTTTTACTACCTACACTACAATAATATTGTCCCTGTAGTATACAAGGTTCATATCCACCATTTTCTAATTTAATAGTTTGATCTCCAAATTTATGAATAGGATATTTATCACCTATAATAAAATATTCTTGTTCAATACCGAACCAAGGTTTTTCTAGTGAAACAGAATGGAAAATTTGAGCAGCAGCATGTCTTGTATTAGTATCTAATGGATTATCATTTTTATCAAATGTCTCACATAAAAGTAAAACACCTCCAGGGTAAAATGGATTTCTATAAACAGCAACAGGTTTAATTTTTAATTCAGAATTCAATCCTTCAGCTTGATCAGTTGAACTTCCATCATAATTCCATTCAGACCATGAGTTTATCTGTTCAGGGTTGATAGGTTGTTCAACAACTCTAATTTTAGATCGTAATTCATCGTTACCACCTAACCATATATATTCAGCAATTATTGGCATTATGAAATATATTCTAGGATTGTTTTTAAATACATAAATCTATTCAGTTTCTTGTAACACATAGGTTTTAATATTTTCAATACAAGTTTTACTAATTTTTCTAACTTTACCAGTAGATGTCTTATATGTTAAATGATCAAGACAGTGAATGTCTTCTTGAAGTGCACATATAACATCAATCATAGTTTTGAATTCATTAGTAATAATATTTGCAAAATTTGCACTGACACCAGGTATTTGCATTAACATAATTTGTGTAATATTATCTTTAGTTATGAAATTTTTCTTTTGGGTTTTGATGGTATCAACATAATCATTATTATTACTAGATACGGATGTATTATCACTGTCTGTATCTAAATTATAATATGGTAGTCTTTTACCTGATTTCATTTCTCTGTGTAATTTATCAGCAATCTTTATTAGTAAATTTGCTGATTCATGACAATTATCCGTTCTATACACAGAAAACCCTTTATAATATGACAACGTAAATAGCGACGAGTATAATGCGTCCTTGGATATTCTAGAGCGTTTGTATGGTTTAAAATTTTTTAGATCACCTTCAATAAGATAAAATATATTGTGATTATGTAATCCACATTTATCTAATCTAAATGATTGTTCATTATAACGTCCATCAGAAATAGATGAGGCTAAGTCTGATATAAGCTTTCTCTCAAATATGAGTTGTGTTTTGTTATCATCAGAAACAATTTTAATATCACCAATATCAAGTTGTTCAACTTTACATGTTAAATGTGGCATGTCACTGTTAGATAGTGAATTTTCTATTAATTTGATTAACGAACTTTCTCTATTATCAATAATAATCTTCATTTGTATTATTATTGATGTATTATTTAAATACTTATTGACAACATCTAGTTCTTGGAGTATTTTTAGCACCAACACCACCAGATGTAGCTGGTCTAGATGTAGTTGGTATATTACATACGATCTCTTTTTTTTTACCGGTGATAGGATCAAAAATAACTTTTTTATATGTTGTTTTGCCTGTAGTTGGATTAATTGATGTAATATTACATCCACTATGACATATAGTAGTAGTAGCTCTACTACTGCAATCTTTGACGTATTTTAAATTACTCATCCCTTGTCTCATCCAAGCACTTTTTGGCGCTAAACCAGCTTTTTTTGGACCACCTCCTTGATTATGTCTAGACATCTTAGCTGTATTGCGAGCAGTTATACTACCAGATAAATATCCACCTAATGGCATTATATATATGTTGAATATTATTTAATATGACATTTATCTACACCAATAAAAAACTTGTACCATGAAAAATATTGGTGTTCACGTTTTTCTTTTAAAATATACTTTATAAATCCTACAATTGTGGTTGTGATTATAATAAATACGATTGATTTATCTATAATTTTAATTAGATCAATGTATGTACTATCATGAATGTTTTTATAATAAGTATTAAAATTTCCTAATACATAATGTAAACATAAACTTATGAATATTATTATTTTATATAATACGGTTGTTTTAGTAAATATAATGAATGCAATCCATAATATAAAAGACATTCCAAGTTCTTTTAATGGATGCATTTGTTTTCCATCTATATCAGCAGCAATATTTAATGTAAAATAAATTAAGAAAAATATCACAGATAATTTTGCAATTCTATTATTAGTTAGAAGTCTTTGAGTACTACAACCTAATGTTTCAGCTACAAAGTTACCCATAACTGTTAGAGCTAAAAAAAGAAGACCTTTAGTATAAACATTATTTGTGTGATAGGTATCATGTCCATTATCAATAATGTTAAAATTATTCATACTTATAATACTTTTACAAAATAAATTCAATCAACATAAAGATTATTCAATATATAAATTATAATGTCAGCACTATTTGATACTAAGCTTTTACAAGAAGATGATGTTCATGCAACCGACGAAGGTTTAATTTTTAATCCATTTAATCATAATAATAAAGAGATTAGATTGAGCGAAGTTCAATCTATTCTAAAAAGATATGGTTTACCAGGAAATGTAAGTAATCTAGGATTATACAAACGTGCTTTTGTACACAAATCCTATACAAAAAGGCCAGCATTGGAAAATGAACAGCAAAATATTACTATAGTAGACCAACCAGATGATTGTCTACCATTAAAACAAAAATCTAATGAGAGATTGGAATTTTTAGGAGATGGAATATTAGAAGCAATAACAAAATATTATTTATATCGTAGATTCCCTAAAGAGAATGAAGGTTTTATGACAGAGAAAAAGATAGCATTAGTAAAGAATGAATCTATTGGTAGACTAGCATATGAAATGAAAATAAATAAGTGGTTGATAATGTCAAAACACGCCGAAGAGAAAAAAACTAGGACTAACTTAAAGAAATTAGGATGTTTGTTTGAAGCTTTCTTAGGAGCATTATTTTTAGATCATAATAAAATAGTAGTAAAGGATGATGAAAAATGGTTTGAGAATCTGTTTGTAACAGGACCAGGATTTCAGGCCGCCCAAATTTTTGTTGAAAAGATTTTTGAAGAACATGTTAATTGGATTGAATTGATTAAAAATGATGATAATTATAAAAACATTTTACAGGTGAAAATACAAAAAACGTTTAAAACTACTCCAGATTATTTGGAAATAGATCATGATAGCGATACAGGGTATCATATGGGTGTTTACTTATGTTTAGGTCAACCAATATATGAAGTAAATGTAGAGGATGCAGTTCCATTTAGCGAATATAGTTCATTTGACAAGATCCAAGAAGTGGTTGATAAAATAGGTAAGGTATTTGTATTTTTAGGTGAAGGAACACATAAAATTAAGAAGAAGGCTGAGCAATTAGCTTGTGAATTAGCATTAAGTTCATTAGATAATGATGAATAAATATAATAAATAATTTAGTTAATCATTTACAAATTTAATATGTATTAAATTTATATATGAGTTCTTCAAGTGTGTCATTAATAGATAAACTAAGAAATAAACCGAAAGCTAAGCAAAAAGAACAGGTGCGGATTGGAGTAAAAGGTGCTCCAAAACAAAAGGTAGGAATTAAGACAAAAATTATAAATAAATTAGATGAAGGGATTGTGCCTAATAGAGAAGTCTTGTTGTCTAGATTTGAAACATCAAAAGCAGTAGTATCTAAAATATCGCGAGAAGATGCAGCACCAGTATCACAGAGACCTTCTGTTGTTCCTAAAAAAGATTCAAGTTCTATAAAAAGTAAGAAGGGTGTTAAGGTAAAACGAAAAAAGGGAAAGAAACTTAAATTAGTTGGTATAACAAAAGGTAGTATATCAACTCCAGGGGATGTTAGTTCAAAAACTAAACCTAAACTGACTCTAATTAGAAAAACAAATAAGCCTGATTTATCAGTAATAGCAGAAGTACCAGAAGAAGATTTTATAGAAGGAGTATTAATAGACCCTAAACGGTTACCCGAACCAGCAGCAGCAGTTAATATTAAAGCTTCGTCATATTATTTGAATAATAGAGAAATTTTTATGACATTTATCAACTCTTTATTCTCTCAATATAGAGATGATTTGTTAGATGATGCTGCGGATGTTAGCTGTGAATCTCGCAAAGAAGCAAAGGAATTTAGTTTATTAACACATCAAAGAATTGTTAGAGATTATTTGAATTTATATACTCCTTATAGAGGGTTACTTCTTTATCATGGATTAGGATCTGGTAAAACATGTTCATCTATTGCAATAGCTGAAGGTATGAAAACATCAAAAAATGTTATAGTTATGACTCCTGCATCATTAAGACGTAATTATATAGAAGAATTGAAAAAATGTGGTGATTCATTGTATAAAAAAAATCAGTTTTGGGAGTTTATAAGTGTAGGAACTAATGAGATAAATGTAGCTCTAGCAAATGATCTTTCAACAGTATTATCAGTTTCATCAAGTTGGATAAAAAAGAATAGAGGAGCATGGTTAGTTGATGTAAGAAAGCCATCAAATTACGAGTCATTATCTACAGATGATAGAATTAACTTAGATACCCAATTAAATGAAATGATTAGAGATAAATACCAATTTATAAATTATAATGGATTAAGAAATGATAAATTAGATCAACATACTTCAAACGGAGAGATAAATTTATTTGATAATAAAGTAGTGATAATTGATGAAGCCCATAATTTTGTAAGTAGAATTGTAAATAAAATGGGTAAACCAGATTCATTAAATCAAAGATTATATGAATACTTAATGACTGCTGAAAATTGTCGCATAGTTTTATTAACTGGTACACCGATTATTAATTATCCTAATGAAATTGGAATTTTATTTAACATTCTAAGAGGTTATATTAAAACATTTACAGTACCTATCAATGTTAAAACTGCTGGCAAAGTAGACGAGAGTAAAATTAAATCAATAATTGCATCAGATAACGTGTTATCTAACTTGATAGATTTTGTAGAATATGAACCATCATTTAAACAAGTAACCTTCACTAGAAACCCATTTGGGTTCGTAAATGTTTACAGTAAAAAGAAGTATGATGGCGTAGCAAATATTGGTGAGAGAGGACAAATAACGGATGATGATCTAATATCTAAGCTAGGTAGTTCATTTGGAAGCAATGGTATAGATATTTTGAGACATGGTATTAAAATAGATATGTATAAAGCTTTACCAGATCAATTAGACCAATTTAAAGCAATGTTTATTGATTCAAGTGGTAATATGACTAATGAGAATATTTTTAAAAGAAGAATTTTAGGCTTATCTTCGTATTTTAAAAGCGCACAAGAAACTTTGATGCCAGATTTTGATAAAGATAAAGATATTCATGTTATTAATATTGAAATGAGTGAATACCAATTTGGTATATATGAAGCAGCACGTGCAGCAGAGAGAAAACAAGAAACTAACAATAAAAAGAAAGCAGCGAAGAAGAATCCAGATGGTGAATTATATGATGACTCTGTTTCCACATATAGAATATTTTCACGTGCTTTTTGTAATTTTGTTTTTCCAAGACCAATAGGAAGACCAATGCCTGGAAGTGAAGCTATTAAAATGGCAGCTGAAGACTTTTCTGAAGGTATGGAAAAAATCATAAGTGATGTTGCTAAAAATAAATTAGATGAAGATGAATTAGATGCTGCTACAGCAGAAGAAAGAATAGCAAATGTAGATGGTAGATATACTGAAGACGATAGAGAAGATTTAGAATCATTAAGTAAGAAAAGTCTACAAGATAGATATCAACAGAGTATATTAAAAGCAATGTCAGATTTAAAAGATAATGAAGAATATTATTTAACTCCAGAAGGAAAAGATGGTTCAGGTGGATTGTCTATTTATGGTCCAAAATTTTTGAATATATTAGAGAATATTGTAGATCCTGAACATGTAGGATTACATTTAATATATAGTCAATTTAGAACTATTGAAGGAGTTGGAGTATTAAAATTAGTATTGGAAGCCAACGGATTTGTTCAATTTAAATTAAAGAAAGGTTCAAATGGGCAATGGGAGATAAAAATTAAAGAAGAAGATAAGGGTAAACCAACTTTTGCATTATACACCGGAACTGAAGATCAAGAAGAAAAAGAAATAATAAGAAATATTTATAATGGTTCATGGGAATATGTACCTAATAATATTGTTAGGGAATTAAATAAGATTGCTACAAATAATCAGATGGGTGAAGTAATCAAAGTATTTATGATTACTGCCTCAGGCGCTGAAGGTATATCTTTAAGGAATACACGATATGTTCATGTGGTTGAACCATATTGGCATCCAGTGAGAATGGAACAAGTTATAGGTAGAGCTAGACGTATTTGTAGTCATGAAGATTTACCAAAAGAATTAAGAACAGTAGAGGTATTTTTATATTTAATGACCTTTTCAGAAAAACAATTAACTAGTGATGAATCAATTGAACTGAGATTAAAGGATAAGGGTAAGAAAACTGATAGAGCATTGACAAGTGATGAAGCTTTACATGAGATATCAAATATTAAATCTGATATTAATGGTAATATATTAAAGGCTATAAAATCCTCAGCAATGGATTGTAATTTACACTCTAGAGCTGATTCAAAAGAACCGATTGTATGTTATGGAATTAGTAAACCTTCAATAGATAAATATTCGTTTTATCCAGCATTAGAACGTGAAGAATCTGATAAAGTATCAAATATAAATAAAGAAAAAATTACTTGGAAAGCAAAAGAGGTTACTATTTCAGGAAAGAAATTTGCATATAGAAAAGAGACTGGAGAAGTATACGATCTTGATAGTTATAAACAGGCTGTAAAAGTACCAGGTATAAAACCTTTATTAAAAGGGCGATTAGTAAAAGATTCTAGTAAGAAACTTAAATTTATTAAAGTATAATTTAGAAAATTGCATTTCTATTATAAAAAAACTTAATATAAAAACAAAAATGATAAAGCAAACATTAATGACAATTATTTTACTATTACAAACAATTGTAATAGTAAAATCTCAACATAATATATTCTTGATTCCTAGACATATAAATCTTGATTTACCAGATCTAAAAATAACTTTATCTCCACCACGTCATAATACCACATCATCGCTACACATGTATATGTAATAAAGTATTATTTTGATTTTGTTTCATCAGTGCGTCCGGTTGATATGTTAAATTTGTCATTTTTTTCTTTAGATATTTGTTCAAAACTACATGGTCCACAATGGTCAATATTTGCCATGTCAATACGTTTTTGTAAAGCATCATCATTTTTAAGAAAACTCCATCTGCCTAATTCAGTAGGTTTCTGTTTAAATCTATTTGTGATTCTCTGAATGATACGTATTAACACCATTTTAATTTATATATTATTACAGTTTTTAAAAAAATTCAATTTTACGTAAAATTGATATTATTATTATAAATATTTATTAATCAATAATTATGGCATCTTTGACTACAGATTGGAAAGATATAATACAAACATATGATGATGGACAAGAAGTTAAATTTAATGATTTTATAGATAAAGAAACTAATGAAAGTGTATTCAATGTATATCCAAGTAGAGAGAATATATTCAGATGTTTTAACTATTTTAATATACAAGATACCAAAGTAGTAATATTGGGTCAAGATCCATATCATGGTTCAAATCAAGCCACAGGGTTATGTTTTGATATAAATGAAAATTGTAAGCATCCTCCTTCTTTGAGAAATATAGAGAAAGTGTTAGGTAAAAAACCAGATTTTGATAGTTGGGCAAAACAAGGCGCGTTATTATTAAATACATCATTAAGTGTATTACAAGGTAAACCAGGTTCTCATATGAAATATTGGCAACCTTTTACAAAAGAAATAATTAGTATCATAAACAATAAATGTAGTGATGTTATATTTATTGTTTGGGGTGCATTTGCACTTAAATTAGTTGATGAGAATGTGGATAAAACAAAACATACAATTTTTATAAGTTCTCATCCTTCACCATTTTCATATTATAGAAAATTAAGACAATATCCAGCATTTATAGATTCTGATATATTCAATAAAGTTAATATTATAGACTGGTAATTAAACTTGAATTGGTAAGGCTCTAGCTACAACAAATTTTTCAGCATTATTTTTTGGTAATAGATAATAATATTTTCTAACGTATAATGCTATATATGTTTGTAAAATAAAAAACAGTCCAGACATACTAATTGCAATTGGTATATTTTTTGGTAGTTCAATATTAGGATAATAATTTTGAAAATTATTATAATTACTTTGATCTAATATGGAAGCGTAAAATATTATAGTGACAAATTTACTAAAACACATAATATATTGATAAGTTAAATAACAAGATAACATGTTTCGCGATTGATTATAAGTAGAATATATACCAGATAGAGCTGCTAATGCAAAGAAAAATCCTAGAAGATATCCATACATCATAAAAAAGAGATTTGAAAAGAGGTCAACATAACAGACACATTTTATACCACGACCCATAGATTGTATTTTAATTGCTTTTTCTGCGACTGCGGTAGGTACTTGAATAGCTACAGCAGTATTACCATTAATATAAATAGCACTAGTTGGAACATTTACAATAGGTAAATTATTGTTATCTTCATCACTATCAGCTAATTGAACGTATGGGTTATCTCTAGAAATAGTAGTAATTTCTAGATTATCAGTTTGATTAGAGTTAGACATATTTATATAATTATACCATATATTTTTTAAATATATAATGATTGATTTGTAGCAATAAATTTTAATGTAATCTTAGGTATCTGTCTAATTTTATTTTGAAGTTCCACTTTATTACCAATTAAGTCACAAACACGATCTAATTCATTTGCTATATTATTAATTTTTAATATTGCTTTAATAAAATCTCCTACAAATAGATCAGTAGCATATAAACAGTTATATAATATTTTTTTACAATCATCAGGTTCGGTAGATTCACACCATTGTTGTACATAATTTACTATATCATAATTTAAATCTCCATTAGTAGCAGTATATACCTGATATTTATTTTCAAGATCTTCATATACCTCAATACAAGTTTTAGTAAATGTAATAATATCTTTTAAATGAGGGTTTTCTACTTCGGGATAAAATTTTTTATAGTCATCTTTAACATTTATATTTGAAAATATACTCAAATAAGCAGCTATTTGTGCTGAATTAAATAAGTCAAAATAATTAGAGTATTTTATCACATCCGCAATAGCTAAAGAGTGAATTTCTTTTATATTATGAGCGATAATACCTGAATCAGTTAATTTCATAGTACTTTTGTCAATAAAATTTTTAGATGATAATATATTGAAAACAGATTCAACATTATATGATATATAACTTTCAGTATTGTAATATTGATTTTTAGATTTCTTGATTGAATCTTTAATAGTGTCAATACTTTTAAACAAATCAAAATCTTTATCAAACATTTTATTAGACTGTTTGATATTATCTAATTGTCTCTCAAGTATCTTCTTACCTTTTTTCTTAGTGAAAGGCAATTTTTCAAGACCTTCTTTATATTCAGTTAAAAGTTCAATAGATGTGCTGCAAAATTTCATACTATCAATTTTAGATTCTAGAAGAGTTTGATTATTATCAATAGATATCTGAATACCTGCTAGTTCCTTAGATATTTCATCTGATATCATACTATTTTTTGCAAAGCCTAAAATATTATCAGAATCTGTATTATCTATTTCGGAATCTACAATATTTAATACGAATTCAAATGATATTCTAAATTTGGAAACCAATGATTGTGGTTTACCAGATAACATCTCTTTATAATCATTAGAATACGGCATATCACCAAATAGGTTAACTAAATGAATAGCTTCTCCGATAGTATCAAAACCTCGTCGTCCAGCCCTACCAGCCTGTTGAATATATTCATGTCCTTGAAGAAGGCGATTTTTACTACCATCCCATTTAACTAGTCTAGGAAACAATGTACATTTACATGGTAAATTAATACCAACAGCAAATGTTTCAGTAGCAACAAGTAATTGGATGAATCCCATTTTAAAGACTTTTTCAATCAATTCTCTAAAAACCGGTAACATGCCACCGTGATGAATCCCAACACCTTTTTCTAGTAAACTTAGGATTTGAGTGTATTCAGATAATGACATATATTCATTAGCATTAGGTAGTTTATCTCTAAGAATATCTCCACACACTTTGGCTACTATATTAGGATAGGTTGGATCTGTATGAAGATTAATACTTATATCTTTAGCAAAATGTTCTACACCTTTTCTAGAATAAACAAATAGGATGGCCGGTAATTTCTCGTTATTTTTTAGAAATTCAACAACTTTGTTGAGTACAAAATTACGTTTTATATACACATTATTTTTAGACAATTCATTCATTATATTATTAAGTTTATGATAATTACCATCATTAAATGTAGTAGTATTATCTTTTAAAATGGATACAGTATTATTTACAGATTCAATTTGTTTAATAAGTGCTTTATCTTTAATTTTTTTAGAGAAGGATTGATGTGTTACAAAATACATTTTATGTTCTAATGGTACAGCTCTTACATGAGTTTCGGCTAGACATACTTGTGTATCACTTACAGATTCTAACCATTCAGCAAAGATTTCTGGGTTATGTAATGTAGCAGACATAAGCAACATTTGTACATTATTAGGTTGTTTAATAAAACATGATTCCCATACTTCTCCTCTATCTTTATCATTAAAATAATGTGCTTCATCATAAATAATAATACCGACATCATCACGAATATTCATATTAAAATCTAATGTAGTAGTTTCAGCATCATCCACACTAGTAAATAGGTAATTACGCAAACATTCTGTAGTACAAATAATACAATCTGCATCAGGGTTATCTTTTTGGTCGCCAGTAATAATACCAAATGATATATCAGGATGTTGTTTTTGAAAATCATCATTCATATAATTGGATAAAGCTTTAATGGGGGAACAATAAATAACTTTTTTACCCTTTGTTTTAACAAAATATTTGATTGCCCAGTCAGCAGCTAATGTTTTACCAGATCCAGTTGGTGCACATGTCAAAGCATTTTTACCTTGCATTAAAGAGAGTATGGTCCATAATTGCCATGTACTGAGTTCAAATGGATAGTGTTCTACACTAGCATATAGTTCAGGATATTCATCTTTAGATGGTGCGTTATTAGGTGCTATTAATACCATTGTGTTTGTATATTATTTGTATTTAACTGTTTAAAATGTTTCAATTATATTCTAAAATATTTATATTTGTAAAAAATAGTTTAAAACATAATATTAATATAAACTAAATGTCTTTTTTCCGTGAAGAAGGTACAATTATAGGGAGGAAATATAAGATTGCTAATAAAATTGGTAGCGGATCATTTGGAGTAGTATATAAAGGTATTAATATACGATCAAATGAGGATGTCGCAATTAAGATAGAGTCCTTAAATGGTAAAAACAAACTGTTAAAGAATGAAGCTAAGATATGTAGACATTTAACACCTTATACAGGTATATCATCTGTTAAATGGTATGGTGTAGATGGTAGTAATAGTTATGTAGTATTTGATTTATTAGGAGTAAGTTTAGATACATATATGGAGAGATTAAAGAAGTTCTCAGTAAAAACTTCTTGCTTGCTTGGAATGCAAATGATTGAAAGAATAGAATATATTCATAATAAAGGTATTTTACATAGAGATATTAAACCCGATAATTTTTTAATGGGTAAAAGTGATCCCGAGACCTTATATGTAATTGATTTTGGTTTATCAAAAAATTATATTGATAGGGGTAAACATATTAAACAAAAGGATAAGAAAAAGATGACAGGTACAGTTAGATATGCTAGTATAAATATTCATAATGGCATAGAACCATCTAGACGAGATGATTTAATATCTGTGGGATACATGTTAATTTATTTTATTAAAGGATTTTTACCTTGGCAAGGGTTAGATGCAGCCACAAAAGAAGAGAAATATAAGAAGATTGGTGATGTTAAGCGTAATACTACAATAGAAGAGTTATGCAGAGATCTACCATTAGAATTGAAAATTTTCATAGAATATTGTTACGGTTTAGAATATTCAGAAACACCCAAGTATTCGTTATTGTATAAATTATTAGAAAAAATATATAATAACGAAATACAAAATGTTAATAATATTAATTTAGATTGGGAGATAAAATCTCGTGATGTTACTGAAGTCAATCTAAATGAGTTGTAAAATAATACTTAAAGACAATGTACTAATCTACATTATAATGGTTGATACAGTCAATGATACAACAGGAGCAAGCTCCACAGATTTGAGTACAGGATCCCAACTTATGGGTCGCTGCAAATGGTTCAATAATAAAGCGGGTTACGGGTTTTTAACCGTAGTATCCACAGATAACAGTAAATGGGATGGTGTAGATGTATTTGTTCATCACTCTGCTGTAACTACTGAAACCGAACAGTATAAATATTTGGTTCAGGGAGAGTACGTTAGTTTTACTCTACAGACTATGGATGACGGAGCACATGAGTACCAGGCTAATGACGTCCGTGGATGTGGAGGAGGTAAACTAATGTGTGAGACACGAAATGAGAATCGTAAGACCTCTAGTGAAGGAGGAGACGATGATTCAGTAGATCGTAGATCTCATAGTAATAATACTCGTCGTCCTCAAGGTCGCCGTCAAGCTCAGCGAGTAGCAGTTCATGTTAGAGGAACTGGTCCACGTGAGGGAGAGGAGTGGATGTTGGTTAGAAGTAATCGTAAAGCACGTGGTGGAAAAAATACTTCTTCAAATAACCACAAATCATCTCAAGATGATGAATAATTTAAACTAATTTAAATTCGTAAAAATATAATTCTATAAAAAATTATATTTTTTATACAGATAATTTCAAATACTTAATATAATCACTACACCGGCTTA
>Ga0206682_10003326_pt1 | contig 13773 bp, 20 predicted proteins | sample M240m12015metaG_FD_155444 | JGI IMG/M metagenome (GOLD analysis project Ga0206682, IMG submission 155444) | Ammonia-oxidizing marine archaeal communities from Monterey Bay, California, United States - M2 40m 12015 | ecosystem: Environmental > Aquatic > Marine > Intertidal zone | place: USA... | reverse complement strand
ATTAATGCCCCTGCTTACATGTGGCATTCCGGTACGCCGTGATCCTCAACATCTTTTATCAGCTTATCCAAATACCATGCCGCCTTTTTCAAGTCACGAATCTTGCCCTCGTCTGTTTGCGACTTAAACCGCCAGCGGTGTAAATACTTTTTGAGTGAGCCTTCTAAATAATAACCAAAACCTTCATCGAGTGTGTCTGAAATGTAGTCGATAGCTTCTATGGTAGTCGCGGTGTAATGTGCGGGTTTATCAACCAAAGGGTCGCGCTCGTCTGCCGGTTTTTTAACGCCTGTTTCTACTTGTTCGATGTTGCTAGTATCCATTAGTACGTTTCCCGTATTGTTTATAGGCTTTCTGCGTGTATGCAATAATGTATTATTACCTGTACAATGCGCCATTGAATATTAAAGTTATATAACATTTTGTTATATAAACACTTACATGTTGTATTTTACGCTTGAGAAAAACTCGCTTCGGCAAGCTGAGATAACCCCACAGCCCTTCTGCTGTCGAAATACCTTTGAACTACAATCTTATCCGCAACTCTAAATTTTCCCATCTTGTACGTCGGCACGGGAAACCGCTCTTCGTGGATAGAATTACTCAAGCTTTGAGTTGTCAACCCAAAAAGGCTTGCCAGTTCCACCATTGTTAAATATGGTTTTTCCATGTTATCTCCTAAATAGTTAAAGGTTGTAAAATTTTCTTGCCACTTTTATAGCAGTTGTTTTTTTGATCATGCTTAATTCGTGCTGGGCCTTGCGGCAACCCAGTTAAATCCACAAAATCATATATAATCGACGATGTGTTTGAGTAATCTTTAAAAATACACCCAACTGAGGTAACGCCTTTGTTGGTGACTTTGTTTTCTATGTCAAACTCAGCGGCTTTTTTGCTAACAGGGGTAGACGGTATTGCTAAAAACTTTAACAATTTACCATTAGACACAGCAGTAATGTCGCTGTCGTCCTGCGGGTCTTCAGTGAACGCAACTGTGCATCCAGAGGATATCAAAAAGCTTGTTAACGCATAAACCCCAGCATTTTGATGTCTGGCTACTGCTCTAAATTTCTGTGTTCCGAGCAGTTCTGCACCTATCGATAGCCATGCGTAGTCTACATTTAGGAGAGCAGAAAGCTTTTTCATTGCCGAAGCCCTCGGTTTTGACTCGCCAGCAAACCATTTACGAACACCTTCTTGGGATACGCCCATCGCTTTTGCCAGGACAACTTGACGACCAAACCCGTGATCGGGGATGTCAACGCTTGCGTCGCAGCTTTTTTCTAATCTATCTTTAAAATCTTCCATATCAATCCTCCTCGTTTTAAGATCGGGGTCATTCCTTCAACCCATACCTCGCAACAATAAACCACCTTTAATGTGATAGTCAAGTATTTGTTGTATTAATATGCTCAACCACACTCAAAAGTGTGTCTTGTACGTCTTCTTTTTCTGATAAAGCCGTTAAAACAGCGTTGTCTGCGGTATTCTCAGCCAATATATGCAATACACGCACAGGCTTGGTCTGCCCCTGCCTGTGAAGTCTTGCGTTGAACTGCTGATAAAGTTCCAGGCTCCACGACAGGCCATACCATACGATCAGGCTGCCGCCTTTCTGCAGATTCAGACCATGACCGGCTGACGCGGGGTGCGCCAGAAGGATAGGGATGTCGCCATTGTTCCATTTATCCAAGGTGCTATCGTCTTTACCAATAACAACGGCCTCTGGAAATTCACGCATCAATATTTCTAAATCAGATTTGTAGCTGTACGCCACCAGCACAGGCTCATTTGTTGAATCTACTATTTCACGCAGCGCGTCGAGTTTTGCTGGGTGTAGATTTATAAAGTCGCCTTCTTCTGTATATATATTTCCGTTACTGATTTGCAGCAGTTTGTTAATCTGCACAGCAGCGTTTACCGCTAGAATCTCACCACCGGCATAGGCTAAAAGGAAGTCTCGCTTTAACTCTTCATAGGCTTTGCGGGCTTTAGGTGGCAGTACCACCGGGATATTAATGTCTACGCGACTTGGCAAGTCGATATAATCTTCAGCCTTCATTCGCAGCACAACGTCGGCAACCGCGTTGTGGATAGCGTCGGCGCGGTCAGGTTTGACAGCCCACTGGTTCCACTGAGGGTTGCCGATCAACGTGCAGTATTTCGTAAGAAACTTTCCACGGCTGTTCTCTAATCGCTCACCCTTATCAAGAAGATACATCTGCGGCCATAGTTCCAGAAGGGCGTTAGGTGCGGGTGTGCCAGTAAGCTGAATCATGCGTTTAACCTTGCCAAGCACTTTACGCATAGACTTCCATCGCTTTGAGGTATGCGCTTTGAAGCTGCTGCTTTCGTCAATGACGACGCAGTCATAGGGCCACGACTGGCCCAGTTGATCGACTAGCCACGGTATGTTCTCGCGGTTGATGATGTGCAGGTCGGTGTCTTCGTCCAGAGCGTCAAGACGTTTTGACGCTGTAAGTCCAGCAAGGACTGTATATCCCATTTCGATATGCGACCAGGTAGCGATCTCAGTCGGCCATGTGTGCGTCGCAACGCGCAGTGGCGCAACGATCAGCGTCTTGCCTATTTGCTTGTCACGCTTGAGTTCAGATAAAGCTGTGAGGGTGGACACAGTTTTTCCCAACCCCATGTCGATCCACAGCGCGGCTTTTGGATTGTCTTTGACAAATTCGACAGCTTTCTCTTGATACGGGTGTAAGTTTTTTCTGGTTAGCATAGCAGTGCTTTACCTTTTGCGATGTCATCGACGATATGAACTTCCCAACCAGCAGCAGCCAATCTGCGATGGATTGCTTGCTGGTAAGGTGTCGGGTTTTTGTTGGGGGCTTTGAACTCAACAATGACTAACTGACCATCTTTGAAGTACAGGCGGTCTGGTACGCCGCGCTGAGAGGGTGATACCCACTTGTAAGCCAACCACCCATTAGCCTTTGCGGCCTGAGTGACCTTTGTTTCAATGTAAGACTCTCTCATTATTCAGTAATCACTTCTAAATCTGTTTCGATCCAAACTTTTGCACCGCACGAAAGAGGCTTATCCGGCGAATAAACAACCTGGCAAACAACTTCTCCGTCTTTCATCACCTTGGCGGTGTTAACTTTGCGGTTCTGCTTGTAATCCTTAACCGTGATTACAGGTAAGTCCTCACCTTTGTTGTTGGCGCGGATGTTGTGTTGGTTAACGTGTATGCGGGTCTTCATTTACGATACCTGTTTGCTTCGTACCCTTCCGCTGTCACTGGCAGACCTTCAGCCCACGGCGGCAGGACGCACATAAGTTTTTCGTAGTGTTCAAGTGATCCGTGTTCGTTAGGCACATCGGCCACAATCTCATCGTGAACGTGCAGCACAACTGGGTAGCCAGCCTTCTCAAGACGCAATACGGCTTCAGCAAGAATGTCTCTGGCGACGGCCTGAGTGATCGACTGCACAAGTGAGCCGCCATAGGCTTTGATCTGCCCCCACTTGTGCGTGTGGTTATTCATGCCGCTGTAAACCAAGTCCATCCCCCTGTCGCCTTGCACCATTCTGGCTTCTGGGAATGACAGGATGCGGCCACTGGGCAGCTTGAACAGTAGGTCATCGTTGACGAATTTAAACTGGCCCCGTGCAGCCATAAACTCTTTACCCTTGTAACTCACAGCGTTACGGGCGGCGCGTTCTGTCTCAATCCACAGCTTCACAATAGGGTCGTTGGCCTGTCGCCAGTCGTTACGAATTTTCAGTGCCTGGTCTTCAGTCACTTCAGTGCCATACACCTCTGACATTTTCTGGAATGCACGAACACCACCCTGATATCCGAGGGCCAGCGTTGCCACTTTGCCGACAAATCGTTGGTCGTAATTCACCTCGCCGTACGCTATTCCGTACATCTCAGCGGCTGTGTACTTATATATGTCTTTGTCGTTGCGGAAAACTGTGAGCGCAGCGTGATGGTCGGCAAGCCACGAAAGTACACGCGCCTCGATGCTGGAATAATCTGAAACCACCAGGCGGCTCTCTTCTGACGAGATGAGCATTCCACGCAAGCAGCTTGCCAGTGCCTCCATCGGCTCCCCGTCGATCTGGTCAGGATCACGCGCTCGCATTTGGTAGATCACCGCATCAACATCGTCGATAGTTGGGCGTGGGAGGTTTTGCGGTTGGAAGTGTCGGCCAGACCAACGCCCGGTAGCTGCACCGTGGTACATCAACACTCCGTGTGCGCGGCCATCTTTGCCCAGCACCGCTTTCATCGAATCGTATTTTTTCGTGCTGGACTTTGACAGTGCCTGTCTTATTTCAAGAAATTTCTTGACGTTGGTAGGGCAGTATTCGTCAGCCAGCGCGGCAGATATCGCCGCCTTGTCATAACCCTTTAGCGGGTATCCCTGAGATTCTGTCCACTGCAACGCCTTGGCGCGTGAGCCTGTGGAGTCCATAAATCCATCAGTGATGTCCTTTACTTGCGCGTTCAGTTTGACACTGTGCTTCTCGATAATCTCTAAAGCGTTGTAGATCGCGTCACGATCAAGTCGGACACCACGCCAGTTTATTAGCTGGTCAGTCTCCCAGACTTCCTGCTCAACACCTCTAAGGTTGCGAAGCTTGTATCGAATCTCGCGCTCTGCCACGACATCCTGCAAGCAGTAGTCGTACAGTTCCTGCAGCAACTGAGGGTCTTTCCTGCGCTCACCTTTATAGGGCTTACAAAGACGCTGGATTAGTAACTTGCCGCGCTTAGACTTTGCCGCATCACCAGTAAGACCTAGCGCCTCACCACATTTACCCAAGGCGCGGGGGTAAGCCTGTGCGGCTGCAAGGGCGGCAGTGTCACGCCACTGGCTTATAGGCACTTCGGGCCAGCCGAGTACCTGGTTCCAAATGCTCATCTCAAAAAAGCTGTTCCAGGCCCAGACTATTGCGCCTTCTTTTATAAGGGTAAACAGTTCGGTGGGGATTGGGTCGTCAGGAGTCCAAAGCTGTGAGGGTTGATCATCAACTGCCCAAGCAAGACAAAGAACTTCAGTTGAATGGTGGTCAGCGTAAGCGTATGCGCCAGCTTTAAATATGTCGCATTCGCTGTACGTTTCAAAATCTATGGATATATTTTTCATAACAGTGGCCTCTTCAACCACTCGGTGGATAGCGTGTTGTCATCATCTGGATATCTAAGGCGATGCGCCTTTGACGGTTTATTGCGCTTTTTTGGCTCAAGGTCTTTGTCTTCGATGTAAACCGAGCGCAGTGAACCTGCTCTTTTCTTTTTCATCCCCATGCGGTTTTTAAGTAGGGTGTAGGGAATGTCGGCTAGTTCCGCGATCTCTTTGACCACGACGCTTTTGCCTGTAAATTCTGGGTAGCGTTCACCGACATAGGGGTAGCTAAGTGTTGCTTTCATTTTCTGCACCTGTGCAGGGCTTATATAAGCCCTGCATCTCTTGCAAATTAAACACCGTCATTACAACTAAATGTTGTATCTTTAAACCAAAAAATCATCAGTTTCTGCGTCAGCCGCTTGCTCTGATGTAATGTCATCAAAAATATCATTGACTTTTACACCGCCGCCGCCGAAGGACTCACCGTCTTTCACAAACTGCAGGGCCAGTAGATTACTGTTAACGCGCTTGCCGAATTGGTTGTTTTGTATCCAGATAGAGATAGCCGCGTTGACGTAACAACCCGCGTACATTCTTTCGTCCTCTTCGACGAGAGGGGTACGGTCGCGGTCAATGATGGTTGGGCGCTGGCGCGTAGAACACGACACGAACATAGCGTTTTCGTAACCGTCATATGCCTTGTCGTTGCCATCGCCTAAAAAGGTTTTCAAACCTTTGGGAATTTCGCCATTAAAGCCAACCGTTGCGGCTTGCTTCACGGCTTTCTTCAGCTTCTCAATCTGCTCTTTGTCGGCATCCTTATCTAGCAATAAGTTAGCAGAGTATTTAGCAGTCTGGCCTTCCATGTATGCTTTTGGTGTCCAGATTTGTGGGAAGGATAAACGTACATTTTTTAAAGTAATGGTAGTCATTAGGACTTTTCCTGTTCAGTTATATCAGTAAAGAAATCAGCCGCTTCTGGCTTTACAGCCGGACGAGGATCAGTGTCCGGTGCAAGTTGTGGGCGACCTTCGGGTTTGTGGATGAGATCGACGATCTCTCCATACTTCGCCTTGCCAAGCGCCTTCTCTGCTTGGGTCGGTGAAATTAGTTTTGATGTGTAGGCTTCATCACCTAGCATCTTTATCAGTGAATCTTCTGCGATGTCAGCGTCTAGCCATTTACGTTGCCCGCGACCTGCTACCAGCTTGTAGTTAGGCAGAATGCCGCCATCCATAAGAAGCTTGTGCGCGTGTTTTTGGACACCCTGCGCCCAACCAATAAGTGCATCCATTTTTGGTAGCAGATGCCCGATCTCTTCGACGTTTAAGGTATGCGGCACTTGGACGAGCAGAGGCTCTTCAAGATTGTCGAAGCTAGACAAAGTGAGTTCGTAGTTGTGTTTAGCCAGTGCGCGGCAGGTGGCTTTTGCTTTACAAAAATGACACGCCTTTTTGCTCGGCTTGAACTCAGGCTCTGGTGACATCGTTCGCCGTGCGGCAGGTTTAACCACATCGTCAGCCCACTTAAATAGGTCTTTGGCCCGCATCGAGTAAGTATCTATGTGATCTAAGCGTGGCTGCACAATGGTCATGCTGACCGTATCTACCTTGTCGATAAATTCGTAAGCCGCGCCCAGACCGTAGAGCATCAACTGCTCGTTGCGGTTAGCGTTTACCTTTAAGCCTTGCCCGTATTTGAGGTCGATAACGTGCAGTACGCCATCGTGCAGCACTACATAGTCTGCAGTACCAAAGCCGCCAGCAGCCCACTCGCTATAGTCCACTCGTAACTCAACGTGTGCCTCGTCAGATTCCTGCGCGTTGCAGAAGTCCACGTATGTAGCAACGTGAGATGCCATGACTTCATCGACAATGAAGCCCTCAAACTCGACACCAATAAAGTGTTCAGGTGGCTTCTGCTTTGCCAGGCATTCTTCAGCGAGTGCGTGTGCAGCAGTGCCTTCAGCGGCATAAAAAGATTCTTCGTCAGGGATTGTTGCTTCGAGTTGAATCGAGGCTGGGCAGGTCATCCATCGGTGCGCCTTACTTGCACCTAACATTGCATGTTTCATTAAAACCTCATTAAATGTGGTAAATACAACTGTTTGTGGTTGACACAATATTGATCCGTAATTATTGTGTCAACCACAAATGGTTATATTTATTTTAAAAAAGGAAAATTTATGATTTACGTTTCGGAGTACGCGCCTGCAGTGAAGGATGCCATCAACAGTGTTCTCGCCGCGTCGGAGATTAAAAATTTTAACGCTCTTGCAAGACGGCTAGATGTTAGCAAGCAGGCTTTATCGAAGTGGCGGCAGACTGGGATCGTTCCAGCGCACCGCGCTTTGCAAATGGAGTTGCTCTCAGGCGGGAAGGTCAGTTGGAAAAAGATTTGCCCCGACATCGTTGCTGAATTTGAAAGTGCGTCTGAGGTAATTCACGCAAGCAGTAGAGTTGGTTAATGCGTTTCTGAACTGTTGAAGAGGTAGGCGCAAATGGCGTTTTTAAAAGAACACGGACACGCTCTGGTCGAGAGAGGCTACGAGATTGTTCCGATAATGAAAGGGAAAAAAGCCCCAATGCTGAAGGGGTGGCAAGACATAAGAGCGACGCACGACGATGTAGATAAGTGGCTTGGCAACGGTCACGCCGATGGCGGGGTAGGGGTGCTGTGTCGCAACACTGTGGCTGTTGATATCGACTGTCTGGATGCTCCACTAAACCACAAACTTCTTCAGTGGCTGGATGAGAACGTGGGCAAGTCTGCGATCCGCATAGGCCAGAAGCCTAAGTGCATTTTGCCTTTTAGGGTGGATGGTGGGTTTTCCAAGATCAGAAGCTGTGAGTATGAGGACGCGCTTGGTAGCAAACACGCAGTTGAGGTGTTAGCCGAAGGCCAGCAGTTTGTCGCGTTTGGCATTCACCCATCAACGAATGAGCCTTACAGGTGGGTGCGTGGCAAGAGCATTGCCGATATCTCTCAGGCTGATCTTCCTACTATTAGTAGAGATCAAGCTGAAGCTTTTGTGGCTTATTTTGAGGAGTTAGCAAAAGGGCAGGACGGCTGGGAGTTAGCGCGAAAAGGTATGGCTCCCGCAGAGGTCGATCCAGACGACCTGTCGATGTTCAAACCACGTTTAGAAATGGACGATCAAGCTGTGCGGGATTTGCTGGCGGCTGTTGATCCAGACTGCCACCACGACGAATGGGTCAGGGTGGGCATGGCGCTACACCACCACTTTGACGGCGGTGAAGACGGATGGCACATCTGGGATGAGTGGTCAGCCGACGGCAGTAAGTACCGCGACGGTGAGTGTGAGCGCAGATACCACACATTTGACAGTAAGGGCAGAGCGCCTATCACTCTTGCCAGCGTTAAGGCTATGGAGAAGGAAGCTGTTAGCCATGTAATAAAGGAAGAACAACTTCCGAAAATGCTTAGAGAGTGGGCTTTCGTACACGTTGAAGGTTCTGCGCGTGTGATCCGTGAGGACATCAACAAGCACAACAACATCGTGCTGTATAAGTTGGAAGACTTGAAGAAAGAACACATGAACTGCCGTGTTCTGTCAGGCGACGAGAAGCCCAAGCTAGTGAACCTCGTCGATATGTGGCTAGAGAGTCCAGAGCGCAGAACCTATGCCGCAGGGCTGACGTTTGCACCTGACATGCAAATCCTTGAAAGATACAACCTTTGGCGCGGCTGGTCAGTTGAGGCTGAAGAGGGTGACGTTGCACCGTGGCTCGATTTTGTCACTAACGTGATCGCTGATGGCAATGCCGCATACGCTAATTACATCATCGCGTGGGCCGCGCAGATGGTGCAGAAGCCCATGACCAAAGTTGGTGTCGGGCTTGTTCTGAGAGGTCGTAAAGGCACAGGTAAAACCAAGTTTGGTGAGTTGCTTGGCGGTCTGGTTAAGGCACACCACAAAATTGTGAGCAGGGCAGAGCATGTCACTGGTAACTTTAACCGCCACCTTGAAGACACGTTGCTGCTGCAAGCCGATGAAGCTTACTGGGCAGGGGCCAAAGCCTCAGAGGGTGCGTTAAAAGACCTGCTAACCAACCCCAACATCACCATCGAGCGCAAAGGCGTTGATGCGTACACCGCACCAAACTACACCCGCATCCTATTCACCAGTAACGAGGAGTTCGTGGTTCCTGCATCGCTAGATGAGCGCAGGTTTGCCGTGTTCGATGTTGGCAACAGCAGGAAGCAGGACAGCGAATACTTCGCGGCTCTGGACAACTGGTACAACTCCGGCGGTGCGGAAGCACTTCTACATTACCTGCGAAGTTTTGACCTGGCGAACATAAATCTTCGATTAGTCCCGCAGACAGAGGCGCTGACAGACCAAAAGCTTGAAGCTTTAGATAACGTCACTGAGTGGCTCTACAACTGCCTGCAGAACGGTGAGATCAGAGAGAACCGAGTAGGCGGCAACGTCATCCAGTTTGGCTCAGAAGCACCAAAGGCAGAGATATACGACATTTACGCCAGTAGCTTGAGAGGTAATAAGTTTGAAGTGCCGGTGAAGTCAGCAGCTTTCTGGAAGAAGATGAAAAATTACGCCGATCTTTTTACCGACGGCGCTTATAAGTGCGACGCAGGACATCGCTACCGCACGATGAATATCAACACCGCTGAAGCCTCACGCTTTATATTTGAGGCGACTAATAAACTAAAAATTGAATGGGCAACGCTTGACATGGGCGCAGTAGAAGCCGACCCGTTTGACCCTAGTAACTGGGAGGAGTAGTCATGGGTAAAGGTAGCAAGGCAAGACCAAAGAGCATCACTGCAGATGAGTTCTGGGATAACTGGGACGCGGTGTTTGGAGAGAAAGAAGAAAAGCATTACGAGTATCACTGTGGAAAGTGCGGTGGTCTTGATCAATCAGAAGTTCACGAAGAGATTGAGATCAACTGGGAGCCGTATGGCGACCAGACAGTACCCAGGCCAGTGGCTAATTTAACCTGTGAGCATTGCGGCGATGAGGTTGAACACGTTTTTTAGTTTCCCCCGAAGCGGCTACCTCTCCGCTTCCTTGCCCTGGTCAGAAATGGCCGGGGCTTTTTTATGTCTGCGCGATACTCGATAATGTTGTAGATACAACAAATAGTTGCGATACAACAAAAGGTTGACTATAATGAAACCTCACTAACGATAATGACAAGGCGATTAAAATGAAAATAGAAACTATGAACCGTGAAAATGCAAAGCTAATCCGTGAAATTCTGCAGCAAGAACTCACTCCAATTTTAGAGGCGTATGGTCTGGAGTTTGAAATGGGCAACATCGGATATGACGATGATTCTGCCAAGATCAACGGGTTTAAGGTGAAGACGCAGGGTGGCAAGACCCAGAGTCAAAAAGACCTAGATGAAGAATTATCGTGGAGAGAAAAGTTTCGAGCGGTTGTGACGCTAGACGCCGAAATCGTCCACAAGAAAGATGGTATGCAGTTAATGCTGGTCGGTTTTAAGCCACGCGCCCGTAAGCGCCCATACATAGCCTCTGACATCAACACTGGCACTTTATACGACCTCACTACTGAGCAAGCTGAGAAGTGGTTTGCCAAGGAAGAGGTGGCGGCATGAAGGTGTTGGTTGCTTGCGAGTACAGCGGAAAAGTCAGAGAGGCTTTCCGCGCCCTTGGGCATGATGCTTGGTCGTGTGATCTTCTGCCTGCTGACGATAACAGCCCTCACCATTTTGAGGGCGACTGTTGGCCGGTAATAGAGAAGGGGTGGGATTTGATAATGATGCACCCACCATGCACTGCATTAGCTGTAAGCGGTAACGCTCACTACGGCACGGGGATGGCAAAGAACGCTATGCGCCACGGAGCCATCGAGTGGACTATGGCTCTTTACGACCACGCAAAGAAACACGCTGAAAAGGTGGCGTTTGAGAACCCCGTAGGCGTACTGCCTATCAAGCCAACCCAGTATGTCCAGCCTTACGAGTACGGCCATGCTGAGTCGAAGAAGACGGGTCTGTGGCTGCATAACTTACCGCCTTTGAAGCCTACCAACATTGTTGAGAAGCCAGAGTGTGGGTACTGGGATAATCAAACACCCAGTGGGCAGAACAAACTTGGCCCCAGTGCAGACCGATGGAAAATCAGGTCAGAAACGTATCAAGGGATTGCAGACGCAATCGCAGATCAGTGGGGTGATGCAGTATGAAATTTATTAATTTAGCCAGAGGGCCAAAGTTGCGAGATGTTTACTATGACGCTAAAAATAACGAAGTTGGCTTTCATCTAGGCAATAGATATAAAAAGCACCCCGAAGAGATTCCGTACACGCACCACATCGTCGTGGATGACAGCTTTACGTCGGTACAGCTTGATGACCTGTTAGAGTCACTCAAACTGCCCCCAGAGCAAGGAGGTCGCCGTTATGGTCATAACAGCAAGTGAGCGTCTGCAGTTCACGCCCAAGAAGATCAAGACCACGGGCGGGTATCACTTTGTGGAAGAGCAGTGCCGAAAGTCCTACTGCAAGTGCGGCTGTAAAGAGCGGTGGGGCGACTGGGTGACGGGATGCCGCAATTGTGGCCGTCGGATACGCCCGTAATTACAACAATTTGGTGTACAATCAACCATGAGGACTGATATGAAAAGTATAAATGTGTGTCACAGGGCTGCAAGTGAGCAGCGGGAGCGCCGTGCGGAAGTGCGGCGTGAGATCGTCGGAACACTGCAAGGTGTTGGTGTCTGCGTCTTTGTCCTGCTGATTTTAGGCATTGAGGACTGGATAGAGTACATCGTATGACCAAGAAGGTAGTGAAACTCAGGGCTGTGAGGCCAACAGAACCGGACAAGCCCAAGGGCATTGATCCGAACATGCTGCTCACAGTCGCTGAGTTTACTGCAATGATGGAGGTCTGTGAGGCCAAAGCCTTTGCGGCTGTGGCCGTTAACGAAGCAGGTGAGGTGATCGATACTTGGTACACCGCAATGCCGCACTGCGGCCTTATAGGCGCACTGGAGATGCTGAAAAACGATTACCTAATGAACAGTTGGATGGCAGAACAGGAAGACGAGGAGTAACAATGGCAAAGAAAGGTTTATGGGCGAACATACACGCCAAAAAGAAACGTATTGCCGCAGGTAGTGGCGAGAAGATGAGGGCGAAGGGCGACAAAGGCGCACCAACCTCAAAGGCTATGAAGAACTCAGGCAGTAAGAAGAAAAAGAAATAACCAGTTTCCCCCTAGCAACTCTTGCCGCCTTCGGGCGGCTTTTTTATGCGCCATTAAATGTACATTGCACACTGTGGTATACATTCCAGCGGGTAATGAACCTCATAGGCTTTTAGCATTTGTTAGACACAAGCCAGTCACTACAATGCCGCCTTTATTAACCTGTTAGCCTGTGAGGATTGTCGTGTTTTTGTGGTGCGTTTATGTAGTAACAATGTTGGTGATGATAGCTGTTGAAGATTCCCAGGTGGGAAAAGTCGGTTCCCGTGGGAAAAACTGGTTCCAGTTGGAACATATTATTTCCAGATGGAAAAAGTGATTAAGTTAGTAGGCACTAACCTTTAAGGTGTGAGGACGTTCAAGCAAGGCCCATACGTTCAAGGTCGTTCAAGGTAAAATTTAGTCACCTTGAACGTGAAAAGCTAGTAACTGTGCAGGTTGTAGCGACTCGTCTAGGACGTTCAAGGTATTTCTTCTTTTTATTTAGAGAGATAATAATAGATAAATAAAAGCCTGTACGGACTATAAAAATTCCCCAGACGTTTTAAACGCTGTTTTACCTGAACTACCTGGACGGATGATCTCTAGCCCAGTGGTGACGCGGCCTCTGGCGCTCGTTCAAGGTAAAAATGCACCTGAACGCCCCTGAACGTCCTGAACGTGCTATTTGTCGCTCAGAAGGGCTACGGTTATGAATGGGAGGAGGGTGAGAATGACCAGCGTTGCCCCGGCGATAGCAAGAGCGTTTATAAGGTATTGTTTCCGGGCAGCTTTAGCCTTTGCTGCTTTGATCCTAGCATCCTTTATCGCTCTTCGCTCACGCAGCATCGAAACGTAGAACTCATTTCCTGCGGTGTAGAGTATGACCTCCCTCAACTCCCGCTCAAAATCATCTATCTGCTTTTTCGCTGTGACAATCTGCAGTGCTTCAGCCTCAACTGATCCACTGGTAAGAAACCCTGCTTTGGTTTTGTTTGCTGCTTCAGCAGCCAGGACAGCGTCACGGCTGTCGTAAAACTTAGCGACACGATCAGACAAGTCCATGATGCTGTGACCAGCACCGACTGCTTTGGTGATGAAAGAATGGGCTGACTTGGCGGCACTCACCGCCATTGTAATTTCTGCTATCAATGGGATGCTCCGCTGGGGTTGGCTGCGCCTGGTTAGGCATCGACCATTATATCAGGCGATGCGCTGTGTCCCTTGAACCGTCAACCGTCACAGTCAACTTATCAGGGGATACACAACATACTGGTGTATCTGGGATATAATGCGCCTCATTCACTGTTTAACTGGAGTTATTAAGTTGGCAAACACAAAGGTCATCGACTACGAGAAAGTCAAACACCTAGCATCTATCGGGCTTACCGACGAACAGATAGCTACCAGCATTGGAGTATCACGCTCAACAATAACCAGGCGTAAGCGTGATGATGCCGCATTTGACGCCGC
>Ga0206682_10003325_pt1 | contig 13780 bp, 10 predicted proteins | sample M240m12015metaG_FD_155444 | JGI IMG/M metagenome (GOLD analysis project Ga0206682, IMG submission 155444) | Ammonia-oxidizing marine archaeal communities from Monterey Bay, California, United States - M2 40m 12015 | ecosystem: Environmental > Aquatic > Marine > Intertidal zone | place: USA... | reverse complement strand
AGAGCTAAATAATCTTGAAAGAGGTATGTATATGATTAACATCCAAACTAATGACGGAATGATAACTAAAACAGTTACCATTCAATAATAGTTTATTTAAAAACTAAATTACAAAGGGAGCTATGATTGCTCCCTTTTTTTAAATTAAAATAAAATGAAAAAAATGAAAAAAATACTATTAAGCACTGCGTTGTTTGCTTTTGTAATGAATTTCTTTGCTGTTACTCATACAGTTAATTCAGGAAGTTATTATTATTTACCTTCATCACTAACAGTCAATGTTAACGATACTGTTGTTTGGGTAAATGATGGAGGATACCATAATGTGAATTTTGATATAAATACAATTACTGGAATGAGTTTTAATAATCCTGTAAGTTTTACTTCTTCGCCTACTAATGGAACAGCAATTTATACTCACGTATTTACTGTGCCAGGAACTTATAATTATGATTGTTCTGTAGGATCTCATGCTTCATCTGGTATGGTAGGTGCTGTTCAAGTTAATGCCGTTAGTAATCCTTTAGTTGGAACATGGAAACTTGCACAAGCTCCAGGTGCTTTAGGAGTTGGTCCAGATTCTGCCAGTACTTCTTGGTGGTCAATTTCAGCAGGAGATATAAATACAAGATCTTGTTTGTTTGATGATTCTGTATCCTTTGATTTAAACGGTAATTTCATGCATTATATGGATGGAAATACATGGCTAGAAAATTGGCAATCTGGATCACCAGCTGATGGTTGTGGTACACCAATTGCTCCTCATTCTGGTGGAAGTTTTACTTATACATATAATAATGGTATTTTAACTGTAAATGGGCTAGGTGCTCATTTAGGACTTGCAAAAGTTCATAATGGAGGAGAAGACGGAGCACCTGTAAACAATCAAATTACTTATAGTGTTACATTTTCAGGAACTAATTCAGAAATTATGACTGTAGATATTAGTTTTCCAAATGCTGGAGGAACTAATGGACTTGGATGGTGGAGATATGTATACCAAAAAACATCTTTACCACCACCTACTTCCTTTAATATTATTTTTTCAGTAAATACAGCAAATATTACGGTAGGTCCAAACGGAATGTATGCCGGAGGAGGGATCCTTGGAGATGCTATGGCAATTCCATTGTTTGATTCTAATAACAACGGAATTTGGGCAGGTGTTGCAACAAATGTACCATCTAGTGCTAGTGGTGGAAACTATATTTTCTTAAATAGCCCTGCTAATGGAGGAGATTGGGGAGCGAAAGAAGATTTAACTGGTCTTTCTTGTGGAGATACAAATAATTGGAATGATAGAATACTTCCTGCTTTAACAGTGGATACTATGTTACAACATTGTTTTGGAAGTTGTGAAACTGATGGTACTTGCCCAGCCCCTCCACCAACTGGTAATCCTGTGACTGTTACCTATAATGTAGATATTAACGATTATTTGACAAGTGGAGCTACTTTAGCAGCTAATGGAATAAGAATTGCAGGAAACTTTGGAGCTAATACAGCTTCATCATCTGGTTTCACAATGCCTGATTGGAATCCTACTGATACATCATGTGCTATGTCAGATCCAGATGGAGATAATATTTGGTCAGTTACAATAAATTACGGAAGTTTACCAATTGGGACGCAGCAGTTCTACAAGTTTGTAAATGGTAACTGGGGAGGAGACGAGTCTGTAAATGATACTTTATGTGGTGGAGCTGGAGGATTTGGCTCTGATAGATTTTTGGTTCTGCCTTCTAATGATTCTGTAGTTTGTTATAAATGGTCTACTTGTACTACTTGTGGAAGTTCATCACAGTCAGACAGTTTAAGCCTTCAAGGAATTATGGACTTTACAGTTCCTGGTGGTGGTTCATCTGGTAAAGCAATTCATTTAAAAGCAATTACTAATATTTCAGACCTAAGTATTTTTGGAATTGGTGTAGCTAATAATGGTGGTGGAACAGATGGTATTGAATATACATTCCCTGCAATTTCTGTAAATGCTGGTGATGATATTTTATTAGCTAGAGATTCAGTAGAAATGGCGTTATATTTTGATTCATGCTATTCAAATTTTCATCATGTTATAATGGCATCTAATGACATTTCTCAGAACGGTGATGATGCAATTGAACTTTTCAAAAATTCTAACTTAATTGAAACTTTTGGAGATACTCTTGTTGACGGAACTGGAGAGCCATGGGAATATATGGATTCGTGGGCTTATAAATTAGGCCCTACTGTTGGAACACCTGGTCCAACTTCTTTCTCTGGCTTTGATTGGTCATTTGGAGCTGTAAACTGTACAGACGGATCTACTACCACACAAAGTTCTAGTTGTCCTTATCCCTTATGTGGTTTAGCACCGCCTCCTCCAGCATCTACTTATGATGTTACTTTAGAAGTAAACACAGCTACTATTTACCAAAATGGTGGTATGGTAGGACCTAACGGAATGTATGCAGGTGGTGGTTTTCTAGGTGGAGCCGATGGATTACAATTGATTCAAAGTGCTACAGATAGTTTATTATGGACAGGAGTTGCAACTGTTGTCTCAGGATCAGGTCCGAATTACTATGCATTTTTCAATAGTCCAAATTCTGGAAGTGATTGGGGAACTAAAGAGAATTTGAATGGTCTACCGTGTGGTGATCCGGCAAATTTCAACGATAGGTTACTGCCTAATATAATGTCAGATACTGCCATTCAACATTGTTTTGGAAGTTGTGAGACTGATGGTAGTTGTCCTCCGCCTCCTTCAAGTTTTATAGATATCACTTTTACCTTGAACATATCTTCAATTATTAGTACTGGAGGTACTATTGACTCAACAGGAATGTTTATTGCTGGTGGTGGTACATTTGGAAATCCTGGAGATAATATAATGACAGATTTAGGTGGTGGTATATGGTCATTTACAGTAACCAAACCAATTGGTTTTACTAGTGACTATACATTTACTAATGGAAATTCTGGTTGGGGAGCGAAAGAGAATATATCGGGACTGCCTTGTGCTGTTCCGCCGTACGATGACAGAAATTTAGCACCTGTATATTCAGATACTACGATTCAACATTGCTTTGGTACTTGTGATTACGATGGTACTTGTAATTCTATAGTTAACCCTCCAACGGGTGTAAATATTACTTTCCAAGTAGATATGTCAGAAGTTGCAGATCCTTTTACTGCTGCTGAACTAAATGGAACCTTTAACGGATGGTGTGGTAATTGTGATGCAATGAGTGATGTAGATGGAGATAATGTATGGGATGTAACGGTTTCTTTAAATCCTGGTGATACTGTTGAGTATAAATATTCAGCAGATAGTTGGGCAATTCAAGAAATGAATGATCCAGGCGCACCGTGTACTAATGGGGATTCTACTTATACAAATAGAGTTTTAACAATTCCAGCGTCTGATTCTATATTAGGAGTGGTATGTTGGGCTAGTTGTGATCCTTGTGTTGTTGGTCCTCCAGCTGGGATTAGCAATTGGAAAGATAACGTTAGAATCTATCCAAACCCTGCTAATAATTTTTTAAATATTTCTTCATCAGAAATAATACAGAGAGTAGAAGTACTGGATGTTGTAGGGCGAGTAATTGTATCTAAAACATTGAATAATTCTAATTACATATTAGATGTTAGTAATTTAAATAGCAATGTTTATTTTATAAATTATTCAATAAATGGAGTTGTTAGCACTAAGAAAGTGATTGTTAACAATTAACAACTCTTATTTAAAAAATTATAAAAGAGCAGGGTTTATTCTTTGCTCTTTTTTTTTTTAATTTAATGTAAAATTATAATCATGAAATATTTATACGTATTACTATCATTTTCTTTAATTAATTTAACTATTTCTTCTCAAAACAATCTTGAGTTGGTAGGTGTATTAGATTTGGATGTTCCTACTGGTGGTTCTACCGGAAAAGCAATTCATGTAAAAGCAAATCAAAATATTTCAGATTTAAGCATTTATGGAATTGGAATTGCTAATAACGGAGGAGGAACAGATGGTCAAGAATATACCTTTCCTTCAATAAGTTTAAACACTGGTGAAGATGTTATTGTTTGCAGAGACACAGTTGCTATTAATTCTTATTTTATTGGTTGTAGCCCTTTTAATTTAGTTATTCTCGATGATCAAGCTGTTATAACTCAAAATGGTGACGATGCTATAGAACTATTTGAAAATGGTGTTGTAATTGAAACATTTGGGGATATTAATGTAGATGGAACAGGAGAGCCTTGGGAGTATAAAGACTCTTGGGCTTATAAAGATGCATCTGGGTCTGTAATATTTAATGGTTTAAACTGGGCTATGGGTGGTGTTGATTGTACTGATGGGTCTACGACTTCAATTTCTTCAAATTGTCCTTACCCTACATGTTTAAGTCAACCTGGAAATGTAAGTGATATTACTTTTAAGGTTGATATGTCTCAACTGTCAGACCCATTTAATATCCCTGAGATTAATGGAACTTTTAATAACTGGTGTGGAGATTGCAACCCTATGTCTGATGCTAACGGCGACGAAATTTGGGAAGTAACTTTAAGTTTAAATATTGGTGACACCATAGAATATAAATTTTCAGCAGATAACTGGACTTTTCAAGAAACACTTGACCCAAATGAAACTTGTACCAATGGGCTTTCTAATTTCACTAATAGATTGTTTATTGTCGGCTCATCTAATGTTATTCTTGATGACGTTTGCTGGGGCAGTTGCAGCCCTTGTGCAACAGACTTAGAGACCATTAATTCTTACCAAGTAAATATTTATCCAAATCCTTCTTCTAAAGAAATATTTATATCCTCTATGTCAAATATTAAGTATATAGAAATATTTAATTCAATGGGTCAGAATGTTTACCAAAACAATTTAGAATCATCAAAATTTAATTTAAATATTGCTGATTTTGATACTGGTTATTACACTGTAAAGGTTGTTTTTGAAGACAAGGTGTCAATAGTTAATTTTATTAAACATTAAATTTAAAGTAATGAGGTTTTTTATTATCAGTTTTATTTTTTTAGTTCATTTTTCTACTTTACGTTCTCAAATTCAATACAATTGGCAAAATTCAACCGAAGGGTGGGTAAGCGGAGGTAATTGTAATCTTACCGCACAGCCAGATGCGATGGCAATGAGATTATTTAGTTCAAATGCAGTCATGAGAAGTGGTAATCTTCAAGCAAATCTTGGAATAAATGGAGGTGATTATAACCAAGTTCAAGTAATGATTAAAAACCCTACTACTGGATCCTCTATGGCTAGATTATTCTTGTACCCACCTGGAACAAACACTGCTGCTTGTTATTATGCTTTCCAAGTAGACACAGCAATGTCTGGATTTTCAACTTACACCATTTCTTTAGATTCTCTACCTACTGGAGGTTCTAGTACACTATATACTGGTCCAATAGCACGTTTTGGTTTAAGAGCGCCATGGGGAGGGGTAAACTTTGATACCATATACTGGAAACAAATGATCATTTCAAATACTAATCAAGTAATCGATTCAGCAAACATAACTTTCAAAGTGGATATGATTCAGGTTGCCGATCCTTTTTCAGCGCCAGAAGTTAATGGTACATTTAATAGTTGGTGTGGTAACTGTAATGCTATGTCAGACTCCAATGGTGATAATATTTGGGATGTAACAGTAAAATTACAAAGTGGAGACACTATTGAGTATAAATACTCTGCAGATTCTTGGTCAATTCAAGAAATAAATGATCCTAATGGTTCTTGTACCAATGGTGATCCTAATTTCACTAATAGAGTACTTATTGTTCCAGTAAATGACACCATACTACCTGATGTTTGTTGGGGTAGTTGTGACACCTGTTCTCCAATCGGCGCAATAGATAATCTAGAATTAAATGATTTAAGTATTTTTCCAAACCCAACATCTAGTTTTTTAACTATTCGATCAAATAACCTGATAAGTCCAATTTCTATTTATGATATAACTGGAAAATTAGTTTTACAAAACAAGGGGAATTCTAATGAAATTATTCTTGAAATTTCCAACCTTAACTCTGGATTATATTTTATTAAATCCAACTCCCAAAATTCTTCTTTAAGAAAAAGATTTATTATTAGTAATTAACATATTATGACAAAACGATTATTAGGTTTATTAATTTGTTTGATAATATCAAAATTCAATCTTTCTCAAGATATTTTATTGGGTGATTATGTTCCGGGAAATGGAATTGTTCTTACAAGCACAGATAACAACTATAAAGTTGTATTAAGAGGTTACTCTCAGTCTTTATTTGAGTCTAGAACCATTTCTTATGATTCTTCTGCAATTACAGATAATAATAGATACAATAGGTTTAGAGCTAGAAGAATAAGATTAAGACTTTCTGGAAATCAGTCCTATCCAGGTTTTAGTTATAGACTTCAGCTCAATTTAGCAGAATCCGAAGCCGACGATGGCTTATTGTCCAATATTTTGTGGGATGCATGGCTTGGTTATAACATTAATAAAACCAATAAAATTGTTGTTGGTCAAAAAGGAACCCCAACAGATAATATTGAACTTCAAATGGCTTCTAACACCCTACAACTTCCTGAAAGAAGCAGATTAACAGGAGCTTTTTCAAGTATTAGAGAAACAGGCTTGTTTTATAATAATAGATTTAAACTTGGTAATAAAGCAGTTGTGAAATCTATGCTAAATATCACTACTGGCGATGGATATGCTTATAATTTGAATTCTAGAGATTATGGAGGTTTAAAATATGGAGCTAGAGTTAATATTCTACCATTTGGTTTATTTAGAAACTTTGGTCAGTTTAGACAGGTAGATATGGTAAGAGAGCTAAATCCGAAACTTCTTGTTGGTTTTAGTGGAAGTTTTAATAACGGAATGAGTAGTAGAAGAGGTAGAAGAAATGGAGATTTTTTATTTTATAATATTACTGGAATTGATACAACCTATAGGTTGCCAAATTATTTAAAATTAGGAGCAGATTTACTTTTCAAGTACCGAGGATTTTCACTTTTAGCTGAATATGTAAACACCAAATCTTTTGTAGCAGATGATATTACCCATAGAAACGACAGATATGGAGATGACCCAACACAAATAACAAGTTCCTTCGGAGCATGGGACGAAAATAATTTTACATCTATAAGTTCCGATGAATATGTTAAAAGACAACTAATTTTAGGTAGTGGTTTTAATATTCAAGCTGGTTATTTATTTAAATCTCTCTTTTCTATAGATGGCAGATTTACCAAATTGAGTCCTGATGAGTTTTCATTTATGAATAATTCTACCTATTACAACAGACAAAACTTTTATGAGATTGGTTTTAGTAAATATTTTGCCAAAAATTATTCTTTTAAAATCCAAGCTTCTTACAGGTTCATTGACAATGCAAAATTAAGAGCACATGACTATGAAAGGTTAGAATTTGAAGCTTCAGAGAATGTATTTTACTTAATGGTTCAAGTAGCTTTCTAATGAGGTTTTTAAATTTTATAATTTTCTCTTTTATTTTCTTTAGTATTATATATACTCAGGATTCTAAAAAGATATCAGAAAAATATTTCCCAGATTTTGATATTGAAGTTCCTACCCCTGCTTTTAATAAGAAAAAGGGATTTACAAAGTATTCAGAAATGATGTATTTCTTAGACGAATTATGTAAAAAATATCCTAATAAAGTATCCTATGAATATATTGGAAAATCTCAAAAAGAGAAGCAAATTCCCATTGTGTATTTAGGTGAAAATAAAGTAGATAATTTTAAGGTTTGTTTTATGGGAGGATTACATGGTAATGAACCTGCTAGTACAGAATCATTATTACTACTTATCCATAATTTATTGGAAGTTGATTCCTTAAAAGATTTAACCAGTAAATTAAATATTGCTATCATTCCCATGGCAAATATAGATGGATATGAAAAGCAAAGTAGATATGCTTCAAATGGTCAAGATTTAAACAGAGATCACACGAAATTAAGCAATCAAGAAACCATTGCAATTAAGCAATCTATAAGTGGCTTTTCTCCGGATTTAATGGTCGATTTCCACGAGTATAAACCTTATAGAGTAGATTTTGTAAATTTTGGTGAATATGGCACTACTTCTATGTATGATTGTATGTTTTTATATTCTGGTAATTTAAATGTTTGTCCTAGAATAAAATCAGTAGTTGAGAACACTTATTTACCCCCAGCAAAATTAAAATTAGATAACAATGGTTTAAGATACCATAACTATTTATCCTCTAAACATAAGAACAATAAAATTTATTTCAATTTAGGTTCAGTAAGTCCAAGGTCAAGCGCAACTTCATTTGCTTTAGGAAATTCTATTTCTATGCTTATGGAAATAAGAGGAGTTGGATTAAATAGAACATCCTTCAAAAGACGTATTTATACAAGTTATTTATTGGCTTATTCCTTTTTAAATACATCTGTTGACAATTCAAATTATATTAAATCAACTTTAGAGGATTGTAATAAATTTCCAGAAGAAATTACCATTAAATATAAAAAAGAGAAATCTAACTATAATCTAGATATGATAGATGTATATAATCTTGATGTTATTCCAGTTAATATTGTCTTAAATAATGGTCTAAAATGTACAAATGAAATTACAAGAATACGTCCATTTTATTACTTTATAGAGAAAGATTTAAGTATAGTTACTGATAAATTAAATATTTTAGGATTGGATATTGACACTTTAAAATTTGACGAATTATTTGAAATAGAATCTTACCAAATTATTTCTGAAAAAAAATCTCCAGCTAAATTTCAAGGCTTTTATGAAAATATTGTTTCTACAAACATATTTAAAGAACAAAAAGTTTTAGAAAAAGGAACTTTTATTATTCCAATGAATCAAGAAAAATCAAATATAGCTGTGGAAACACTGGAGCCAGAAATGCTATCAGGTTTTTTAAGATTTAACGTTATTAATCCTAGTGATATTCAAAAAATTCATCGATATACTTTAAATAAAAAATTATGAAAAAGACAATAGTAGCCTTCTTTTTATCTTCCTTATTTTCATTAAACTTTATTTCTCAGGAAGCTCAGTTTATGAACGAATCTAGCTATGAAAAAAACAATAGTTATAAATACCAACTAGGTTCGGGTGTCGAATTCAATTTTGACGATAGCACCCATATATTTAAAATAGGGGGAATGGCACAATTTCGTTTTTTAAATACAAGTTTAAATGATTCACTTTCGGAAAGTTTAAATTACTTTGGAATTAAAAGATCTTATTTTAATTTAAGTGGGTCTTTAAATAATGGTCAGTTTTCATTTCTAATCCAAACAAATTTCAGTGAATCTTTTCCCTTGTTAGACGCTTGGATTGGTTATCATCCAAATAAGAATTTAAGTATTTTCTTTGGTCAAAAGATGTCTCCATTTAACAATCTGTCCATGCAAATCATGGAATATGATTTACAGTTTGCTTCTAGGAATTATTTGTCTCAAAATTTTACAGAAATAGGTAGAGAGTTTGGTGTGTTTTTTGAAGGAAAGTTTTCATTAGGTAATATTGGTTTAAAACCATCTTTAGCTGTAACTAGCGGAGATGGGACTAATTCTTTTGGTGAAAATTCAATTGATAACGATCAGGGTGGTTTTAAATATGGAGGAAGAATAAATATTTATCCACTAGGTTTTTTTAAAACTAATAACGAATTAGTAGGCCATGATGTTTTAAAAGAAAATGATGTGAAAGTATTAATTGGAGGTGCTTCTAGTCTTAATATTGGTTCAAGTCATAAGTTAGGCGAGGGGCATTATAACGATAGTTATTTAGATGACGATACTTTTATGTTTTATGATTCATTAGGAGAAAGAAAACTACCTAATTATTTAAAAAACTATGTTGATATTTTATTAAAGTATAGAGGACTAAATCTTCTATTTGAATATGTAAATACGGCTGCTTATAATTTACAAGGGAGTTCTTTAAACTCCTCTGGATCATCGCTCCTAGAACCAACCCAAATCAGTCAATATTTAGTCTTGGGAAATGCATTCAATCTTCAAGGAGGTTATTTATTCAACAGTAATTGGTCATTGGATTTAAAATATGGAAGATCTTACTATGAGTTTGAAGAAACTTATTCTATTTTACAAAATTACGATTCTATGGGGGCAGGAATTACCAAATATTTCTCTAACAGAGCAGTTAAAACACAGCTTATGGCTAATTATATAAATTTCCCAAATAATACTTCAATAAATAGACTTAATATTGAATGTCTATTACAAGTTATTTTTTAGGTGTTATCTTAAATCTTCAGTTATTAAATTAGCAACTTTTTGAATGGTTGGAGCAATATTTTTCTCAGTTATTATATAAAATATTTTTTTACCATCTATATTATCACCTTCAAATCTTCTAGGTAATCCTATTGGGTTTTCACCAGTTATCATGGCATAAAAAACACAAGCAGCAAGATAGGTAGCGTTTGGAGAAGGATGTTTGTTATCATCCATATATAAATTAATTTCAGGATAACTTTCCTCTAGGTATTTAAATGCATTCCCAACTGGAACATAAATTGCTTGGTTTACTCTTGAAATGGAATCAAGAATTTCCATTGTATTTGATTTTTTATTTTTTGAAATATCTTTTAAATATGGATATTCCCAAGTGCCATATATAAGTGGAATAGAATTATTTTCTTTGGCTAACTCCACAAATTTTCTAATATACTTTCCACAAGCATCTACGTTTGTAAGTGGGTTTGTACTGTGGTCATTTAATACTAAATATTCATACTTTTCAATGGAATAATCTTCTTTTTTATTAAGTAACCAGTGCTTAGCTAAATTACTTCCTCCAATAGTTCTTTGATCAACTGTTATATTTTCATTTCTCTCTTGAAACATGCACTCAATTACTTGAGGTAAGTTCCAATAAAAAGTAAAACTATTTCCAATCATTAAAACCTTTTTAGTTTTTAGAGAATCAATGCTTATAAAATGATTTTTATTAGTAGATGAATAAATACTAGAAGTAACTAAAACAAGTAATGAAGCGATATATGACCTAAAAATCAGTTCCATCTGATTTAGTTCCGGGTGAGAATAAAACTCCTGGATTCACTCCTGCATGTTGAACAAAATCTCCACTTAAATCTGGAGATCGTGTATAGGATTCATTTGGATTATTTGATAAAGGTGTTACATCAAATATAAAAATAGTACTGTCGTTGCTGTTTTTAACGGTAAGAGTATCCCCAGAATTATTTAGATTTAAAACTTGATGAGAAGCTGCAAAAACCAAAGAGCCACCAAAGTTTCCTGTTGGTGTTCCACCACCAAAAACAACTACTGCTTGTCCAGGATTTAAAATAGTATTTGCAGGGAATTCATGATTAGCAGTATTAATTAATAGCCTATCTGCGTCATATAGCTTATATCCGCTAATATCTAGACTAGTAGCAGAACTATTTACTAATTCCACAAATTCATCGTCATTAGCATCTCTTGTTCCATCTCCATTTGCATCTCCTTCAATGCTATCAGTTGGTGGATCATATAGTACTTCGTTTAAAACAAAGCCATAATAAATAGTGTCTACAGTACCTGTTGAATCAATTGTGTTATTTACAGGGACAACATCTTCTGTTTTTGCACATCGTATATTTACAGTACATAACAGAATAGTAAAAAAAGTAATATGGAGAATTTTGTAAAATAATTTAGATTTCATTTTAAAACTTTAAACCAAATATAATCATTAATTTAACCAAGTGAAAGTCCTTAAATACATATTTCTCTCTATTATAATTGTCTTTTCTAGTTGTAGAAAAGTTCCAGATGAAGATGGTTCACCTACTACAAATTTATTTGATGATAATAATCATGGAATTTTTGAATTTAATGATTACCAACCTTTAGCAGATAAACCATTTAATATTCATTTTTATATACCAACTTCCGTAGATAGAACCAATGCACCTATACTTTTTGTTTTACCTGGGATAAATAGGAATGCAGACGATTACTTGGAAACTTGGATTCCTCTAGCAGACCAATATCAAATCATGGTCTTTTCTTTTGAATTCTCAGATTATTACTATCCTAACAGTACTTCTTATCAACTAGGATACATAAGAGATTTCAATAGTAATTTTACCAATGAAGATATTTGGACTTTTTCTTTGATAGAACCTGTTTTTGATATGATTAAAAATAATTTAGATTATAGTGGGAATGAATATAATATGTTTGGACATTCAGCAGGTGCTCAATTTGTACATCGGTACATACAATTTAAACCAAATTCAAGAATTAATAAAGCTGTTTCAGCTAATGCAGGATGGTATACCTTGCCAGATACTAGCATCTCTTTTCCATATGGATTAAAAGGTACTTCTATAAATTCAAACAATTTAGAAAATTCTTTTTTGAAAAATTTAGAGATTCATTTAGGGCAAAATGATAATAATCCAAATGATCCTTTCCTTAATACAACAGATGGTGCAAATTTACAAGGAAATCACAGGCTTTCCAGAGGGAAATATTTTATTTTAAATAGTGATTCAATTGCACAAACTATGAATTTTAATTCAAATTGGATAAAGAAAGAGATTCCCAATGTTGGACATCAGCAAGTTAATATGGCTGCTTTTGCAGCGCAAGAATTATTTTAGTTAAATCTCAAAGTCGAAACCTGTCTTTTTAAGAATCTCGTATTTGACCTTATTGAAACTGAATAATTTTGCTGGTCTATGAGATACACTCTTTTGAGTGCTTCCAGTATCTGTTAATAATTTCATGGAATTTATCTTTTTTCTGAAATTTCTTTTGTCAAATTTTTTCTCTAATATTGATTCATATAGGTTTTGAAGTTCTGAGAGAGTGAACTTGTTAGGTAAAAGTTCAAATCCTACAGGCTTTGATTTTACATGGTTTACCAATTTTTCTTTACATGAAGCTAGTATTTTGTTATGATCGAAAGCTAATTCCCCAATTCTATTCACATTATGCCATTTTGCCTCAGATGCAAATGCTGATGGACTATTGTTCTTATTGGTAGGAGATAATTCATATTCTTTTATTCTAAGTAAACTGTAATGGGAAATAGTAAAAACTCTTCCCAAAGGATGTCTTCCTATATCTCCAAATGTTTTCACCTGCTCTGTGAATATGTTTTCTAATCCAGTCATATCTTTTAAAACTCTATCTACAGCTTCTTCTGTATTTTCATTTGGATGGACTAAGTCTCCTGGTAATGCCCAATAATCAACGTATGGATCTACACCTCTTTTAATCAATAGGACTTTTAGAGAGTCTTGATCGTAACCGAAAATGACACAATCTACAGAAACGGAATAACTGAAATTATTTTTTACCATATCCTAAATTTAAAAAAAATATCAGTCTTTAAAAATTCTATCTTTTCCAAAGTATTCTGGAGACTGCACAGAAATAACTTTCATTGTTGACTTTGAGTTCACTATCACACCATGCCAAGTGTTTTTTGGAATAACAATCCAATCTCCAGCAGCAACTTTATATATAGAATCATTTATTTGAAATTCTCCAAATCCCTTATCAATTAATACATTTTCAGTATGATAAACATGTTTGTGAAGTTTAACTTTTTGTTTGATCCATATCGCAAAAGTAGAAGAAGAAGAATCGCTAGAAATTTTCTTTACATGAATATTTTCAAACATTTTATCGGGAAGGATTTTATCAATTGGAGAAATAATATCCTGAGATTTAAATAAGAAAGGAATAAGTAGTGAAGCTAAAATGGTAGTCAATCTCA
>Ga0206682_10003322_pt1 | contig 13787 bp, 11 predicted proteins | sample M240m12015metaG_FD_155444 | JGI IMG/M metagenome (GOLD analysis project Ga0206682, IMG submission 155444) | Ammonia-oxidizing marine archaeal communities from Monterey Bay, California, United States - M2 40m 12015 | ecosystem: Environmental > Aquatic > Marine > Intertidal zone | place: USA... | reverse complement strand
CTACCTATGCGAATCGTCTCATCATCACCTCGGATACGCGCCGTCTCGCCCGTGCGGCGCGTCGAAGTCCCATCCCGACCCTACGGGCACCACCGCGTTGGCGTTGAGCACGGGGTGGCTGGTGAAGTAGTGCGTCTTGATGTGCCACATGTCCACGCTCGCCTTGACGCCCTCGGTTTGGTACACGTCGCGGATGTACCCCGAGATGTTCGGGTACTCGCGCAGCGCCTTCTTGTTCGTCTTGAAGTACACCACGTACACCTCGTCGAAGCGCGCGAGCGTGGGGAACAGACGCACGTCCGCCTCGGTCAGGCACGGTCCGGCGATGAAACGCGTGTTTCCCAGCATTTGTTCGATCCGATCAAGACACACGAACAGCTCGGTGACGGCTTCGTCGTACGCCGCCTGCGTCGTCGCGAACCCGCACTTGTACACGCCGTTGTTCACGCCGTGGTAGATCCACTCGTTCGCCGCGTCGATGGCGGCGCGCGACGCGACGGGGTACAAGTCAAGATCTGGGTTCGTGGCGAACGCGTTAAACTCAACATTCAAGTCCCGAATAATCTCCGAGCTCTCGTTCGAGACGATGGTGTCGGTTTTCTTGTCCCACAGGATGGGCACGGTGAAGCGCGTCCCGTCGTTCGCGCCGACGCGATCGTACAAGTCGCGCACGAACCGGATCTCGTCGAGCGGATGCAGAGGGTCGCGCTGGTAGTTGGAGCCGGCGAAGCTCCCGCACCCCGAGGGCGACGCCAGCGCCTGGCCCTCTGCCGCGAACGCCCAGCCCGCGTGCGTGTCCTCCGCGTCGGCCGCGCGCGTCCTCTGCCACGTGGGGTGCACGGAGGACCACGACACCGCGTCGCCGAGGCCCTTCAGGCCGATGACGGACACCACGCGGCACGCCCACGGGCAAGCGAGCGAGACGTAGACGTGGTAACGACCCGCTTCGGGCGGGAACGCGCCGTCCTTCTCGATGCGGTTGCGGAATACTGAGTCCTTGCGCACGAACGCGCCGGTCGCGCTCACGTCCGCCACCGCGGTGGCGCCGGGGGTGGCAACCTTGTCGAGCCGCGCGCCGGCGGACGCCATCGCGACGAGCGGCCGCGCGCGAACCGGCGAGGGGGGGACGCGCGCGCGGCGGAGCGGCGGGAACGCGCGGCGCGGGGCGACGGAGACGGCGCGGGAGCTTCGGCGGAGAAGCGAGCTGGTCGAAGTGGCGGAGAAACGCGCGAGCATGTGCCGGTGGCGCGCGCGTCGTGCAGTGAAGATAGCGGAAGGGTGTCGCGTGACGACCACGTTTCGAAGTTTTCCATAACGCGTGACGAAACAAGCGAAGTTTTCCATAACGCGTGTGAAGTAACTGAAGTTTCCGGGGTCGCTACGATGAGGCGACATTTCGTACGGGATCCAGTCACGTTCGTGTTTTTGGGTTTTTCCGATTTTAGCATATGGCCAGTAGCCTGGTGATCCGACAGACTGGAAGACGCATACGAGTTCAGTCGAGAGACGACGGTGCATATGAGCAAATAGTCATACGTTTTTAACCTAAATGGACTTAGGTCACGGGTAGGTCACGGGATCGCTTTTGCGCGAAAAAGCAACCGCTGACGGGGACGCGCGGGGGTCACACGTCACCGCCCGTCCCGACGAGCCTTGATCCGTCGCGCGCATCGAAAAGATGCACGCGCGCGCTGTGTCCATGACGCCGGCTCGCGCCGTCGCGCCGGCCCCCACCGGCGGGCGCGCGCGCGTCGCAAACGCCCACGCCGCCGGTTCGGGGAATCTTTCGGGTAGGGCAACCAACGCGAAATCGCTCGGAAACGGCAATGCGCGCGTGTCCCTCGGGTCCGGTCCCCGCCGTGCCGCGCGCCGGGCGCCCGCGCCCGCGCGCGCCGAGCTCACAGACGCGCAGGACGCGGGCGAGATGCAGAAGATCGTCGCGCGGCGCGTCGCGCTCATCTCCGAGACGGACGAGTCCCTGGTGGCGCAGTGCGCCGCGCTGGGAATCAGCGCGGAGGGGGGCAAGGGCGAGCTCGTCGACCGACTGCTCCGGAACGAGCTCGGCAACGAGGCGTTCATCCTGTACAACGGAGGGCGGACGGGGTTCCTGGGGGGGGCACCACCGGTTCCCACGCCCGCGAAGACACAAGCGGCGGCCCCAACGGCGGCCCCCGCGGCGGCCCCCGCGGCGGCCCCCGCGGCGACCCCCGCGGCGATTCCAGCGGCGACCCCCGCCAGGCCGGCGATGCCGGCGGCGACGCCGGCGACGCCGGCGACGCCGGCGGCGACGCCGGCGGCGCCCGCCGCGGATCCCACGCCCCCCTCCGAGTCCGCCGCGCCCGCCGAGTCCGAGGCGTCCGCGCAGGCCGCGGCTGAGCTGGCGGAGGCGGAGGCCAAGCTGGAGGCGTTCGAGGCGGCGAACGCCGTGATGCTGGACGCCGCGCAGGCGGAGGCGGAGGCCCAGGCGCGCGCGGAGGCATCCGCCGCCGCGCTCGAGCAGGCGCGCGCCGGCCGCGAGCGCGAGAAGCGGGAGCAGGCGGAGAAGATCGCCGCGATGCTCGAGCAGGCGGAAGCGGAGGCGGAGGCGCCCGCTCCCGAGGCGCCTGAGGCGCCCGAAGCCGCCGCCCAAGAAGTCGCCGCGCCGGCTTCGCCGCCCGAGGGCGACTCGCCCGAGGCACGCTCGCGCGACGAGCAGGCTGCGCGCGACCGCGCGGCGGCGGCGGCGGCGCGCGCGGCGGCGGCCACCGCCGAGCTCGAGCGCCTGACCAAGGAGGAGGCTGCGTTCGAGGCTGCCGAGCGCGTCGCCGATGCGGAGACCAAGGTGAAGGCGGCGGAGGCTGCCGCCGCCGCCGCGGCGGAAGCCGAGGCGGCGGCTGCCGCCGAGGAGAAGGAGGGCTTCGCTCCGCTCTCCCCCGACGGGTTCGCCGTCCCCGCGGAGGCGGAGGCGGCGCCGCAGCCCGAGCGCGCCGCGCCCTCCGACGTAGAGCAGGAGCAGAAGGCCGCGGCGGACCTGGCCGCCGCCGCCGCCAAGGTGCAGGCGGCGGCGGAGGCGCGAGCCAAGGCGGTGGCGCTCGCGGACGAGGTGAAGCGCAAGGAGGAGGAGGAGAAGCGCGCGAAGGAGGAGGCGGCGCGACGCGCGGAGGAGGAGGCGGAGAGCGCGCGGGTCAGGGCGGAGGAGGAGGCGATGGAGCGCGAGCTCGCGGAGATCGCCGCCGCGCAGGCGCAGGCGCTGGCCGAGATTGAGGCGCGTCAGAACGCCGACCAGGCGGAGCTGGAGGCCAAGGCGCAGGCCAAGGCGGACAACGCCGCCGCCGCCGTCGCCGAGCGCGCGGCGGCTGCGCAGGCGCAGGCAGAGGCGGACGCTACCATCGCCGCCGCCGAGGCGGACGCACTCAGCATTCCCGGCTCGGGACCCGCCGACGAGACCGTCGCGGCGGCTCCGGCGGCTCCGGCGGAGGTCCCCGTGGATCTCACGGCGGACGCCACGGAGGAGGACGTGGCGGCGCGCACCCGGCGCCTGGGCGCCAACGTGACGTCCATCGGGTGCGCGTTCGGCGTGTGGGCGCCGCACGCGGAGAAGATGACGCTGCTCATCTACGGCGGCGCGCCCGACCCGCTGCGCGGGTACGACATGTCCGCGCCCCTGCCCGTGCCGGCGCGGTACGAGATGTACCGCGATCCGGGCAACAACGCCAACTGGCGCATGGAGGTGCAGCAAGTCGGCGCGGGGTGGCGGTACGCGTTCGAGGTGACGATGCCCGGCGGGTACGTCTTCACGCGGCGCGACCCGTGGGCGAGGGAGACGGATTTCGAGTCCGACGTGTGCTTCGTGGTGGACCCGAAGCAGTTTTCGTTTTCCGAGTTCAAACGGCCCGCGCACGACGAGCTGGTGATGTACCAGTGCCACGTCGGGACGTTCACCGGGCGCGGCGACCCGGAGCTCGGCACGGCGCCCGGCACGTTCGTGGCGCTCACGCGCAAGCTGGACTACATCAAGGACCTGGGTTTCAACTGCCTGCAGCTCCTGCCGCACACCGAGTTCGGGGGCGCGTGGGGGTACAACCCGCGCCTCATGCACGCCGTGCACGGCCCGTACGGCGACTCGCTGGAATTCGCCGAGCTGGTAGAGGCGGCGCACAAAAGAGGGATAGCGGTGATGGTGGACGTCGCGCTGCACCACGGCGCGGCGAACGGGAACTCGCTGTGGGAATACGACGGGTGGTCGCAGGATGACAACGGCGGGATTTACTTCGAGAAGGCGGACGATACCGGGTGGGGGCAAGGTTTCGCGTTCTGGAAGGAAGAGATCCAGGAGTACCTCAGCGCCACCATGGACACGTGGCTCGGGGAGTACAACTGCGACGGCGTGCGCATCGACAGCGCGCACTCCATGCCCCCCGATTTCGTGCGCCGCGTCACGAACCGCGCTCGGCAGTTCGACGGGCGCTTCGTGGTGGTGGAGCACGCACCCGAGGGCGGGCACGTCCCGGGCGAGCTCGGCGCGGACGCGTGCTGGCTGTTCAGCAGCTGCGACAACTGCGCGGGGATGACCAACTACTGGAAGGGGAACATGGAGCGGCTCGAGGCGGTGGCGCGCGCGCCGGAGGGGTTCCACGCCAACCACGCGTTCGTCAAGTTCCCGCTCGGGTCGCACGATGTCATCGGGAAGCGCCCGGGGCACACGCACGACCTGGGGCACTGGGCCTCGCGCTTCGGCGGGCGCGGCGAGTGGCGCGCACGCGCGTCCATGCGCCTGTGGTGGGGCGTCGCCGCCGCCGGCGTCGGCATCCCCATGCTGTTCATGGGCACGGAGACGCACCAGGACGGGCACTGGCACACCGAGGAGGAGGCGAGCATGGACTGGTCGCTCATCGCGCGAGGGGGCGAGAAGTGGGCCAAGGAGGGCATGGCGTGTGTCAAGGCGGCGAACGAGATGCGAACGCAGCACTGGGCGCTCACGCGGGGCACCGCGCGGGTGATCCAGGCGGACCACGAGAATGGCATCATCGTCGTCGAGCGGCACTACGAGGGCGTCGAGGAGGATGGCAAGACGAAGATGAACCAGCGCCTGATTGTCGTCGTGAACGACGGTGACGGGCAGTGGGACGCGGAGGGGACGTACGGCATCAACGTCGGCCCGCCCTGGGGCGAGGACGGGGGCGCCTTCGAGGAGATCTTCAACAGCCAGGACGAGGATTTCGGGGGCTGGCCGGGAAGCGGGAACAAAGAGAGGGGGGTCATCAACCAGGAGGGCGAATCGTTGCAGCTCGCCATCCCCAAGCTCGGCGTGGTGGTGCTGAAGCAGGTGACCGGTAAGTCGAAAGCGCGAGACCCGGACCTGGTCCTCGCCGAGCTCTCCGCGGGCGCGGCGGCGAGCATCTCCGCGCTCGGGAGGTGACCGATGCGGGACGCACGAGGTGAGCGCGTTGTGAATAGTGAGCCTAAAATGAAAGACGGGTATCGAGAAGAGACCGCGCGAGCGGCTCGCGCGTCGTAGGTAGACCGGAGCTTTCGGATGACACGCATCGACACTTCGTCGGTCGTCGTCGTCGTCGTTCACATCGTCTCGCTCGCTAAGATCTCGTCGCGGAGTGGCGTTCAAAGCTTCTAAGCTCCGCGCGGTGCTATACGCTGCTATCTTGCCCCATGACGTACCCCGCGTGCGCGAGCCCGACGGCTATGCCCACACCGTAAGCCCGGTTGCGCAGCTGGGGGTGATTTCGTAGCGCTATTCGTATGAGCGGCAACGCGGGCGCGTAAAGCAGAGGGAACAGGAACGTGTACATGCTCTGTTCTCTTCGCTTTGCATTCAGCTCGGCCCATCGGTTCGCGTTCGCGGTGGCCGCCGCGTTCGCCCCGGTGACAGGCGTGGGGGGCGCCATCGCGGACTGAGCCACGGCCGTGAAACCGCGAAAACAAAAACGTCTTGGAAATTTTCTTTTCGAACCCGCTCTCAGACCCACGCGCGCACTGGGGCGACCCCGCGGTGGCCTCGAGGGTGCCATCTCGAGCTTCCAGGCGGTACGCTGTGTCTGCGAGAAACGACGCGCGCGTTCGGACGACGAGGCAGTCACCGGTGGCGCGCGGAAGACACGCCGGGACGCCCGGAAGTACGCGCGAGAGCGATCCCGTGAGATCCCATGGGCGACCAGCTCGCCCCGACGAGCCGGCACGCGTTCACGCACGAAGGCCGCGTGGTGTACGAGTGGGACCAGACTCTGGAGGAGGTGAACGTGTACGTCGCCGTGCCTCCCGGCGTGCGCGCCGGCGCGCTTGACGTCGCCATCAAGACCTCGGACGTCGCCATAGGCATCAAGGGCAACCCCCCGTACCTGGCGCACGCGCTGAGCTTCCCGGTGAAGACGGAGGAGAGCTTCTGGACGCTCTCCTCGGATTCCGAGCTGCACGTCCAGCTGCAGAAGCGCGAGCGGGGCCGGAGCTGGCCCTGCGCGTTCGCGGGGCACGCCGAGCTGGACGCCGCGGCGGCACAGGCGGAGAAGCAGAGGCTGATGAAGGAGCGGTTCCAGATGGAGCACCCGGGGTTCGACTTCAGCGGCGCCGAGTTCAACGGCGAAGCGCCCGACGCGGCGACGTTCATGGAAGGCGTGCCGCACATTTAATCTGATGTAATCTAATCGGCGCGCGCGGCGGAAAACGTGCCCACGACGACGTACTCGGCGAGGATCCCGGAGTAGTCGGCGCCCATGAACGACGCCGGCACGTCGCGCTTGATTGTCGCGACGCCGTTAACGAGCCGGGTCTCCGAATCCACCGTCTCGATCTTCGCGTTGAAGTACACCGCGCCGGCCGGGACGCACGTCGTCCCCGAGAACGCGACGGGCGTCGTCGCGGGGAGCGCGAACTTGAAGAACCCCGGCTCGTCGGCGATCCAGTACCCCGGCGCCGCCGGCGACGAAGGTGACTCTTCGGATCCGGGCTCGCCGAAAAACCGGCTGCGCCTCGCCTCCGCGCCTCCCCGGGAGGGGTACACGCCCTCGTCCCGGTCCCCGAACGCGCATTCGAGCGTCAACGAGGTCCTGTCCAGTTTCGCGGCGGCTTTCGCGTCCAGGGGGCCCACCGGCTCGCGCACGAACACAGACAGATCGATCGCCCACACGCCGTCGTCGACGATCCTCGAGATGGCCGCCTCGTCTTTATCCTCCAGCGCCATGTCCACGCGCTCCTTGAAGAACCCAAGCACGTTTTTCAGGCCCCTGCGCACCGCGTTCCCATCGTTTGAAGCGCCAGCGGTGACGTCCCCGCGGCGCCGAGACGCGCGAGGCGACTGCGGGTCAACGCGCGCGCGACCTCGAGTAGATGCGGCGCGTCGTGACGCACCGGGCGAGACGCGTGACCCGCCCGGGGTGGTCGCCGAGGCAAAGCACGTCGACGCCATCGCGCGACGAAGTGATGAGCTCATGTCGTAGGCACACGTGGGCACCTCCCTCTTGGTCGTGGAAAACGACCGTAGTTACGATTCGTCCGCTTCGAGGCGATCAGCGGACGCGGACGCCCCGCCAGATCTCCACGCCCGGCCCATGATCCTCGGCGCGGGGTTAAGTCTCGCCCGCGCCGCCGCCGTCGCGCGCGTCCGCCCCCCGCTCACCTCGAGGCGCGCCTCGAGAACGCCGCGAGGCCCCGCGGGCCGGTCCGCGTCCGGGACGACCACGACCGCGATGGAGGCTTCGACGTACGGCGAGCACTCCGTGCACTTCGCGAGCGGCGGCCAGACGGACGCGGACGCCGCCGTCGCGGCTGCCGTGGCGCGCGCGGGCGTCCCCGTCGTGCTGGGGAGCAAGTCGTTCACGCGCAAGGCCATCTTAACGGAGATGGGCCTTCCGTACCGCGTCGTGGTGGCGGACATCGACGAGAAGGCGATCCGCATGGACACCCCGGAGGCGCTCGTCGCCGCGCTCGCCGGCGCGAAAGCCGACGCGATCGTCTCTCGGCTACGAAACGGCACGGCGAAGTCGGTCGGTGATGTCGGTGATGACAACGTGACCGTGTCGAACGAAGTCTGGTCGACGCGATCGCTCCTCATCACGTGCGACCAGGTGGTGGTACACGAGGGCGCGATCCGCGAAAAGCCGGAGAGCGAAGCGCAGGCGCGTCTCTTCGTGCGCTCGTACGGCGACGCTCCGGCGACGACGGTGGGCGCCGTCGCGGTGACTGACGTGTTGACCGGCGAGCGGTTCGGGCCGATCGTCGATCGGTGTTCCGTGTTTTTCAACCCCATCCCGGACGACGTCGTCGACGCGTTGATCGCCGAGGGCACGTGCCTGCACTGCGCGGGCGGTTTGATGGTGGAGCACCCGAAGATGATCTCTTTGACCAAAAAAACAGAGGGCTCGACGGACGCGCTCATGGGTCTGTCGAAGGCGAGCGTCGGCGAGTTGCTTCTTCGCGCGCTCGAGAAGCGCGAGCGGTGTTGATGGGACGTCCACGCCGATACTACCGTCGTCACCGCCGTCTACGCGTCTCTTCTCGGCTCACTCGTCCTCCGCGTTTCCGTCCAGCGGCTTGGCCGACGCGGCGAGCAGGATGAGCAGGAGCGCCAGGTTCATGTACGCGAAGAGGTCGCCGAACCACACGCCCGTGAGCTCACCCGTGACGAACGGGATGGGCGAAGGGCCCGCGAACAGAGCCTCGAGGGGGTTGCTCCCGTCGGGGTACCGCCAAACCTCCAGCGCGGACGCGGGGGACGCGCCGGTCACCGCGGCGAGGATCGCCGACGAGACGATCGGACGCGTCGGCTTCCACGACACCGCGCCGGCGACGTCAGGGCGGTCCACGTCGGAAGACGCGGACGCGCGAACGCGCCGCGTGTCCCTGGCCGCGTGGTGATCGCCGCGGAACGCCACGGCGGCCGGGGCGCGGAGCATGGCAGACATCGCGCGCGGAGGGAAGTGACTGGTCGTGTCGACACGACCCGTCAAACCAAGACGAAGTCTCTGAGAGTAACGTTGTCGTCCGACGTCGTTTGAGCCCGCGAGCGACGACGTTCTCGTTTCGCGTTTCGAGTCACGCCGACGCACTGCCGCCCGCGCGGTTCGAGATGCGTCGCCTCCCTCCCGACCGGCACGTGGAGTGCCTCGCCGAGGACTGGGTGGACATCGTGCCGCAGCGCGAGCTCCACCACCTCCACCCGTACGACGACGCGACCCCCGCGCCGAGCGGTCGGAGGTTCACGAACGTCGTCGCTTCTCCTCCCGCTCTGCCTTCGCCCCCCGCGTCCTCCCCCGACGCGTGGCTCGCGCTGGCGGAGGAGTCCATGCGTCCGCCGCGCGCGGACGCGCCCGTGAGACGCGCGCGCCGCGCCGCGCGGCTCGTGCGCGCGTGCGCGACCGCGCTCGAGCCTCGCGACGGCGCGCCTGGAGCGAAGACGACGACGGAGGGGAAAGACGGAGGGGAAAAACCCCCTTCCCGACCCGAAGCGCGCGCGCTCGCGTCGGCGCCAACTCCTGGTGTCTCCGCGACGCGTTTTCCCTGCTCGGGGGTTTCCGCGAGCGCGTCTCGCGAACGGAGACCCAACGGGTTCGAGTGCCTTGGTGGCGCGCGAGCGCGCGTGCCGCGTCACGCGAGTCACGCGCGTGTCGCCGTCGCCGTCGCCGTCGCGGCGGCGGCGGCGGCGGTGGTTTTGTGTTTCGTGTCACGACCCGAATACGTCTTCCGCGTTCCGGCGGACGCTCCGCGACGCGTACCAGACGTCGAAGCGTATCCAGGATACGGCGGGCTTCTTTCTTTTCCCGCGTGCGACGCCTCGCGCGCGAACGAAGACGCGATCGCGTCGCTGCGCTTGGCGCTGGCGCGGACGCGCGCGAACGAAGACGCGCTTCGGCGAAACGTCACCGCGGCGGACGCCGCGGCTGACGCCTGGCGCCGCGCGAGCGAGGCGTGGTACGACGCCTTCACGAGGGCGGTCGAGACCAACGCGGGGTTGAGTAGGGGGCTGAAAACGAAGCCGCTTCAGCCGTTTTGGCCGTGACGAGAGCGTAGTTACTATCGATAGACAAGACGACGAGGAGGTTCGCGACGACTCCTTCGCGCGCTTCTTTTTCTTCGTCGTCATTGTCGATTTGTGTGAAGAAAAAGCATCCAATCATTTTATTTTTTTTACAAACACGTTCGCTTGATGGTGTGCGGCTTTCTTTGCTCTGTTTTCTGGAGTTGAGCGAATAGCCGCGAGGCTTTCTTTGTTCGCTCTGCTTTCTTGAGACGAGCGCCGAGCCGCCGCACGCCTTGCTTTGCCACGAGCCGCATCATATGCGGCTTTCTTTGCTTTCATTTCTGGAGTCGAGCGTTTAGCCGCAAGGCGTTCTTTGTTCTTTTGATATTTGGCTGCCTGCGCAGGTTTTCTGGCTTGATACTGCGCGTCCCTCCTTTGCTTTCTCTCTCGTGCGAGATCCGGATTGAGAGCCTCCTCTGCTCTTTCCTGTTCTCTCTTCCGTTTGCACTGAAGTTTGTACGCTTCAGTTGATCGACGGGCCTTGTCATAAGCCGCTCTCTTCGCTCTACGGGCCTTGTCATAAGCCGCTCTCTTCGCGCGGTGGCAGGCGATGTCGTAAGCCAAACCTTTGTGTTCTGGAGGTACGCCATGGTCCTTGCTGTGTGCAGCCTTTTGTTCGTTGTCGTTCCCAATGTCGTCCGTGTCGCTGTCGGAGTCGTCGTCATCGTCCTCATCGGAACCGGACGACGCTTGGAGGGCGTGGAAGGGAGTGTAAGTCATCTGCGCGGTGTAGTGTGAGGTAAGCGAGGAGCGTCACGAAATTTCTATCTGAGCAGGGTCTCGTCGTGACGCGCCACGGTGTACATTCAAGAAATCTTATAATCCTTTTAGTCTGCTTTTCCTGTAAATGTGGAAGAAATAAGAGACGCGCATCGCTCGAATCTCGCGCCAAAAAAAATCCACTCCGCGCGACTTGAACGTGACGCGCGGCCGCGAGACGCGCCGAGGCGCAGACCACGCCACGCGCGTATCGCTCGCGCGGGAGACACGCACCGTCGACGCTGGCTCGTCTGGAGACCTGACCTCGCACGCGGAGTCCCGCCGCATCTCACGACAGACAGCGCGAGGACGCGGGACCGCGGAGGTTCACGCGCCACATTTCTCGCGCGACCGACTCTTCCCCGAAGCGTCGCGCGCTTTCTTCGAACGCGCTTTCGACTCGCGCGAGGACCGCGACGACGCGCCGGCGGCGATAAAAACCCGGCGCACCAGAGCGCGCGAGCGGGCGTGCCGCGGGCGCGATGCTTCTCGGTGCGGTGTTTCTCGGTGCCGGCGCGACGCTCGCGGCGCTGAGGAAACGCGCGGCGCGCTCCAACGAGTGCGACGATTTCCCCGAGTGTGACCAACCGTCGGGTCTGGCCAAGTCCTGCTGCAGCAGCACCGCGTCCTTGACCGGCGTGCTGGAGGCGGCGGAGGCGGCGGAGGCGGCGGCGAGCGAGGAAGAGACCACCTGCAAGTTCTGCGACGCCACCGCGAGCTGCAGGTTCTGCTTCGCCGGCCCCGAACGGGGCGAGCTCATCGCGCCGTGCGCCTGCGTGGGATCGCAGGTACGAACACGCTCTCACCTCGATTTTTTCTCGGACGCGACGCCGATCGCACGATCGCACGATCCGTGTTTCTGACGAAAACGCCTCCGACGCCCGCGTTCGCTCCGCCGCCGCGAACGTCATCGGTCGACCTCTTTTTAACAAACGCAAAAAACCTTCCTTGACGAACGCAGGAGCTCGTACACACGGCGTGCCTCCGCCAGTGGCAGAAGGTGTCCATGCGCACGCGCGGCGTCCGCGAGAGCAGCTGCCGCGTGTGTAACGGTGTGTTCAAAATCCCGCGCGACGGGAAACCCCTCCTCGCGCGCACCGCGCTGTGGTTCTCGCTCAAGGCGCGCGACCGCCTGGACGCGTACACGCGCGCGTGGTGGCAGTCCATGGTGCATGTGTTCGCGGCGGAGCACCGGGAGGCGGCGCGGACCGGCGCCAGGCCGACGGTGCGAAACGCGCTGGCGCGATCGGGAAGCGCCAAGGAGCTGCTCGCGGTGCTCGCCTCCGCGGAAGCCTACGTGTGGGCGGGGCGCGAGCTGAAGCGCGGCGGCGAGGCCGGGCGGCTCTCCGGGGAGGCGCACGTCGTGCGCGCGATCGCGATGTTCGGCTCGGTGGTCTCGGTGATCAACAAGCTCAAGGCGTTCTCTGGGACGGGCGTCGCGGGAGCCGTCAAGGCGTGAGCCGTCCAGGAGCTCTTTCCAAAAGAGAGAAAAAAGAAAACGCCGCGCCATCGTGAGATTGAAATCCTCGCGCGCGCGTTCCGTCGACGGAACAAGAGACCGCGCGCGAAGAGACCACGCGACCAGCGGAGAAAGTAAGGTTTGTTTTACGGTTCGGTGTATTTGGTTCGCATCATGACGTCGCAACGTTCGTTACCCCGCGCGACTGTTTGCTCACACGCGCGCTCGCTTTAACGTCCGCGTCGTCGCGTCGCGTAGAGCGCGCGTTTACGCATTTACGCACTTTACGCAAATACGCGATTACGCGTCACATATCGATCTTCTCACTTATCGATCTTCTCACTTATCGATCTTCTCGAGGGCGTCCCCCGGGAACGCCTCGACGTTGTCGAAGGGCAGCACGGACACGGTGACGGTGGCGCTCCCCGCCTTGCTCCACTCCACCTTCTTCACGGTGCCGGTCTTCCGCGCGCCGCCCTGGAAGAAGGAGAAGAATCCTTGGTTCTTGATGGCGACGTAATCACCCGGCTTCAGTCGCAGCGCGTCTCCGTTTTTCAAAGCCACCTCGCCGCCGGCCCAGCCGCCCGTCAGCAGGTTGTCGCGCGCCGCGAACTTCGTCGCGTCCGCCTTGACGAACTTGCCCTTGCCGAGGTACACGGTGTCGTCGCCGGCGACGTCCTCCGGCAGGGGGTTCAGGACCGAGCTCTGCGCGGGCGTCTCGAAGGGCTCCTGGATGAACGACTCCTTCAAACCAACCTCGCCGCCGGGCCACCCGCCCGTGAACCAGTCATCGCGCCCCGCGTACTTCTTCGGGTCATCCTTCACCCAGCGGCCCTTGCCGATGTACACGTCCGCGTCCTTATCTTCCGCGGCGCGCACCGCGACGGACGCGCGGCGCGCGGAGCGAGGCGCGCGGGCGGACGCGCGGAGGGCGCGCGTCTGCGGCGACGCAAAGACATTCGCGATTCGAGACGAAAGAGCCGAACGTGACGAGCCGAACGTGACGAGCCGAACGAGACGGCGCGGACGGGTCGCGTCGAGACGGGAGCGACGCGCGGGTATCGCGGCGGAGGCAGGGGAGGTGCTCGGTCAGCGCGGTGGGCGCGGCGGGCGACGGGAAAGACCGACGCGGGCCCCGGCCGACGGTCGCGGGCGGGATCTGCGCCAGGACTTCGGCGTCGGGTTCGGTCACATCTTGAAAAATACAGTGGAGCTGACTCGGCTCGGCACGGCGCGGCGCGCGCGCGAGGAAGCGCGAGGCGCCGCGGGGAGAGCGATCGAGCGGTGACGCACCGGCGCGGCGACGTTAGAGGTCACGGCAAACATTTTGGATCTCGGTGAGTGCGGTTATGTCGCGCACGCGCGAGGTGGGCGACCTGGCACAACGGCCGGGGCGCCCTAAACCAACTGGAGCGTTGTGACTGGAGGAATCAACGGTGGAGATTTGACAGAGATTAAACACGTTCACTTAGTCTCGAAAAACGGATAAAACGTATTACACATTTTAGAAGACTGGATTCACATACGCTACGGGTACCATGCACGATCGGGGATGACGTCTGA
>Ga0206682_10003319_pt1 | contig 13795 bp, 15 predicted proteins | sample M240m12015metaG_FD_155444 | JGI IMG/M metagenome (GOLD analysis project Ga0206682, IMG submission 155444) | Ammonia-oxidizing marine archaeal communities from Monterey Bay, California, United States - M2 40m 12015 | ecosystem: Environmental > Aquatic > Marine > Intertidal zone | place: USA... | reverse complement strand
ACATCGCCACGGTTGAGGAAGTCGTAGGCTTGTTTAGCGTCCTTGACCATAGCGGTTAAACGCTTTTTCTCTTCGTCTTCTCGGCGAGTTTGTAGATCAGCTAAGTATGCTTGCCCTCTGCCTTGTACGCCTGCGCCGAAACCGCCAAGAACACCGCCAATCTTACTGATCATTGATGGTTCTGTTTTTGGTGTGCCAAATAATTCTTGCGCCATTATGTATTACCTTATATTTATCCGAACAAGCCTAAATCTTTGCCTGCGGTTGCCGCAGTGCCAACACCACCAGCCAATTGACCTACTTGACCCAGTATGCCTTGATTCTGCTGAGGCTGACCCACGCTAGTTCCTAGTCCTGCAACCTGACCAGAAGCCCCTGTTGCTATGTTAGAGAGTAGCTGCGCTGAGATGCGTGTGGCATCAGCCTGAGCCATACCAGATTGAACAAGTAGGTCAGCAAGGTTCTTAGACTGTGCGCCGTAGACTCCAGAGATGTCCCCACCAAGAGCAGAAGCAAGGCCACTGACATCACGGCTAACATTGGATATTTCACCAGCCATCAATTCGCCAGCGCGTGTGCGTATATCAGCCAAGTTCTGACCAGTGCCGTAACCCATTTGAGCCGCAGTCTGACCACCAGCCAAGCCAAGATTCGCTAGTTGATTGCCGACGTTCTGCATAATGCCAGCGCCTTGAGTACCAGCAACCTGACCTAATCCAGCCAAGCCCTGACCCACATTCTGCATTGCGCCAAGAGATTGAGTGCCTTGCAATTGAGACAGGTTGGCTAGTTGCCCAGCGCCACCAGAGGCGTACTGACCAGCACCAGAGGCTGCTTGCAAGCCTTGCCCAGTAAGACCTTGTAGGTTCTGAATCTGCTGCTGTAATCCTTGTGAAGCAAGACCTTGACCAAACCGCGCTAGTTCTTTCTGGACGTTGCCACCACCTAAACCACCAGTAGCCGCTGCTCCAGCAAGGTTAGCCCTCATACCTTGTTCCCGCAAGAACGCCATTTGCGGAGATTCTTGATAGGCTTGGTTAAACGCATCTTGTCCACGGACACCGCTGAGTGCTTCTAGTTGAGCCTGAGCGGCTTGACCGCCTTGCATATATGGTTGGAAGCCTTGCTCGGCACGACCAAAGCCAGTGCTTATATCTTTACGGCCTTGACCTAATGCGCCTCTAAGTTCTCGCAATCCCGCAGCAGTAGCTTGTGTTAAGCCAGTAGCGCCAGTAGCAAGACCTGACTGAAGCTGGTTAATAGCCTCTTGCGAACTCCCTACAAGCCCTGTACGAGCCTCTCCGATGCCTTGCTGTAATCCTGCAAGACCGCCAGCTAAACCGCCTTGTAGGGCTGCTTCTGCGCCTATGACTCCTGTTTGTGGCATATTCGCGCCGCCAGTAGGGAATGTAAATTGATTGCCAATAGCAGCTTGCCCTCCGATTGGAGAAAAGACATTTTGAGCCGCTGTGCCAGCACTTGTTTGGCCTGTCAAACCACCGGTTGTTGCACCGTCCACAACACTTTCTAAGTTATTTTGTGTAGCGCCGCCAGCAGTGCCTGTGTTTGTAGCATCGCCGCCAGCAGTGCCTGTGTCTCTATCCATGTTTTCGGCAATAGTCGCTTCAGCGCTTCTGCCTGAAACAAGTTGAGGGCCGCCAGCAGTTTGTCCTTGAGCGTTAAAATAAGGACGCATGGTAGGTCTAAATTCAAAATTAGACCAAGCTGCGTCTTGAGTTAAACCAGCAGAGGCAGGCACTCCAGAAACAGCAGTTATTGCGGCCAAAACTTCTCCCGATGGGTTAGAGGCAAAACCTGTAAGATTTCTCATCCCTTGAGCTATTTCACTTGGGCTTTGCGCTTTATTTAATATGTTAGCGGCTTCTGCCTGTAATTGTTCTGGGGACATTTTTTGCCGCTGCACTTCTCCAGAAATAGTGCTGCCGGAAGGGTCGCTGACACCCATAATATTGTCGTTACCAAATATAGACTGGTAGCTTGCAAAGCGGTTTTCAGGAGCTACTGACTGACCAGCTATTGCGCTCTGTATTCCTTCAGGAGTGTAGCCACGAACTTCTGTTAAATGCTGAATTACCGTCTCTTCTGGAGTATTAAAATACTTAGCAACATCACCAACACTTGCTTGGCCTGTGCTAATCAGGTTTTCCACTGCATCAACATCAGAAACCTGTAAACCTGTTTGAACCGCTGTTGGAGCAACACCGCTTAAATCGCCTATAGTGCTTTGCGCCTGAGTTGCTTGCTCTGGCGTATAGCCAAAATCCTGTGCAAGTACACGATTAATATCCGCAGCAGGCAAACCGAAGTAATCCGAGACTTGAGGAACAGATAATCTTCCAGAGCTAATCAGTTGCTCAACAATCGCTGCTTCATCCATAGAATAGTTATTATCTATAGGAATGTTCGTTAACTCTTCAGGTAAGGCCATGCCAGTGGTTTCCTGTGGCGTATCCATTTCAAGCGCTTGCTGTCTTGCGCCTGATAATGTTTGTGAAAAAGATTCTGGGCTGTATCCTACGGCTTTGGCTACATCGTTTAATGTAGCTTGCTCAAATACTCCAGATTGCAAAAGCTCTTGTATATACAAAAGCTGTCTTGGTGTTAAATTACCTTCATTCCATCCAGCATTTCGCTCATCAGGAGACAATAAATTTTGTCGTTCCGTATATAGTGTTTTAACCTCATCAACAAGGTCTTTAACATCTTTTTCCTGTTGCGATAATGCCATGAAAGACTCCTAATTGATTCGCTGACCATTAGCGAAATCTTCTCCACCAACTCCACCGCCGTAGCCCCCATCGCCGTAGCCCCCATGGTGGCCGAAGGAGCCACCCGATGTCATGTCAGATATTCCTGAAAGCAAATTAGCCAAATTTATAGAGGGAGTTGTGCTTGCCGCCTCTACCGCCATTGGTCTGCCCATGCTTGGAACATTCTGGAAAGTAGGAACATTAATAGGAGCAGTCTGATTAACCATTTGAGAAAGATTGTAAGGCATACCCATTAAAGCGCTTTGGTAAGCAGGCAAAGCCCCCGCCCTCATTCTGTATGCTTCTTGTGCGCCTGATTGCAAAGCGGCTAACTGTTGAGGGATGGCGAAAGAGTAGATGTCTGCTCCTCTCTGATACCCTTGATTAATAGCTTGCGTCATAGGATCGTAAGCACTCAAAACATCTTGCCGGCCTTGAGAAGTTTGCTGTTTAATGAACTCTTCCGCTGTTCGGCGGTTATCAGCAGCGACATCCATACCATAAGTATCAGTGCCGCCGAATAGTTTGTCTGTTACGCTGCTCATAATTTAAATTCCTGTTTGGCTATACCTAGATGCCACTGGTCAATAATTTTACCATTTTTTAAGTAACTAAAGCGATTTAGACCTTCTTCTTTCATTCCTGCCTTCATCGCAAATAATTTAACATTTCTGTAAATAACGGGGATTTGACACACCACCTTTTTATACTGAGTGTTGCCAAATATCCACTTCAATACTTCTTGTGCCGACTTATAGGCTCTTTTGCCTCTAGTCTCTGGTGGCATCATAGGATGTATCTGCAATGTCACACCGTTGTTTGGGTGAACGTTGTAGATACCTACAAACCCTTCGTCATCAGAAGACAGTAGCCAACCTTCAGTAAGGTCTGGAACCCATGTCTCTGGATTCATGCCGTCTTCAGCTATGGTCTTCCACAGCTCTGGCATCGTCGCAATTTTTTTAATCAAATCAGAGTCTTGCGTTTCTGATATCACACAGCCACCCAGCCTTTTGACGTATCGCCGCCTATATCTGGCTGCATTTTTCTGTACTCTATCGACCCGCTTGATCCGGTCGAATCTATATACAAACTGTACTGCCTCGCTGATATCACGCTTTCTGGCGACCCCGAGCCAACAATAGGAATGCTTAAACTTGCATCCTGAGTAAATTGTCGAAACGGCTGAGCCATAGTTCCGTCTTCTTGCACGATAGGTTGAGCTTGATTAAGTCGTGGGCTTGTCACTTATCACCACCAATAATGTTGGCTGTGAGTTGAATGATTACAGGTTTTACCGCATCAGTTAAAGTAAATCTAAACACCTCAAACCTGCCTGCTCTGCCGTTCCTGCGCCATATAGCTCTACGAGTATATTCGCCTATCTTACCTATGCTACGAGATATAGGGCCGCTCCATGTTTTGCCATCCTTGGAGCGTTCAAGCGTAATTTGCGGGTCTACAACATTTTCATTTCCCACACCTGACTCTACTGTTAGCTCTAAGCTAGGAAAGAACACAGATTGCATATTATTCTGAAAAGGCTGAGTCGCAACGCGTCTAATAATTGCTATTTCATATTCAGTGTAGACATTAGGATTTAATTCACCAATTCTGCCGTCAATAATATCTCCGCAGAATATTGTGTTATATGCCTTTACCACTGAGGCCACCCTGTAAGTGCCAAGAAAGCCCTCTATCAAAGATTTTCTTTCATGCCATCTCTGAGATGTCGTGTCATACACAAGCGTTGTAGAGGGCAGGGAGAAGCCTATAAAGTAACCCCCTTTGCTTGCATAGGCCCATGAATACACAGAAGCTACTTGAGATTCAGTTAGCTTTGACAATAATGAATCTATAGCCGTGGTAGATACTTTTACTGTGCTATTACCGTTCAATGCCCATATAGCTGGCCCTTCATTCTCTCCACCGCCAACCCACATAAACGTGTCTTGAGCATTAACCAGAGAGTTTGGCGCGTAACAACCTTTCTGGAGGAATAGACCTGTACGCTGAAAAGGAAAGTCTGCTCCACCAATATTCTGAAACGCCTCAAAGGTCTGACCACCAGAGATAAACAATTGGTTTTTATAAACGACAGGAGCAACAATGTCATCAGGGTCGGACTCGGCAGTACCGAAGTCTAAAGCGTTGTAGCTCAAGCCGTCATTGATGGAGCTTACTATAAACTTCTTAGAGTCTGTGGTGATTAAGAAGTAGCCATCTATGAACACTACAAACTGGGGGAGACCATTTGCAGTGAAGTCCGAATCTGTAATTTTAGAAAAAGTATCAGTAATATGGTTGTAGATGTATCCATTGCCGTTGGGAATTAGCACCATAAGTTGTGTGCCGTTATCAGCCATAGAAACTCTAGTGTTGCCCTCAATCTCACCAATAAATGCCAGAGTATAAACACCGTCACTCTCATCTAAACGATACAGCCTTGTGCCATTTAGAAAGTACGGCTTGCCAGCCATCTCGTGCGAACCACGGTTGATATTATCTAAAGTGCCAGAGGTAGCAACTTGTGCCAGCCCCTCAGTGCCGAACAAAGTTTCTTGAGACAAACCAGTACCCTGAACAATGTTCGGATACCAGTTGGTACACTCTTGCGCTGCGATAGGTAAAGAGTCTGAGACATAGAAACCATTCGCTATAGGTAACTGAGTTACAGGCATCTAAGAGACTCCGAACAAACAATCCGTTACGGTGATATTATTTGTACCTGTGCCGTTGGAAACAAATACCTCAAGATAATCAGAGGTAGAAACGGAGACGTTATAAAACACTCCCACATTTGCCGTATTGGATGCGGACACTAATCTGGAGATTTTAGCGGCAGAAATAACAGTGCCATTTTTTGCCAAATGAACGGTTAGATCCTGATTTGTCCCAACCACATCTAGAGTTACAGAAGCCGTCAAACGAACTGTAGTAGTCGTTGAGCCTGTGTAGGTCAGCTTGCCTGTCGTATCTACTGTAAAACTGGAAAAAGTTCCCGCTACAAATGTCCCTGCGGCTTTTACAGCTACATTTTGAGTAGAGATTGTTGTCGCAGTTGAATTACCGTGCATAGACACTTGCGCGTTTATTTCATCAGCAATGGACGTTATCTCAATACCAGAATTATTCACTGCTTGGACGCTAATACCTGAGCCAGCAACAATGCTTGCAATTGTGGGAGACGCTGCGGTTGTGTTCAATAGGATAGGCAGGCCGTCAGTATTAGCTGTGAAGTTGTGAGATAAGATAATGCCATTCTGTGCTGAGACATTAGCCAGTATTCCAGAGCCATTCTCAATGTTTCTGATCTTATTAACAGAACCATCTACATCAAGCACAGGCGACCCAGTGACATCGCCTGTCTGAATGATTGACCCACTCACACCAAGGTTAGCTACGAAGTTGTCATAGCTGATCTTGTAGTTAGAACCGCTTACAACGTAGTCCAAGTAGCTGTTGGCTAGAACAGTATTTTGTTGTACGAATTCACTCTTCTTGCGACCTTGTGCATTACCCGCCATTGGTATTGACCTCCAAACCTATTGCGCCTGTAGTCTCGGCAAGTATCTCTGCTTCTTGATCTGGATAGAAGTGTCCACTTAATCCGTAGGACTCGTTTTCATTACCAGAGCCGATTGGTAACGTACAAGGCAGTTTACTGACTCTAATACGCTGACCTATTGTTCTCATGGTCTGCATACCCTGACGCGCTGCCAGTGCTAGACCTTCCGAAACCACTCCTCCATAGTCAGGCGCGACTTCTATCGCCATATTAGCGATGATGCCTCTTAATGCACCAGTGGGGACTGTGACTTCATCACCGAGGCTATCAACCACGGTATAACCCAATACAATGCCTTGAGCATCTAGCTGAGTCATATAATTATTTAGTGCGAAGATATAATCTTGGTACTCATCTGGCTCAAGAGGAGCTTCAGATGCTTGTACAAGTATCCGCTGTAGGGATGCCTTTGCAACCTGCGCGACAGTAGCCATTACTCGTATGTAGCTCCGCTCTTAACCATTTTGGCAGGCTTCTTTTTAATTTTCTTCTTTGCCTTATTAGCAGCCATCATGCCTGCTTTGGTATATGGGAATTTCTGACCGTTTACGTTTGGCATAAATCACCTCACTCAAATGTTGCTGTCTTTGCTGAATTCCTAAAGGCTTTTGCTGTTGGTGCGCCTTTAGATCCTACCTTACGCATTTTCTCAGGAGTTCTGCCAGCGGCTTTCTGAGACTTGATTCGCTTGCGTTTCTTGTGGATGTTCGCGTATAGACCTTCACTCATAAGTAGCACCGCTCTTCATAGACTTTGCGCCTTTACACTTCCAGCGCTTACGGCTCAAGTTGTTAGGCGTGTTAGGATCGTTCTGTTGTCTCTTAGATAACCGTTTCTTGATGCCTAATGATCTAGCACAATATGAGTCGCCCTTCTTTGTACCAGCGCGTACACGAGAACCACCGTCACTGGACTTGCCAGCCTGCCCATAAGAGACCTTCTTGCCAGATGCGGTGACCTTTACTTTTGCCTTGCCTTTACTTGGTTTTGCCATAAAGAATCAGGGGGCCGAAGCCCCCATCCTCAGTCAGTGCTATACACCGAAGCCTTTACCCGCGAAGAGCGGATTGAAGGTTGCGTATGCAGGGAGTAAGTCGAAACGAATCTTTTGAGTATTCGCGTCACCGTCTGCGTACTTAGATACTCGGATTGACATACCGTCGCTAGTAGTAGCGATAGTGTCCGTAGAGTAGAGCTTAGGTAGCTTAACAGTACCCATACCGAACGCTTGCTTCGTGTAGAAGAGGTTAGGCTGGTACAGAGTTGAAGCAGCACCAAGGATCGTTACAACCGCACCGTTTGCAGGAGCAGCGTCTACGTTGTTGTACTGACCGTTGGCCTCATAGATAGCAGCACCAGAGACGGTAACTGTAGCAGCGTTGCCTGAAATAGTTACGTCTGCAAGTACAGTGCCAGTCCAAGGAACGACAGCGCCAGTTGCATCAAGCATAGGCTGACGAGTAGCTACGTTGAGACGATTAACGCCTGCGATAGTTACCATGTCACCAGCTTTGATAGTACCAGTACCCAGACCGTTCAAAGAAAGAACCTGAGTCATAGTGTCCTTAGCTGTGACGTAAGTTGCGTCAGGAGCAGCAGCCAAAGCGCCAGCACGGTCAGTAGTAGAACCTGAAGTGTAGCTAGGCAGTGCGTTAGAAGTAAGCGCCATCATGCCACCGAAAGACTGGCTGATCTGTGCTTTTTCCCATGCTGTACGAACAAGGCCGTCAGCCGCATTCAAACCGTTCTGAGCTGAAGACAGCGCAGTAGTAGTGAATGGGTTCATGATGTAATACTTCTCGTCGCTCATAGGAACGCCGATAGAGTCCATCAATGCACCAGCACCTGCAACGTCGCCCCAAGCATCAACGGCAGTGCCGTGAGTACCATACTTGAGTGAAGCGTTCTTGTTCATGTATGAACCAAGATCAAGCTCAAGGTCAGTCACAATGCGACGCGCCATAGGCTCAAGGATCTGGTCAAGCTGGTCGAGTTCCAATGCTTCTTCCACGTTGCCCCACTCAGTAGCGGCAGTGAAGTAGTCCTGAACTGTACCAGTCGCCTTACCTGCAATGATGTCGCTCTTAGTGCTTGCGCTAATGTCACCGCCAGAAGTACGGATGCTGTTATAGTCGTGTGGACGCTTGAAGTCTACGTTTGAACCCGATGCAGGGTTGAACTTACCTGACAACAGTTGAGTGTTGACAGTCTTCGTTAGCACTCGTGATGCTTCAAAGGCATCAAGAAAGACACGAGCGACTTTCCGAGTGACGTTACTATTGAGATTGTTAGCCATGCTAAAGTTTCCTATTCAAATGTTGCGCCTTGTGGCCCTCTAGGTTTGGGGGCTTTGCCAGCGCCATGTGGCTGCTCCAATGGATCAGGAGCGTTATTTACCTTGGGTTTAAGAGCAGCAGCTTTCTGCTTGACCGTTGTTGCTACATAAACAGCCGCCTGTGTGGGCGACATCTCACGCAGCTTCTCTAACTCCAAAAGGTTCTTGGAAAGGTAAGTAGTAATCAATGGCCCTTGATCCTCTTCCAGAATGTACTGGACTAGATCATCATGGATGCCAAACTGCGCTACTGTGTTACCTGCTACCTGTAAATCTTCTGACTTAATCCCTAAACTTGTAGCTTTCTGGGAGTAAGACTGAACCCTCTCGGTCATTACTTCTTGCTGCTTTTGTTCCTGCTGTTGCTGCATCATTTGTTTTTGCTGCGCCAGCATTTGCTGTTGCTGATCGAACGCAACGGCTTGTTTGAGTGCCTCATCCCTTAAATACAATTGCCGTCTGTATTCCTCATCGGATACTGCAAACGGATCAGGTGCGTCTGGGACGTTAGGTCGCCTCTGTTCAGGTACTTTAGCCTCTAACTCTTCAAGCCGTTTCTTCAGGGCTTCTGCTTCCCGCTCCTTCTCTCGGAGCTTGAAAACCTTCTTCCCTACAGCCTCATCAAGTATTCGCTGCTGGTCTTCGCTGAACGTGATATGTTTCTCTGGGTTCTCACCCGCCTCCGGTGCTGATTCGGTATCCTGTTCCTCAACAGAATCTTCAGTTTCTTCTACCTCCGTCTCTGTGGTTACGTCTTCCTCAGATTCGTACTCGTAGTTATCCTCTGGTTGCAGCTTGCTCATAATATGCCCTTTATAGGTAAATGCCCTGAATAGGTCAGGTGGCCTGTGGCGATTATAGCATAATGTGGTAATAATCAATACTTAGTAGTAAATTAGGCTAACTAATAGCAAGATACGCCACGGAGGATGTATGAGCGACTTGTATGATGTATTTGAAACAGATGACCCAGAGCAGATGCACGACATTCTGTTTGATGTGATAGGTCAGCTAATAGAGGCTGACAGGGCTGGTGATGGCCCTATCATTGAGGAGTTGTGGGATAAGCTAGATGACATGGTTACAGAGCTTGTTGGGGCTGTTTAGTCATGATATTATGTTTACAAAATAGGAGTCTATATGAACTGCACAGAATTATTAGATAAATATTGGTCTTGTTTTGGTCACCTTGATTTAGCCGTTGGCGAAACGCTAACCATTGAAGACATGGTTGGTTCGGAGCAATTTAATCAAAAAGAAGCTGAACAAATAATTAAATGTCTCGAAGACTGCTAAGATATTTGTTGACTCCCTCAAGCCATTTCTCGTCAGCCATTTGGTAATCTTGCGCCCCTCCAGATGTTTGGAAAGAGCGATATGGGCCTTGTTTATTTGCTCTTGCCGCCGCAGGATTTGGAAACATAACGTCCCAAGGCAGCATTGGTTGATTTATAACAGCGCCACCTTCCCCTTGAATGATAGTGTCATAAGAAGCATTAAGCCCTGTGTTGCGTTCCATTGCTAGAGGATCGGCATCAGCAGCAACCATTACTCTACTTCCACTAAACCCAGCAGGGTTATCTAACATTGATTGCTCATTGATAATGGAATAAATATCTTCAGGAATAGGCGCGCCCTCTGCTTGTAACTCTCTATTAGTTAAAACATTCATAAATGCTTTGCGCTTATTTCCTGCCGTGGCGTACTCATCAGTGGTTTTCAACCACTCCTCTAAGTCCTCTGGCGTTGTATAGCCTTTCCAAGATTCTGCAATGCCTTTGGTATCGCCTTTATTTAGCTGTGATTTCATTTGCCTATCAAGGATGTCTACGCCTTGCTTTGTTAGTCCTCCAATAGACTTGATATATCTAGAAGCTATTACAGACGCTGGTTCTGCAAAATTAGAACCATAATTATCCATCCCCATATAAACATAGACAGGGTCTTTTTTTGTTTCAGCTCTAACCCTGTTTGCATGGCCTTGCTTTGATTTTGCTGCTCCACTCATGCTCATCCAATTGCCATACCTATCAAAATGCTGAGGGCCACCTTCAGCCGTATACGGAGCTATGTCTACCCCTGCCACCTTATCTACTGTGCCAAAAATAGTTTTATCCGCAGGCAAAGGGATTAAAGGGCTTCCAAGTAGCTGCTCATAAGTGCCTTCTTGAGTAAACAAGTCATCAGGAGATAAAACGCGCCCCCCAAGCAGCCTTGCATTTTCTCTTTGTGCAATGATTGGGTTGTTGTTGTATTCGCTTAACAGCTTTCTATAACTGCCTTTTGCTATATTCTCTGGCCTTACATCCTGACTTACTTCTGCCATCAAAGGGTTAATGCTATACCCCTTTTCATTAACAAAGTCTCTAACAGGGTATTCGTTAACATCACCTGCTTTTGCTGTTTGAATAATGTCGCCAAACTGAGACGTTTCTCTCAAAGAGCTTAATGCGGATTTAGCGCCCTTAGCAGCAACGTCCCCAATAATAGGCAACGCACCAACAGCCGCAGCAGCAGTATTAATACCAGTGCCTACCATGTCGCCTTGGTTGTACGAAGTGCGTATATCGCCAATGCCTACAGCGTCACCAACAATAGGCGTGAAGTCTATGGCTGTCTCAATGCCTTCTCCAGCGTTAATAAGCCCTTGCCTATAGCCACCGCCTATACCGCTATCATCAATTAACTCACGCAGCTTGCTTCCTACCGTGGCTCTGAAGTTAGGGTTAAATGGGTTGTAGGATGACTGGAACGCAGAGACTTGCTGTACTCTGCGCCTATCCAGCTCTTGTTGGGCTAACTCAGCGACGGTTGGCAAGGTTGATTAACTCCGCTTCAGACATCATAGGGATTTGAGCCTTCATCATCTGCTCCTCCATCATGTCAGACATTTTCTTCTGGTTGTCTAACTCTTCGCCCATTGTCTGAGCGGCTGTTTTGTCTATAGTCGCGCCAGCTTGCTGAGCCTTGATCTGTGTCTCCATGCGCTTAGTTTCAGCGTTGAAGGCATCTATCTGGTTGTCAGCTTGGTCGCCTACCGTCTGGCTCTGTAGCTTCTGAGCTTCCAGTTGGAGCTTGATCTGTTCGTTCTGGAGCTTCTGCATTTCTAGCTGCGACCTAAGCATCTCTGCCTCAGCCTTCATCTGCTCAGCCTGAGCTAGAACCATTGCAGGGTCTGGTGCTTGCTGCCCCATCTGCTCCTGCTGTTGCGCTGCCATAAGTTCTTCTTCACTCATCTGGGACTGAGGTATCAAGCCAGCTTGTAGCATCTGCGCCCGCTTTCTTTCGGCAATTTGATTAGCCGCAGGAGTGTTTACATTTTGCAGGAGAAGGTCGCCAGCTATCTGCATCAGCGATGGGTCTACCTGAGCCAGTGAAGTAATAGCCTCTAACGTCTCTTCTTGACGGTTCTTGAAGCTCGGGCCTGCCTTGCAGATAACATCATACGAGCCAACAGACAGATCATTAACCGTGACAATCTCGCCAGTGGCGTTGTCTACTACTTGTTGGTTAAGGTCAGCCATGTCATAGGTGTCATCTTCACGCAGAACCCTGATAGTCCTTGTAGTATCGTAGACCTTGGGGATAGCGTCCTTAATCAATCGCCCTGTAGCGGATATAGCTATTTCCATTGCTCGGCTGTACTTGAACGTACCATTGTCGCCCTTGTTCTGGAGCTGACGTATAGCAACACCAGACTGTGCGTTAGGGTTGTCGCCCATGTTAGCGGCAAACATACCCGCAGTGGCGTTAATCATGCCCTGCATAGACTGAGCGATTAGGTTCAAGCCTTGGTTGACTACCGCACCGCCCTGTTGCTGTGGGATAGACGGAAACTCAGGATCAGGGTTGAAGAACTGCACCGGATCAGAGTTAGTGTTTAACGTGGCTATCTGGTCTTCATGTCCCGCAGCCTGCGTAGGAGTCATCCAGTATTTAGCCCTTGGAGCTAATGCGCCTTCCTCAATAGACCGAGACATTGCGTAGTTCAATACACGTTGCGGGTCTAGCAGCTTCTCAACCACACCCCAGTACAGAGTCTTGCCTTCAAATATCTTGAAGTTGCCGTACACAGGAATGACAGGAATTCTATTGAACACAGTCTCACGGTCATCTTCTAGCCAATCTTTGTTATCAAAGAACCTTGAGCAGACCTTGTGTACCTTGCGAGTCCTTCTGCGGACTTCAGTAACCCCAATCATAGCTAGGTCATCTACGACCTTCTCAAAGTCATCATTGACCTCATGGGTCTGCCCATTGGACATCATGACCAATTCACGATCTTCTGATTCCATGTAAAGAAACTCGCCAACAACAATAGCTTCAGCCTTGTCGTAGTAAGCGTCACCCTCACGGTCATCAGGTACTGATTCACTTGAGCCTTCAGGCCATCTGTTTTCGTACTCATCAATTGCCATTGGATGCAGGACAAACGCATACCTTGAGTCTGACTTATCCTGTAGCTCCGCAGCAGGGTCAAACCATACTCGGTCTACTGGGTTGCCAACCTTCTCAATCACTATGTCCTGATCGAATGAATTGTCATCTGCAAACTTCTGACTGACACGCCACGCATCAAAGCCACCAGTAACCATACCTCTGGCTGCTTGTGAGTAGATTTGTTTGGCGTTGGAGATGTTTTCAATGTTGCGGATCAAGCCGTCGTAGGTAGATGCTATGTCCTTCGTGGCGTTACCACCAGCAGGACTAACACGGATGTCAAAGTCAGCCTGTTCTATCTCTGAGGCTACCTGATCCACGATAGGATTTACGTTGTCAAAGGTATAGCGTGGCTTGTTCTGGTTGGCTTCCCACCAGTACGGTTCCCACTGACCATCCCTTTTGTCCAAGAACAGATGCGACTCACGAGACATTTCACGGTTGTCGTGGTCTGCCTCCTGACACGCTGAGAGAAGATTCAACACGCTCTGGTGGTCATCGTATTTATCTTTGTAAGACAGATCATCCTCGGTCATCTGTGCCGATTCTTCTTTCTCTTCGTATCCGTTTTCGTAGGTAGCCATTAGCCCCAGCCCTTAAAATTGATTTTGACAGCCTGCTTCTGCACTGCCTTTGGTGAAAACATTGACATCATAAGCGCGTCACCCATGTTAGGAGACG
>Ga0206682_10003312_pt1 | contig 13819 bp, 9 predicted proteins | sample M240m12015metaG_FD_155444 | JGI IMG/M metagenome (GOLD analysis project Ga0206682, IMG submission 155444) | Ammonia-oxidizing marine archaeal communities from Monterey Bay, California, United States - M2 40m 12015 | ecosystem: Environmental > Aquatic > Marine > Intertidal zone | place: USA... | reverse complement strand
TATTAAATGATTTACTACTTTAGATACCATCGTAGTGGTGTCAACTTATTGCATAACAAAACTAATATAAGATTGGGATATTGTAGAGCAAGAACAAAATAAAGCAGATCTGTTTTTTAGCTTCAACTCTACTCACAATATTGAATTAAATCAGCGTACAAAGAAGTATAATCATCGGATAATTTCTGTAAGGTATAAGATTCGTGGGAGTCAAAATTATCCGATTCATATTCATCGAACCTTATCAAATCACTACTAATTTTTGTATAAGAATGTTTTAGCCAGCCTATTCCATCCTCATTGGAATCGAAATCTGTATTTGAATTATACTTTACAGTAAAGTTATTGGTTGAAAACTCAGATACAGACACTAAATAAATAGTTCCTTCTATGGGATGATTGACCTCGCCCTCCAACATTTGTGTAAGATTTGGTAATGTTAAATCACAACTCCATGTTTCATCATTATTATTGTCAAGAGTAATTATATTAATGAATGTGGCACTTGATACAGAATTGATTATCCAAAAGGTTTGCTCCAAGTCTTCTTCACTGTTAGATGCTTCACTGTTGGATGCTTCAATCCAAACAGAAAATTTGTTATCATCACTAATTAGAAAATTTACTAATGTTGAATTTAATAAATCATCTACATCTTCACTTAAAGCAGCAACTTCATCACTTAAGGCAGCAACTTCATCACTGGATGATAGTTGAGAAACAATATCTACTAATGATTCACCTCCATTGACAAGATAGTCGTTTGCAGATATATCTGCTGAGGTATTTACAAGGGTTACGTCAGTATCCCCAAGTTGTATTGTATTCGAGGTCGTTACAATTGAATTAGCTCCAATAGCTGTAGAATTTTGAACACCATTTACACCTCCTGAATATGCACCAACAAATGTTGTTTCCGTGAAAATATTTGTATTGGTGGTAGTTCCTGAACCTGAGTACGCGCCTACAGCCACGTTATCATTTCCACTTTCAAGGGAAAAAAAGCTCATCATTCCTAAAGAAGTATTAAAACTCCCAGATTCATTTCTATATCCAGCGCTATCCCCAATAGCAGTGTTTCCCTCACCATCAATGTTGTCTAAAAGAGAATTTCTTCCAACTGCTACATTGAAATCACCTTCGGTATTGAAATATAATGATGAATCCCCTATAGCGGTATTATTTGCTCCTGTCTGGTTAAATTGCATACTTTGGAAGCCAACAGAAGTATTAATTGTACCTGATGTATTATTTTCAAGTGAAGAGGCTCCTACTGCAAGATTTCGTTGACCTAAGTTTTGAAATAAAGCACCATTTCCAATTGCTAAATTATCGGTGCCTGATACATTACTCGAAAGTGCGTCTGTACCAATAGCAATATTGTTATATCCTGAAGTATTCGAGTTAAGTGAGTTCCATCCTACAGCAGTATTATAGTCTCCTCCATCAACAGATCTCAAAGAATTAAATCCTATGGCAGTATTATATTTAGAAACTTCATTATTATTTGCATTTTGCGGATTAACATCAAATCCCCCAATCATACTATTGTTTCCAATCCCAACATTTTCAGATCCTTTAACCTGCATTCCTGCAAGCCTCCCAACATATACATTGTCATTACCATTTGAAAATACTCCAGACATTCTGCCAATGGAAATGGTATTGGTAACTAAACCTAAATAGGGATTTGACCCTATACCAAAATGCATATTTTGAGATCCATAAAAAGAGATATTTTCTGTTTCTTTTGCATACTCAGCAATGGGAACTGCTAAAATTCTATTTGTTCCCATATCCTGATATCCACTTCCTGTATCTAACTCTTCTTTCATAAATACACTTTGTGACCAATCTATATCGGAGAATGTTCCATTTACAACTGAACCTTCACCTACAGATAGGTTTACCACTCCATCAGGTGGTGTTGTAATATCGTGTTCTTCAACAAAAACAGGGCTAGCAGTAGAGGACTGATACATCAGGGAGAACTTAAACTTAACCTGATTATTAGTTACAGGATTTCCATCACTGTCCTTTACGATGGCTTGGTAGTTAAATTGTGCGTTAATCCCAACAGAAATAAGGAGGAATAGAAGTAATTTTCTCATTCAATAAATATAATATATTTTTTATTCAAAAGATTTCGATTCACAGTGAATTCATTAAATAAAAGGCAATGCGAATGAATAGCGGATTGTGCAACTTTCCTTTTTAAAAATCAAAAATCTATATATTTCACTAATTATTGAGGCATCGTAATTGATCCTACAGATTATTATTGTTTAATAAGAGATGTGCGCAAATAGTTTGTAAGAGCGGAAAAAGAAATAAACTCTCTTACTTTATGCCCACAATGTTTAAGAACACCCATTATGTTTAAGAGAAATTGCTATATTGTGACAAACTCATTACATTACTCTTTAAAATAATTTATATTAAATTTTCTTGTCGATACATGAGTAGTATTAGTTTGGTTAGTGGGGTAAATGATGGGTCAAATATTATTTTTTTTGATGGCGTTTGCAATCTATGTAACTTTTGGGTTAGATATGTCATTAAAAATGATCCTAGGGGTGATTTTACCTTTGCGAGCCTGCAATCCAATTTTGCCATTAACTTTTTGAAAAAAAATGAGATAAAATCCGATTTTCAAACGATTGTATTATACACTGAGGGAAAGTTTTTGACCGAATCGGATGCAGTACTTTCTATATTGTATAAAAATGGAGGAATCAATAAATTTTTATCTCAACTGTTTCAACCCGTTCCTTTGATAATAAGAAATGGACTATACAAATTCGTCGCAAGAAATAGGTATCATTTATTTGGAAAGCAGGAGCAATGTATGATCCCCAATAAGTCCATTAAAAATAGATTCCTCTAAAGAAACAATATCATTATCGTCATTAGAAATCCCAAGATTGAAAAAATCAGCCCTTTTTTAAAAGTTGATGTTGTGGGTAAAAACATCCAAAAAGAGGATGTGACAAAAAATAAAAGTGATAGTCCAAAAAAAATATTAAGCCAATAGACGGGGCTATTTGTGGTCGCTTTATGAAGTTTCATCATTTTATCCAGAAGGTAGGGGTATTCCTTTTTGGTCATCACTACTTTTCCGGTTGATTTATTGAAGTTTCCACCTTTGAAGTAGGCCATTCCTGAGGCAGTGCTGTCCACTTTTAAGCCTTTTATCTCCAGTGCCTTGCCCAGATCTTTATTTTTGGTATTTATATCAATTGTTATTTCCTTGGTTACTGTTTTCTTGAAGGTGTCTGTTCTTCTGAAAATTAATGTGATTCCACTGATGGAATACACACCTAAAACACCTACTAAGAAAAACCCAAGGTATCGGTGTATTACTCTGACACTAATTTTTGATTTTTTCATGAAAATTTTAATGAATGATTTATAAACTATACTGTAAAGTGATAAAATAATTCTGTGGAGGTGAGGTTATGATTCCTGGCCCTGGGTAACCGGTGGCCCTTCTGGTAAAATAGACTTCATTCCCGAGGTTGTTGATACCAGCTTCAATTTTAAATTTTCCAAAATGATAATTCGCAACTACGTCAATCACATTGTAATGGGGTATTTTACCAATCACACCACTAAGATTACCCACGGTTGCATTGGAGGCATCGGTATATTGTTCTCCTATTTTTGTGAGCTGTAAACTCAAAAAAAGATTTTTGTAACCAAATTTCCCGCCAAGTTTATAATTGTAAGAGGGTATAAATTCCACTTTTTTTCCTTGAATACCAGGAGTGTCTGATTTATAGTATTCCGAGTTGATGGTTGAGAAATTAAAAAAACCTGATAATTGATAAGTCGTATCATCCTTCCAAATAATTCGATCTAAATTTAACTCCAATACAGATTCTAAACCGTAAATATATGCGTCACCTACATTGCCACGCTCACTCCTTACTCGTCCGTCTTGGTAGACCTTTTGAGTAAATCCAATTCTGTCATTATAATCTATATAAAAAAGATTTGCGTCATAGGAAATATAATTTTCTATTGTTCCTCTTATTCCTATGTCTGAGGTGATTCCATCTTCATCTTTTATGTTTGGATCTATTGAATAAGCGGGATTAAAAATACTGATATCTGCAAAAGTAACCGAACGATAGTTTTGAGAAGTATTGATATAGATTTCAAATTTTTTATTCAATTTGTAATTGATACCCAATCCCAAAAGGAAAAAGTTTCTTTTATTTTTTTGATTTTCATCAATGGTTTGATCTTGTATTACATTGCCAGCTGCATCAAAATTAATTTTCCTGAAATATCCCTCACTTCGGGTGTCTATCAACTCATATCTCACTCCTGGCGTAGCCGATAATTTATTGTTTATGTAAAAAATATGCTCCGAAAAAAATGCTAAGTTTCTATTGGGGTATTTATAAAATGATTGGTAAGGGTAGCCTGGAAATTTTTCATTATAAAACATAAAATCGGGACCTGAAGAATCGCTACCAGCTCCCTGGCTTGAATTGTTTTGAGCAGAATACCATTTGTTTCCTATCAAGAAAATGACTTTTTTCCCGAATAAATTATAGTGGCTTAGCCAACGGGCCTCAAAACCATAATTACTGAAGTTTCCATAGATTAAATCTCTTTCCTCCAAAGGATCAATTTGACTCACTCTATTACTTCTAAATCCGAGTGCTTTTCTTTTGGCATTAAGGCCAAAAAGTTGAATCTTGAGATTACTTTCTTCGGAGAAAGAATGATTAAAAACGGTTTGGTATAGAAACCAATCTAATGCGAACCAATTTCGTGATCTGATACTTTGATAGGGGTCTTGCTCAAACATCTGGTCGTTTAACCCACCTGCTTGTTGCGCCAAATAGTTAAGTAGTGTAAATTCTGTTTTAATGGAGCTTTTCTTACTGATTTGATATTTAAATTTGGCAAAATAATTCCTTGAGTCGAACCCACTATTGGGACGAAATCCCTTTCCACTTTTGAAGTTGAAATAGCCCAAATAGGAAAAGGATTTTATCTTTCCACTAACCTGGGTATAGTTGGTGTACAGATCATTATTTCCAATTGTATTTCTTGTTTTGAGTTCAAAAGGTTTATTGGGATTAGGAGTGACCAACTTGAAGTTTACAAGTCCTCCAAATTGGGTGCCGTATTGTAATGAAGCAGCCCCTCTTATAATTTGAATTTCTTCAATAGCTTCAGCGGGAGGGGAGTAGTAGCTTTCCGGGTATCCTAGAACGTCGGCACTAATATCATAGCCGTTTTGCCTGGTGTTAAAATTTGAAGTTCTGTTGGGATCCAGCCCCCTTCCTCCTATATTGAGCTGCAAACCTGCATCGTCATTTTGATAAATGTTAAGCCCCGATATTTGCGCGTAAATTTGCCTTGCGTTGTTGGAAGCAATATTGGCAGGAATTTGAGCCACTTGAATGACCTCGGTTTTTTTACCTGCATAAATGGAGGTGTCCTGATAATCACTTAATCTGTTGAGATTAAATACTTTCTTTTTTTGGGCATTTAAGACCACCTCATTGAGCTCTTCAGCTTTACCTAATGAAACTTTGATAAGATGAGCTTCATCATTTTCGATTGTGATTTCTTTTAGTGGCAGGCCTTCAATGTAGAAATAGAGAGTAGTCGGGTAAGTTGTTAGATTGATTTCAAATGAAGTACCAATTTTTTCTTTCTTAATCAGCCCATATATGGAATCGTATATTTCTACCTCTGCTTCTTGATTGAGATTGAATGAATCATCAACAATTACCTCAAAGTTTGTATTGTTTTGACCAAAAACGGGAAAATAAACCAGCAGAATTACACTAAAAGCCTTTAATCTCATCATTGAAAGGTAAAATCCATTCTTTATTTCCAAATCCATTTTGGTGCTCTAGAAGATTTATTTTGGGATCAATGAATTGTTGACTTTTTCTTCCGTTCAAAGCTACGTAACTATCTGCAAAAACCTGAATATTCTTATGCCCTTGAATAGCGTAAAAATCCCCCAAGTGATGCGCAAATTCCAAAATAAAATCGGGTTGAAAGCTCATTTGTTTTTCTTGAAACTCGGTCAGGAAGTCCTCGTTTTTGACATAAAATTGTTTTTTACTGATACTATCTACGATTTTGAATTGCGTGTACCCCCTTTTTTCCATCAACATGACCCGCCAAGAAAATCTGTAACCTTGCTCATGCCAGAATAGTTCACCAGGATACAATACATGGCGAAAAGGAAAAACTATTTGTATGATGATGAGGGAGGCCAGTAAAACAGAGATGGGTCTATTAAAATTTTTGAGTATTTCTTTTTTGATGAGGCTGTTGCCCTTAAGTATTTTGTTTGGTGAAATTATTTTGATGGCCTTATGAAAAAGGAAGATACATTTTTTGTGAAAATCTTCTGAGAAAAAAACAATAGCAGAAAGTATCATCATATAGGGGAACATCCCAATGGGAAAGAGAATTGCTGTGAACAGATGAAAGAATAAAACCAGTGCAAAAGCAAACCACCTTAGTCTTTTGGAGATAAGCATAAAAGGTATGGTCAAATCATATAACATGCCTCCCCAGCTCATCAGGTAGTGCATCCATGATTGTTGGAAAAGGTAATTTCCCAATAGGGGCATATCGTATTTTGAATTAAGCCAAATGCTGAGGGGTTGGGCTTTGAGTAACCAATCTGAATTTACTTTGGCCAATCCTGAGTAAAAATACACAACCATGATTAAAGCTTTAATGGCAATAATGTAGAATCTGGGAATGTTGTTGTAAGATGTTTTTTTTCTCAAATTATCAAAAGAAAAAGTTGCATTTGCTGGCACAAAACAAAGTAAAAAGGATAATACACTTACAAAATAATAGTGGTTTAAGTAGGTGGTTTTGTCGATGAGCTCAATGTAGGTGAACGAAAGAAAAAATAGGATAATGGCTGTGCGGTAAAAAAGTCCTAACATCACCAGCAAGGCGCTCAATCCGCAGATAATAAAAAGAATACAAGTGTAATCACCCCAGTCGTCAACCCAGCTGAAACCGTAATAAGAAAAATGAAAAGAGGGTTCAATGTATAGTGATTCAATCCATCCCTTGATCCAAAATCTGAGGATGCTAAAAAACATCATAAAACCAAAACAAACCCTAAAAACAGCCAAAGGGGCTGGGCTTACAGCCTGAAACAGATAAGATTTTAACTTATGGTTAGTGACATTAATTTGGAGCATAGGATTAATCGCCATCTGCATCAGCATAGTCAACATTAATATTCAAAACCTGAAGCATATCTACTTTTAGGAGCACTACAGTAGCCTGTATATCGTCATATGTTCTCAATAGATTTGTTAAGTCAGAATTAATCTGACCCACGAAACTATTGTCCAGTTGATTGATGCTTTTTTCTGCGATATCAAGTTGTGCATTGATTTCATCGGAGAGCAATTTCTCCTTACTAGATTCTATGTAGTCTAAATAGGATTTTAAGCACTGTCCTTTCACTTTATTATTTTCGAAGGATATACCATTAAAGAAATTCTTAATCGAGGTCATAGCAACCAATGCTAATTCTTTAGTAAACACTTTACTGTAGTATCCTTCAACTTTATCGGGCAGCGCTCCGGAGGAAAAAACCCCTCCAGGAATACCAAACTTGTGGGCTCTAAAACCTTTTTCATAGTAGTAAATAAAATCATTGACCATCATGTTAAGGTTGGAAGAGGCTGTATTTTCTGTGGATTTTACAAATTCATCTTTTACGGTTTTCCAATTGTCTTTAATGTCTTTTGTGTTGTCAACTAGGGCACCAATTATGGCCCCGAGGTAATCCCTGTTTTTGGTATTGTCTCGAAAATGATTGATGACTTTTGATGAGTCATTATCCAGACCATAGAGAAGATAGTCTATAGTAGGAAACCCCTGAGCAGAATAGTTGTTGGGATTCTCCAAATCATAAGTTCCATTTTCGATATTTGTTTTAACCCGAGTGGTATCAACAGGGTAAGTATTTGATTTGAATAAATAGTAGCCTTCCATGGCTTTATCTATATTGAACATTTCCACAGACTGCCAAGCCTTGTAGGCATCTAGCCATTTATTTCTTAAATCCGTAAGATTCTCCTCGGTAATAGCTCCATTAAAAAGATTAAAAGAAGTTTTGAGCTCTCCAAGATTCATATCCAAATTGTCAAAAGAAGGGATAATGATCTGACTGACGATGAATGTCAACATTTGCTCCCTGTCAAAAGATTTCACTGCCGAAGATGATCCCTCATCTAGATTTTCTTCAGAATTAACCGTCGGGATTTCATTGATGAAATCCAATTGGGTATCATCGTCTGATGTTTGACATCCCAAAACAAGGAAAATAAAAATAATCAACACATTTTTTCTAACCATATAATAATCATAAAACAGCTATAGGATCTCTATAAATAGACCCTATGGCTGTTGTAACATTTAATGTTGTTGTTTGTAAAAAATAATCATTTAGATATTCATTTTACTTGGTACTGAGTCCAGTTACTTGATCTATTTTGTCAGCCATTAAATTTAATTCGGCTGATGTTCTACTCCAAAAGCCATTGTCCTTTTCAAGGTCTGCAAGCATTTGGTTTACTTCTGTATTTGAAAAATAAGGTTCGCCATCGTCTTTCATTGTAAACTGTAGTGAAAGAACAAACCCGTATCCTTCAGACAAGGCATGAAAAGCATTGGCCCATAAACCATTACCTATATTGGTCGCCCCTAATCTTAGGTAGCTTGCGGCTCTATATCCAATGACTTTAGAGAGGCCTACTTTGATGATTTTCGCTTGTTTGTCTTTGAGTTCATAGTCTCCAGTCACAATAGCTGCTCTTCCTAGCTTGAAAGCATTATAAATTTCAATATCAAGACCGGGTATATCTCCTTTTCCAAGGTATTTGGAAACCAATACGCCATTTCCTACTTCATGAGAATATTGATTGTCTTCTCCGTATAGGTAGCCAAAACCTTCATCCCAATAATGCTCCATCTTTGTTACATTATTTGCAGATGCTCCTGTTGATTGATATTCAAAAACGAGATTATCATTATTTGCAATATTTGTTCCCGCGTCGAGTTTACCTCTCCAGAGGTAACCATTAATTATTTGATCAGTTACAAGGGCACCCATAAGCGATTTTGTGAAAATCTGATTCATCTCAAATCCCTTGCCATCGATGTGAACCGTTCTTCCCCCTGGATCGGTATATTTTCCAGCTATGCCCTCAGAGGCATCGATATTGTAGTTGGGGAAAACATCATTTACTACTCTGGATATAAATGCATGAATTTGAGGTTTGACAGTGGTGGAAGCGTAGCTGCTTGCAGCAACTTTACCTCCAACATTTTTTCCTGAGGAGTTGAGTGTTGCATCAGAAAAGCCCGTACCTTCATTAAACATTGCAAGGATGTCGGATTCACTTTTAGAGATATCACTGAAAGCTGAATGAAGTTCTCCAACCATTTCTAACCTGGCCGTTTGTCCACTGTAAAAAACTGTTGAAATTCCATTCCTGGTGAATTCGTATTCGGCGGGAGGGAGGGGATCGTCATTTACCGCGTTGGCTTGCTCTGCGGCTTGTTCGTCGAAAGCATTATCTACCGCAGTTGTCGCCGCATCAGATATAGTAGATGCTACGGCGTTGGCTGCTGCATTTGCCGCTGTAGTGGCTGCCTGATCTGCTATGCTCTTGATCAATGAATCTGGTATTTCTAATAATTCTGTCTCTTTTCCACACGCTACGAAGAAAATCGCGATACCCAATGATATTTTTATTATGTTTTTCATTTGTTGAGGATTATAATTTATAATTAGTCTAAATAAAGATTGAACAAACATAACAAATTAACATCAATACGCAAATAAATTTCTTTATTAATTTTTACTAAATCTAAATAAAGATAAAAAACTTTAAAAAATATTCGATTTTTTAATTATAGAAGTGGCTATAAATTATTCATCATTATATTATTTTTAAAAATCTCTGGATTTTAATCCTATCCTTAATCTTTGTGATAAATTTTCTATGATAGCTAGTTTTTAAATAAGAGTAGGGTTGCTCCATATATTTTAATCAATGTGTCAACTTTCAATTTTTATACATAGTTTTAATTCCTAAACCAAGGCATCAAGCGTATCCATCTTAATATTTCTAACCTGAGCTTTTATTCCGTAGGTGTTTTCTTCGGTATACTTATTAAACTTATCTAAATTATAGTTGTAATTTCTAGTATTTTTTTTTCAGTCCCATCCAGTAGTTGATATTGCCGTATCGGATGATTTTTTTGTTATTGTTCTTTTTGTTTATTGATGGATCAAAGAACAGAACCTTATCCCAGGCATTGATAAAAGGTTCTTTGAGACACTCAATTTTTTGTCCAAGATCTTAATTAGAAACACCACTTTTATTTTACAGACCTCATTGAGTTGTACTTGATTTCGAAAACTATATTTAATGACACTATTCGAATTAGCTAATGAACATTTGAGCATTGAAGGATTACAATCTATTCTAGACGAAAAGAGGAAGAAGTCCTAGCCAGGCTCTTGTCCAATATAGAACTTATGAATCTGGCGCACGTAGAATTTTAACAGGAGAAAAACACCTTATTTATAACCTCCTAAATATAAATAGTTTTGGGTGGTAAATCTTAGTTTACTATTCCTGCATTATCCCATGCTTTAGGAAGCATCTCCTTCATTTACTAAAGATTATCTATAAGATCCTCGAGATTACTTGCATCATAGTACTTAGCCAGCAATCTCATTTTATTGATCTCATACTCATATACAGCTCTGCCCAGTGCACCTAGAAAAGGAATCCCCAAATCATCATATTCATATTCTCCATCATTAAATATTTGGTTTTGATTAACCAAAATCGTTGCCGCCAAGAGAAACTCTACTCCCTGATCATCTTTAATATAGGCCACATCTGTCAAAGTTCCATAGGCCAAACCGACTTTGTTGTAAATTCGGATTCGATTGGACATTTCCCCTTTTAAATCTCCGTACATCAAAAATTTACAATAGCTATCATAATAATGATCTTTATCGTAGAAGGGAACATCCACTTCGGGAGGGGTTCTACTCATCCAGTATTTAATAAACTCATAATCCTCGGATGTAAGATCAAAAGACTCCTGTTTGGTGAATTGATTTGGAAAAATCAACCTTTTTAAAATTTGATTCAATGCTTTAAGTGAGGCGTAATTCTTTTTTGAAAAATCCATCGGAGCTTTGACCAATGCTCCCCCCTCGATAAAGCCTTTTCCTTTATGAATGCCAAAAAAATCATCTTTTTTTGATTCCATTTTGTACGACCTCGACGGCTGCCGATAAATCTCCTTACTTTCCTCTGAGTAAAATACAAATTCAGGGCTTCTATTGTTGTTTGTCGAACTAGAAAATTTATGAAAAATTTGAATATCATAGATTCTTTTTTTAGCAAGACTTTTATTGATGCTGTCTCGGCCCAAAAAATCAAAAAGATAATTGTAAGCTTGATTGTCACTAACTAAAAATAATTTTTTGATTAAATGAGAAATGGTGAGCTTACCATCGGGGTGGGTGCTGTCCAAAACTGAAACAGTATTATGATTTTCATCGAGAATCTTAAAGGGTGAATTAGGAGTGATTCCAACCCCTTTCCTTTGGAGTATTCTTACTTTTTCCAATGCCAAAATAGCTATCGGAAGCTTGACTGTACTAGCAGGATAAAAATATCGCTTGGGATTTTCTTGAAAACTAAATTCCTTAAAAATGGGATTACCTTCTCTATCTCTTTGAATTTGAGTATAAAGGATTTGAATTTCGTGTATTGCTTTGTTCGCGTATATTTTTTGAATCAAAGAATCCTCACTTTTGTTGAGCAACTGGATCAAAATATTCTGATCTTTTTTGAAGTTGGGGATACATCCCATAACCAAGGGTAGAATCGAGATCATTCCTGCTAACACGAATTTTTTTTTAATTTCAATCAATGATGGTATCCCCCGGTTTTCTAATTTAAAATAATTGAGTTTTAGCGCTCTTAAGATGTAATTTATTAAATTAAATTTAACCTTAATTATATTATGTAAAATATCAAGATCACTTTCTTTACAATTTTATGGGTTGGCCTGATTTGCTAGAAAGGGTCCCTGTGAATTATACCTTAAAAGGCTAGAAAAATAAACTTATTATTTTATTGATCTGATGTACTGAAAGATGAGGCAGGAAGACCTTCCTTATTGAATCAAGTGGCTTAAAAAATAATTTATCAAACTGTCCCATAACCTTTGGGTGGGACATTGGGACACATAAAAACCTAAAAACTTTCTAACCTATCTGATTACCTAACGGTGGGGTGGGTTTTGTAGAATGGTTTTTCCTAGAGTAAATAGATTGTGTATATAGATATAATCCAAATTCAAAAAGTGTAAAAAACAGCCAAAAATGATCAAAAATGAGTCAAAAATGATCAAAAATGAGTCAAAATTGATCAAAAATGGCTAAAATTGACAAAAATGGTGTTTTTTTTAATTTTAGTGGTTGATGCAATTTTCTTCACTTAGTTTAAAGCGATTTAACTGTTTTTAAGGGGCTTAGACTTCTAAAATACGCAAGTGTTTTTCTTGAAAGGAATATTTCCTAAAAAACCCAAGCATATTGTAAAGAATATTGATTATAACATTGTATTCAAAAGCTAGATGAAGTTTTTTCTTTTCGGATATTTTTATCTTCAATTCCATCTAGTTTAAGATTTGAAAAATAAGGTCCACTTTCAGTCATTGTAATGAACATAAAATGATCGAATTCACCGTGTTCATCTCCTCTTAATTTACTTCCACCACCCATTGTCGCAAGAACAAAATAATCGTTTTTATTTCTTTCATACAATTTATAATTATGATGGTGACCAGTGAACACACTGTGTTTTCTTTCTTTAAGAAGATTTTCAACTTTTAACCAATTCTTTCCACTTTCCCTGAGCCAAAGAGGTTGGTGCATAAATATCATTGTCCAATCAACATTTGGATTTTTTCTGAGAATTTTTTCTACAAATTCAACTTGTTCCTCTCCTAAATCAGGATTTTTTAGAGCTGTATGACCGTGCTCTGAATTCAAGCATATAAAAAGTATATTTTTATATAAAAAATGGTAGTAGTCTGAACCAAATCTTTTAAACCACTCATTCTCCATTACCTCATTTGTGTAGTCGTGGTTTCCTGCAACATAAAAAAAAGGCATTTCAAGTTTTTTTACAAACGAATTAAACTCCTCCCATTCAGCATTTATTGTATCAAGATCTTTGGTATAACCATTAATCAAGTCTCCAACACTAACTACGAAAGCTGGCTGCATCAGATTAATTTTTTTAATACCTTTTTGCCAAACCCCTTTACGTTCGCCTCCGGTTCTATCGGCAACAACTACAAAATTAAATTTGTTTTTATGATCATTTACTCTGTCATAAGTCCATGGCTTATTTTCAGAATTTATTTTTTGTAATTGAAGTTTCCTTTGAGCATTTGCTTTTAAAAGAAATATTATAAAAAATAAGTAGAGAATATTTTTTTTCATTTCTAAAAATAGAAAAAATAGTTAAATACTGACAAATTTTTGTGATTGTTAAATAACCCAAACCCTAACTATAATAACACGATTCAGTTTTTACACAATTGCCCATAAGACCATTTCCTTGCGATTAATACTAGGACAAGGATTAAGGCTGTTTTAAGTGTTGCGGTTTTAGGGGGATGTTATTAGGGGGTTTTTGGATGGAAACTCTCAGAAAAGTTAAAATACCAATCTGCTTATCAGATTTATTGGCTT
>Ga0206682_10003308_pt1 | contig 13824 bp, 12 predicted proteins | sample M240m12015metaG_FD_155444 | JGI IMG/M metagenome (GOLD analysis project Ga0206682, IMG submission 155444) | Ammonia-oxidizing marine archaeal communities from Monterey Bay, California, United States - M2 40m 12015 | ecosystem: Environmental > Aquatic > Marine > Intertidal zone | place: USA... | reverse complement strand
ATATTACTATTTACCTATTGTAACATCTAGACCTAAAAAATTCGATAATGCTTCGCTATACAATGATGGCTCATTGCTATCAACTGGAAGTTTTGTGTAAGTAATGTTGTTGTCATCGAATATTTGTAAAAAAGACTCTTGTGGTTGTATATGTTCGTCCCAAAGTTGAGGATGTTTAAGTAGATACTGTAATGGTACATTACTCGTAAGCCAGTTTTGTTCTATACCTTTGGAATCAATAGAGGTAAGCCAACTGGAATATCCCGAGCTTATACGTTGGTGAGGTTCTCTTTGCCCACAAAACCAAGTCGCTTTTTTTATGTCATTCTTAGTAAATCTTTCTACTATTTCAATTTCTGGACGAGACCATAGCATACGTTGAGTATCTTGTGATGCACATTTTGGTATAGGAATATAGCAATACATGATATCATTTAGATAAAATGGTCTAAATTGCCCGTATGTGTGCTCAAATAACTTAGGTGTATTGTGATCGCATTTTAAAATATCATGCAATTGGAATGAATGCATGTCTAGATAGTTTTGTTCATCTTCCATAACTATCTCATTTTTCTTCGTGGTTTAGTAGTTCTCTTAGGCTTATTAAATATTTGATCTTCAGTTATAACCTTAAAATGTATACCTTTGCTTTTAGCCCAGGCACTAGCGGCTTCCCATTTAACAGCATTAACTTGTGTTGCCATTTTGTCGCCTCTGCCTCTTGCTTCCTCTATAACTGTTTGACTCTTAGGTTTAACTTCTATTAGTTCTACTCGTGTTTTACCGTTCTTATCTTCATATTGAACCATAAAGTCGGGTACATAGTTTGTAATATTTCCTGTAAAAGGATGTCTATAAGGTATCTTTACGTTTTCACTTGCCCACTTAATTATGTTAGGATGTGTATCACAGAACCTCATAAACGCCGTCTCCCAACTGCTACGGGCAAAGGGTGCCTTTGCTCCTATATATTTACTAGGATTTTCTACAATGTATTTTCCTTGGGAATATTTAGACGCCATGTTGGTCTCTATGGTCTAATTACGTTAGCAATTTTACTGAATTTATTTTGTTTCTCAACTGTTAAACCAATAAGATTGCCTTTTGGTCTAATTGTGTTTAATGCTTTATAAGTGTTTTCTGCTAATTTAATGCTTTCCTCGTTCAACTCAAAATAGGATATAGGATGTACGCCTTGTTGGTCCGCAATTTTAATTAATGCTTGAGCAAGAGTTGCCGCTGTAGGTTTATTAAATCCTATATCAGTAAGGCGACCTTCGACCATTTGTAATTTAGTTGCGTCCATTCCTGCTGTGTTCTGACCTTCTAGCATTGTAGTTAAAATATCTACACTTGCTTCAGGTAGAGGAAAAGCAATTGTGCTGTTCTTTAAGAACTGCACTAACTTGTCTCGTCTTTTTTCGTAACTGATTTCGTTACCAAATGTTTCATACATACTAAGCATTATGTAGTACCTCCGCCAATTGCTTTCCAAAAGTCTGACTTGCTTTGGTCATGTGCATATCTACTTGTGCTTTCGCCGGGGTTTGAAGGCTTCAAGAACGCTGGAGTTTTTTCTTGCAATGATGCCTGTTCTCTAGTATCATTACTGTTAACTTCTCCGAGTGGCCCCGATCCTCTAAGTGTTTTGTAGTCTTCTTTATTGCCGCCGCCCTTAAGGAAACGCTCCATATCATGTTCAGGTATAAAACCATTTACCACAGGTTTTACTGTGAAGTTTTCATATGATATATCCATATTAACCATCACTGGATCTGCAGACGAATGGTCAAACCCATCTACAGTAAATCCTGTTACAATAGGGTTGAACATAGTGTACACAATAGAACGTTGGGCATGAAACATAACAATGTCTATATGGTTTAAAAAGTACTTCTGTTCACCAGGTAATAAATTATATCCCATATTGTTATCACTGTATTGTGAATTGAATCCGTATGTTGGTCCTTCTGTGCTACCTGTGGGTATTGCACTAGGTACTACATCGTACGGAATTGTTTTGGGTATTGCAGAGCCGGAAGTTCCAGCCTCATATTGCCCTATAGGATTTGAGAATAAATGTGCATACATTTTCATTAATAATAAAACCCAAGCACTATCAACTGTGTCGTATGCTGACATAGAGATAGGTTTAAATTCTGAGTGGGTTACTGTGATACGTTTTTTGTTGTATTGATTCTTTACATCAGTTGATAATTCAGCACTAGGTATATCACTATTTTTGATCATACTGCTGAATACTGTTTGGTCTCCGACCTTATCCATATCAGAAATACCGGGTACACTAACTTTACCGTTAAAGTAAAAATTAGCATACCCGTTAAACTTCTGTCGAACCGGATTAATCGCTGGATTAAAAGTCTTTGCATGATTTTCATCAAATACAAATGGCGTACCATCGTTATATTTGATTGATGACACCATCTCCATTGCCATCACTTTCATGAAATCTTTTAAAAAGCTCATCCTATTTTGTTACCTACATTATGTTGATGGGGCTTTAGCCGGGCCAGTACCTGGAGTTGCCGTAGTACTGAATACGTTATCTTCTGGGAAGACCTCGCCATCGCCACCAGCAACTGCAGAACCACCACCAGCGCCATCACCAGGTACATGAATTGCATTATCAAATCTGATAGTCATTGTAACTGTTACTGGTTCGTTGGTAGAATAGTCTGAATCACTGTAGTCAACATTTTGTAAGAAACAACCTTCAAGTCCCCATGTCTCCATTGGGCTAGTAGTTTGACCATCTAGTATCTCAAGTCTAGTGTTGAACTTGTAATCACCACCGGATAACGGTGACTGTTGATTAAAGTGGTTCAACTGTCTTTGAACTTGCTTACCAGCTAATCTGGCTACTGTGTTCTGAATGTCATCACGGATAACTAACTGTACAGTTTCCCATGTGTGCTTTCCTTGTACATAAACTTTAGAGTTGTAAGAATGAATTTCTACTTCTTCAAAATTAATTTTAGGACGACTGACGTTCATAACGTTCTGTGTAAATTCCCTTGCGTTTCCTTGAGCACCAAAATCTTCAACCTTAACTCTAAAACGAAATTTGAGTTTAGGCATTAGAATACCTGCGTTTCCGGACTCGTCTACTGGGACACCGAACTTAGTTGTGTTTCCAAATAAATTTGCCATTTGTTTTTCTCCTAACTTAAAATCCTTTTGGATTTATGTTACAGTTATTTATCTAATTAAGTGAATTTTCTTTATAGTGTGCTTTAACGAAACCAAAAAAAAGGGGCCTAAAAGACCCCTTTTTACTGTTAAGTAATTAAACTTACGCTGTTGAACCCAATGTGTTCTGGATTCTGATTGGAATATAAATAAACTCAATCGCTTTCACTGGCTGGATCGCAATATCGATATAAAGTTCGTTTCTATCGATTCTTGTTGGAGTGTTGTTTGATCCGTCACATACTGTAACATAATCAAATAAACCTCTTTGGATTACTAAGTTAGATAGGAATCCATCAACAACGCCTTTTGCGTTCTGTCTTGTGATATCATCGTTCGGTTCAAACAAGAATGGCTTAACGATATCGTCAAGTCTTTCTCTAATATGAACAATGAGTCTTGCAACGTTAATTCTGTCCAAAGCACTTGCAGTTGGGTTTAGTGTCTTCTGACCGAAAACAACTAATCCTCTACCTGGGAAAGAAGCGATAGGGTTAACTTTATTCAAGTATAACGTATCTCTCTGTCCTTCGTTAAGTGTTACTGGAACGTACTCGCCTTCTACAGGATCAACAAATCCTACTGAAGTTGCGTTTTGTACTAATCCTCTTTGGAAACCAGCTGGTGCAAACCAAGGGAAAGCAATCTGGTCATTGTATGCAAGAGTTCTTAAAGCAACATGACTTGGTGGTACAACTACGTTAGTACCGTCTAAGTTTGTTGATAAAGCACTTGGATAGTAAACTGCCGCATATGGAGAGCTTGTTAGCAATCCGTCTTCGCCGTTCTCACTAGCATTGTTGGCGTTTGTTGCCCAGTTCTTAGTGCTTGTAGCATCTGCTTTAAGTCTAAATGGTGTGTCGCCTACAACAAATGCTGTATTTCTTCTATCACCACTTAGTGCAACCATCTCATCTAATAGCTCTGGGAATCCAGGAGCAGATATTAGATTGAAAGCATTAATTTCACTTCTAAGGTCATCATTAGAAACGATAGCACTTTGCATTGCAACTTTAACTACGTTGTGTACTGCTTTTCTTAAACCAAACATTTTTCCGTCTACTTGGTTCATAGAAGCATCTACCCAAACGTTACCAATGTTAGTTCCTGCTGGAGTATAGTTAATTTTATACTCTTTAACATTACCTGCTGAAGCACGTTTGTTAAATCCTAACATACCTTGTGGGTATGCTGTTCTTAACGGTGCGTCTGCATCTAATGAACTTGCTTTGGATTGTCTAAAGTCTTGGAATATAACACCTTCGCCAGTTACTTGGTCTGAACCATCAACTGCTACCCAACTACCTGAAGCTCTTTTGTAAAGTGCTGGGAAGTTTTCGGTGTCGTCTGAATCTAACCATACATCGCCATCTACTAATGAACCGCCGCCACTCTGTGTGCTAGGAGCACTTGAAGCCACTTGTAAGTCCTTAGTAAGTGTTTGCCAACCATTTGTTGGATCGTTTTCTAAGATATCTGTTTTTGCTAAAGAAACACCTGCATCGTACCAGTAAGTACCTTCTGCTAATGTTCCTGTAATTGTTGTCTTACTTGCTTGGTAACTTAAATCACCGAAGTTAGAGTAAGTAATGTCTGCCGTTGCCGCACCAGCACCTAGACCCAATGAACTTGGACCAAAGTCTGTGTGTAGACTTTTAACTTCTACGTCTCTACCTGAAGAAACTGTTAACACTATATTAGTGTCGTCGCCTTCAGAAGCAACTACATCGCCAACGCCTGCGCCTGATAATGCACTGTTAATATCAAATACTGCATCTTCAACTGTTGATGTAGCAGGTGTGCTACTGATTGAAGCCGTAAATGCTACGTTTACAGTTGTGCCATTATAGACTACTTGTACGTTTGCATTGCCTGAAACATCAATTGCCGATTTGGCAGAACCTGTTCCAGTTACTGTTGCTTTGCCGTTATGTCTTTTCAATGTTAGACTTGCTGTAGTATTACCTACTGCAATTAAGTCGCCTACTGAGACATTAGCAGTGCCTATTGAAGTATATGCCGCATCAGTGTCTGTGAACAACGGAGTTGCTACTGCACTGAAAGACTTACTTGCTAGGCTGTATAATTTAACACTTAGCTCTACGCCAGTGTTTGGTGTAGTTTTTTGAACAAAAACATCACCTGTTGATAACGCACTAACGCCATCGCTTTGTAAAGTTGGTACTGCAAGGTGTGTTCCAAACTGGAAGTCACTGCTTGTAGCAGAGATCCAACTTGCTGATCCAATTTCATACCAGTCATCACTGTACTTTTCGTAGTACTTGACTGTTGTTGCTGTTCCGCCAGTGGCTGTGTTAGCCACAACTGCGTAATCACCGTTAAGACCAAATGATTGCTTTGGTGCTCCAGTGGCGCTCTTAATATTGATTTTATCTGCAACTGATACGGATTTTTTAACCCATGCGGTACCTGACCATTCTCTAAGTCCAAAAGATGAACTTGCTGTGTCAAACCAGTATGATCCGTCTGCAATAGCGCCTGTTGGTGCTACTGAAGAAGCCTCTAATTGACCTAAGTCAATATCAGCTCTTAATACGAATGCTCTGTTTGCCAAACCTAAGAATGAATGGGCCGCTAGTAAGCCGTATTCGTTGAGATCATAACCATTTAAGGCTGTACTACCACTGCTATAAAACAGCGGATTACCAAAGTTCTGTAAAAGTTCTCTTTGGCTCGTAATTAATTTTAATTTACCTGCTTGTGCTTTAGTTGTAAATGCCGCTGTTCCTGTTCCGTCTGGACTGCTCTTATCCTGAGCACTCGCTACAACGATTAAAGGAACTGTTCCAGCGCCTGCCGAGGCGTAAAACGATTCATCACTTACACTAATACTAACACCAGGTGATACTAATTCTGCCATTATAATCTCCTAATTTAATTTCGCTACATAGTATTATGTATAGATATTTATCAAAAGAACAGGTAAATGGTATTATTATACAACTGCTTTTCTAAATTTATAGACGGTTTGATAAATATGCAAATTTTATATGTTATATTGCTTTTAGGTATTATCCGTTAAATCGGATGATATTTGGAGGACTGATGCTTCTAGGTCTTCTAAAGTGCCGGTGTTTTCAATTTCGTAGTCAAACTCAAACCCTACCCACTTCCATTCACTTGCATGTATGTGTCTGTATTTAGTCTCCATAGTGTGTTTTGCTGTTACACTGCCATTGTTGGCATGCACTGCCACTTCATACCACTCAGGTAACTCAGAACGTTTTACATGTATTACTACTCCGCCTAATTCCTTAATTAAGTTGAGTTCATTTTTAAATCTAGCATCGCTAACAACTACACACAGTTCGTCTTGACGTTGTCGTCTTATTCTATATTCTAAACTGTTTAGCCATATGTCTTGACTAAAATGAGTACGCATGATATCTGTGCCTAACAACTGTAGTGCTAGTCTGGGTGTAAAGTTATCAATGCCTAGTTTTCTAGTCCAATATAAGTCAGGTGTTTCTCTGAACTCTCTACTGTCCATAGTATCACCTTCTAGCATTTCTCTTTGCCATCCAAATATACTTGCACACATATCTTTTAATGGTGCCGCGAAACTATCCTGTACACATCCTTGTTCTACGAACATTTTTGCTACAGTATCTTTACCGCTACCTATGAATCCGCAAATGCCTATTAAATTACTCATGCCAATACTTATGTTATGTTTCCAGTAATACTACTTTAAAAAGGTTCCGTTGTCAACCATTTTTTCCCATGTACTGAATGGAATGTCTTTTTCAGCCATTAGTCGTAATGTTACTCTTGGTGTGTTATCCTCTATTTTTACTTTATGCCACTTGGCTAAGTTGAGCAAAAAAGGATTATTGAATCCTTCTTTTACTGCTATTTGTGTTAAGTGTGGTTCCCAAACTTCCGGTTTACAAAAATAATCGTTAGGACTGCTTGTCATTAAACTTTTATCTGCTGTGTAGGATCTAGGTTTAATATTATTAAATATATTTTTTGAACTTTGTCCTACAACATCCTTATTAATATAATCTGTAACAATTTCTTCTGTGGCTTGTTGCAATACATCGTCGCCCTCGGCAAATAATATTTGAGAATTTATTGGGTCGCCAATCAATCTAAAGTTGCAAACTGTACTAAAACGTTGCTCAGTTACAATAGGATTATTATGTGCAGGATATTGTACACCTTCACAATGCCAGTCACTAGGATCATTCCATGCTAATAATGTACAAGGAAAAAAACGGTGTCCCATAGGAGATGACCACATGTCTTTAATAAATTCATCTGGAAAATTATCTCTGACAAACTCGTTTAATCTACGCATAACTTTTTTGTCAGTGATGTATCCTACCCCACTAAAATTTTGTTTAAACTCTTTACCTGTATAAAAATCAGATGTTGAGTCGTGCCACTGTACTTTGTCAGCGCCTAGGTTTGATTGTTGGGAATAGTTGTGTATAAGATCTAAGTCTTCCTCACACAAAATATCGTCTACAGTGAAGGGATTGTCTAAGTCAGGAAGTTCACAAAAACAATTGTTCATTAACTCTATCCAAGAACAAAACCAAGCGGTGCATTACCTTCTTCCATATTATGGAGTCCAGCAATTAATGAGTCTAGTTCAGTAAGGGCTTCTGTTTTTAAAGCATCGCCATTTAGTGTAGTTGCGCCACCAGGTCCTGGTAGTCCGCCTGGGAATTTACTTCTTGCTTCGCCGAGCATCATTTTGCTCTGGGCTAAAGCATAAGCACTTAACCAGTCACTTGCATATACATCTTTTATTAGCACACTTTCTGGAATGAAGTTATGTACTCCTACTGCAATATCTTCTGCGTGATTTACGTTTCTTAGAATAGTTAATTCTTTTGAATTTCTGTTAAAGTTAAAGTTGTACTCACTACCAAATATACGACCAATAGTTTCTTTGTATTGTGCAAACGCATCGAATACAGCAAGTCCACCTATTTGCCCTGCTTGTAGCATGTACATGTTATTAAATGCAACGTCAAATGGATCAAAGTTTGTTCCGCCGCCGCTGTTAGTACCAATGCCTCGTCTATACAATCTTTTTACATCAATAACTTCATCTGGCAATGTGTATTTTGTAACACCTGCCTGTGTTTGTATAAAAATAACTGCTTCTTCGACTGAACCTGAACTAAGTTGTCTGTATTTTGCGATTGCTTTATTAATTGCAACGTCATAATGATCTCTGTCTAATTCGACATCAACCATACCATCTGCAAGACGCAACGAAATCTCATTGATTAGTTCGTCTCGGTTGTTGTAACCTATTTGATCTATTTTGGTAGCCATACTACTATTTATCTTTTATGGTATCTAGAATGCTCTAAGTATGATTGTAGTATCATTCAATCTACCATTCATCTTAGTAGGTGTAGTTTTGACTTCCTCAAATGCTTTTGAAAACTTAGTTTTTGCTTTGCCAGTCCAATTATTGATTTGTTCTATCGGTTTACGCAAAGTTTTTTGCACACTTAACTCTTCATCAAAGTCTTGTAGTGTTGTTCCTTTGACCATTAAGCCGGCTCCTTCTCTACCCCACCCTTTGGGGTCCTTATTCTTCGCGTGATACACGCCAATCTTCCGGGACTTAGTATTGTATACCCAAAGTTCATTAGCGTATACGACATCTGTGGGCGTTATAGATGCTATTCCTAATGCACCATCGGCTATTTGGAACTTTAACTTCTTAACAATAACGTCTTTGCTCCTTGCTTTAGGCTTTCTAGTTTTCCTAGTTGCCTTACCGGCTATAATAAGTGCATCGCAGGCATTCATTATTTTTTCAAAGAACATCACATAGTCTTTCTTCATTTTTTTAGACATAAAACTGTATGCTTCATTAAGTTGCTCACAGGTTCCTGCTAAACTTTCAACTGCTTCATCGTGATTAGGAACATATTGATCCCTGATTAGTTTTGCATGTGCTGGTTTGATTACTCCGCCACCATAAATTTTCATATCCTTCTCTGGATCGAATGTCTTTAGGTCAAATTTTTCACCAATTACAAAGTTATCTAAAACTTCGTCCCAATTGCCACACAAATCTGTTATCTGTTCTAGCATACGTTCTTGGATACTAATCTTAGGTTTAGCATCTGCTTTCTTCTCTTCTGCTTTTTCAATAATTGCTTCTGCTTTATTTTCTAAAGCAGGAATTTTGTCCAGCAAATGTGTTTTAATGTCCGGGTGCATGTATCCAGTCTTGGACCAAATGTAAGTATGCTTGGCAAAAGTGCTAAACCACACATCAGGCACACGTTTTAGTTTTTTAATTAATTCTTTATCAAGTCCACTATCTTTTTCTAACCACGTAAAGATTGTTGCACCTGCTTTTTTGTCTGGAACTTCGTAATGAACGAAATATTCAAAGTTACGATACAACCTAAGTTTCTTTTCATCGTCTTCAAGTAGGTTGATGTCACTCCATACCGGTTCGGGCATAAGGTACATTGATTTTTGTTTTCTTTTAGCCATATAGTTACGTCTTATATTTAAAGGTTACAATTGGTAGTTAGTATAACTTCAAAAAAATCTGCTGTCAACTGGTAAATTTTGAGCTCAAACGGCAAAAAACAAAATTATAATGCTTTTGCTGTCAATCCAATGGTTGCTTGTGATACTCTGATGGCATCTTTGTAAGTAACGCACTCATAAAATAAATGTGAACGCTTCTTATTGACTAATTCAGCAGTGTAAGTGAGGGTATCTCCAGGAAAAACTGGCTGTCTAAACTTTACTTTGTCTATGCTAGTAACAAAAGTGACTATCTTAGTAAGGTCAACATCACCGAACTGCTCTTTTGCTGTTGCAAGGGCATGTAGTCCTGCTGTCTGATTCATGCCTTCTATCATATAAACACCGGGCCATACTTTGATGTGAGGGAAGTGCCCTTCAAGTACCGGGTGGTCCATAGGTATAGTGTATTCTGCTTTTACACTCGGGCCTGGGCCGACTACATGATTATCAATCAACAGTATAGGGTGTGCATGTGGTAAATTCATATAACTATATATCCTGTGTGAGTAATATTTCTGTATATTTCATGAACTTCATTGCTTGGATCTCTGCTAACTTTTTAGTGTCCTCAGGCTTAGCCTGATGAAATTCTTTTGATGCCCATTTGATATCTTCACTAACAGTGGGCCAATGTAATCCTTGTGCTACTAGTTCTACTATCCCTATGGTATCTAGTATCGATGTCATACCATTATCTTTGTATGGTCTAAAACCTTTACGCCTAAAATAGTTTATCACCATACGTTCACACATGTCTACCGACACACCATTCCTGTTTGTCCATGTATTGAACACACCATTATGAAATTCTCCGCTCATTGTGTAACCATGCTCTTTCCAATTCCTCGAAAACTCACTAGTTCCACGAGCGGATATCTCTTTACTTGTCATTTCTTCAGGTGCAATATGCAAAACTCTCAGCGTAGGTCGGTCTATAGGAAATTCTTCGCTACTTAAAATTTGAAATGTCTCTTGTATGCTTTCCACTGTATCACTCGGTAGTCCTAATATAAAACCTGAGCCTGTGACTATGCTATCCCAATTGTGATTGTCTTTTAAGTCTCGTAAAAAACTTAATTGTATAGCAGGGTTTAGTCCTTTTCCAATATCTTTTGCACTTTCAGGGTTAGTTGTTTCAACACCAAATTCTGCACGTTTTAATCCCATTTCTAAAAGTAGTTGATGCTGTGGTATGTCATGATTACGATTAACATACAGCATATCTAATCTTAAATAACAAGAAAATGTAATCTTAAATGGCAAACTAGTAATAATTTCATGTAAGTAAACCATTTTCTCATGGTCATCATTAAATGTATCTTCTACAAACCAATAATCTGATATGCCGTGCTTTTCATAGTTCTCTAAAAATTCTTCTCGTATAGATTCTGCAGATTTATAGTATGTACCTTTTTCTTTACCAGTCAATTCAAAATGACAGAACGAACATTTAAAAATACAACCCCTTGCCGACTCCAGCGGAACTATCTCCCCTGGTATTAGTATGTCAGAATCAGTATATTTCATTGTACTATGCTTCATTTCTATTTTGCTAAGTAAATCTATCTTATATGGGTGTGTTGTATGCACAGGCATATTGTCTGCTGTGTTAGATTTAATCTCATCTAACATATCAGGCATAGTCACATCGCCCCAACCTACATTAACATAGTCAACATTCTTCATAGTAACATCTTCTCTGGCTCTAGAACCTCCCTTTACAAACTTCACATTAGGATTAATGCTTTTTACATAACTTGTAAAAGCATCATCTATCTCTTCACCGTGCATTAAAAATCCATTGTATGCATACAACGGGTCATCAAACATTTTATTCAAATCTTTTATGCCTTCCAAAGGTAATACTGGCATTTCGTTAGGTAACATGTTAAGCATCCATGGATAACGCATGTAAAAAGAATTAGAAATACCTATAGCAAGAGTATTTTCTCCTACATATTTGTCTGCAATACGTTTTAACGTTTCTAAATCATAAAAACTTTGATAGTCTACAACTTGTACTGTATATCCACGTAATCTACATTCATGTGCAATTTTATATGCACCTAACGTTTTTAAATATAGCGAATTACACTTACTTTGTGAGTGATGTATGGGAAGTGGATCATAGTCTGGGTCTGATTTTTTGGTCATCAACGACTTAGATACCTCTGGGTCTGTTTGTTGCCCGGTATTAATTTGCATCTTACTCATAAGAATATTATAATTCTGTGCGTTATACAAACCTGCCGGATCTGTGAGTATAATAAAGTCTACTGGTGTGTGTTTTGTAACTGTAAAATCTTTAAACGGATTTATTTTTTGCATACCTGTATTTATTCTATTCACAAAGGCTTGAATGTTGTTACGGTATCATTAGTTACCCAATCAACACTATCGTACACAGTATGTTTTTCAATGCTCATAATGTCGTCCCAATACTTTTGTACATACATATCAAACTTGTTATCTGCAACTGCATCTGCTTTTATTCTATGCGGTGGTGAGGAGGATGTATCAAGTTGCCATCCTTTCTTTTTAGCATACTCCTGATTAAATTTATAGGCTATTTTTGCTACATTGCCTAATGTTAACCCATGCTTGTTTGTCCATGCTCGTAAAGGATTTAATATTCCAGAATGTTTTCTCATTTCGTCAAAGCCAGAGAAGGTGTACCCATAACTTTCTGGATTAACATCTATTAAACTACCTGTGGGTGCTTCTCCCTCTTTAGGAACTGCTCCTGAATTTTTGTATGAATCAGTGTCTCGCATAAACAAGAAGTTCATATAGACATGGTCAAATTTATTGTATTCAAAATCCAGTAACTTTTTATAGTCTGCCCTTACACTTTCTTTTGTATCTTCGGGTAGTCCCCATATAAAAGTTGTAAATGTCCTTATTTTATCTTGGTAATGCTTTTCTTTTAATTCTCTAACATACGCCATTTGCTCATCTGGGTGCCAACCTTTACCTATTGCAATAGCACTATCCGGATTCAATGTCTCTATTCCATAATAAATAGAATTTATACCGCAATTTTTAATTAACTCGGTTTGTTTCAAACGGTTTTGTAAGTCCAATCTTAAAAATACTGTAAGGTCTAATGGTACTCCACTCTTTTCTTTTGCTTCTGCAACTGCTTCTAATTTATAATTTGTGTCATTAAAGGTATCGTCCATTACCCAATACTTAAATACACCATGTTCTTCCCAATTACGTTTAAGTTCGTCTACTATAAGAGATGTGCCGCGTTCGTAGGTTCCTTTTTCTTTGCCTATAAGTCCAAAATTACAAAATGCACACTTAAAGATACAACCACGAGCAGTTTCAATCCCAAGTTGGTCACCATATTGCACACAATCTTCATCAGTATAGCTCATTGTACTATTTTGTATATCTAATCTACTACCTTTGTCTGTGTATGTGGGCCATTCTTGCTTTTTCTTAAGATCATCTAAGTATTCTATGATTGTGACATCGCCATAACTAACAAATAATGTATCAACGTCAAGCATAGCACTGTCGACAGACGGATCTCTTAAATATTCCTCGCCGATACCCGATCCTCCATATATCATCTTAACATCCGGATTAATTTTATCAAGCATGACTCTTATCTGTCGTTGCCTTGCTGTAGGAAAATATATTGAATCTATAAATGCGTACGGATTATAGCCGCTGTGGAATGAACCACTAGAGCCTACTGCTATAGTTTCATCACCTACAAACTTTTTAAAGACTGTTTCAACATCTTCTTCAGTTAAATAAAATGGATGTGCTATAACTTGCACAGTGTAGCCTTTTTTTCTAATTTCGTGTGCTAACTTATATACACCATAAGGCCTTGCCGTTTCATGATTAACATAGAATTCTGTGCCTGACAAGTATTTGTGTATACGAGTTGCTTGGGGTAGTTCTTTATCTAATTTTCTAAAATAGTCCTGCATCATACCGTCTGGCATTTGTTTGCCGTTTAATGATGTAAAATGATTGTGTGAAAACATTTGTTCCAAATGCTCTTTAGGAACTAAATCATCTGCAAATAATAAAACATTTACAGGAGCGGAG
>Ga0206682_10003307_pt1 | contig 13825 bp, 8 predicted proteins | sample M240m12015metaG_FD_155444 | JGI IMG/M metagenome (GOLD analysis project Ga0206682, IMG submission 155444) | Ammonia-oxidizing marine archaeal communities from Monterey Bay, California, United States - M2 40m 12015 | ecosystem: Environmental > Aquatic > Marine > Intertidal zone | place: USA... | reverse complement strand
GTTCTCCTCGTCTTCGACCGCTTTCGTCGTCGTCGCGCTTCGTCTCGTCGTCGTCGTCGTCGTCGTCGCGTTTCGCGTCGTCGTCCTCCTCCTCCTCCTCGTCGTCGTCGTCGTCCGCATCGTCGTCCCGCGCGTCGTCGCCATCGCGCGCGTCCTCATCTCCCTCGACCCTTCGCCCGTCGTTCACGCGTCGCCTCGCGCGTCGCGCGTCGTTCGCGTCGTTCGCCCGCGCGTGTTCGCGCGACAGCCGGATCGCTCGCCCCTTTGTGGATCGTTCGCCTCGCCCTCGCGCGCGCGCGCGTCGCGTCCGTCGACGCCGCGCGCGCGCGATTTGACTCGAGCGCGTCGCGGGCGTCGTTCGCCCGAGCGCGTCGCGCTTCGGCGCGTCGCCGTGTTCGGTCGTCGCCGCGCGGTCCGCGTCGGTCGAGGGACGCGATATTTTGAATTTTGTGTCCGCCTTGGGTTCGTGTGTGCGTTTCAGTCTCACTCTGAGGTGAGGTTCGTGTGTGCGTTTCAGTCTCACTCTGAGGTTCGTGGTGTGCGTTTCAGTCTCACCGTTTCAGTCGAACCGTTTCAGTCTCACCGTGCGGTCGATTCGGGTCGGCGCGGGTCGGCGCGGCACGTCGTCGCGCGTCGTCGGCGTCGGCGGCGTCTTCGTCGTCGTCGTCGTCGGCGTCGATGGCGTCGTTCTTCAGCGATCGAACGACGCGCGCGCGCGTGATGCGCGACGCGATGCGCGTGACGCGCGACCGCCTCGGGACGACGACGACGGCGACGGCGACGGCGACGGCGGACGACGCGCGCGGCGCGAGCGGGGCGCTGCGAAAGGTGCTGACGCGCGCGGACCTGACGACGCTCGGCGTGGGCGGGATCATCGGGGCGGGCGTGTTCGTGCTCACGGGGTCGGTGGCGAGGGAACACGCGGGACCGGCGGTGGCGGCGTCGTACGCGCTGAGCGCGTTTACGAGCGCGGTGACGGGATTGGCGTACGCGGAGTTCGCGGTGGCGATGCCGGTGGCGGGGAGCGCGTATAATTACGTGTACGGCACGTTCGGGGAGTACGCGGCGTTTCTCACGGGGTGTAATCTGGCGCTGGAGCTCACCATAGCGAGCGCGGCGATCGCGCGCGGGTGGACGTCGTACGCGACGGCGGCGTTCGGCGTCGAGGCGCGGCGCGCGCGAGTGCGCGTGATCGATGGGTTGATGGAGATAGATTTAATAGCTGGGATCGTGGTTTGCGGCATGACGGCGCTGCTCGTGAGCGGGGCGAAACAGACGGCGCGGTTTAACGCGGCGGTGACGTACGCGAGTTTGGTCGTCGTCGCCGTCGTTCTCTTGGCGGGCGCGCCGGAGATTCAACCGTCGAATTGGACGCCGTTCGCGCCGTACGGGATGCGTGGAATAATATCCGGTGCGTCGGTGGTGATTTTTGCCTTCGTCGGTTTCGACACCGTGGCGACGTGCGCGGAAGAAGTCGCCAATCCCGCGGCGGATTTGCCGTTTGGTATTTTGGGATCGCTCGGGATTTGCGCGGCGTTGTACTGCGCTATGTGCGTCGTGATCACGGGCATGGTTTCGTACGACGACATCGACGTCAACGCCCCGTTCGCGATGGCGTTCACGGCGTACGGTATGCCCGCGATCGCGACCATCGTGTCCATCGGCGCCGTCGCCGCCATCACGACGTCGCTGTTGCTTTCGATGATGGGGCAGCCGCGCGTCTTCATGGTGATGGCGCGAGACGGTTTGCTCCCGAAGTGGTTCTCGCGCGTCAGCGAAAAGCACGGCACGCCGGCAAACGCGTCGATATTCAGTGGCGCCGTCACCGGCGCGCTGGCGGTGCTGTTGGACATCAACATACTCGCCCAGCTCGTGAGCATCGGCACGTTGAGCATCTTTTGCGGCGTTAATTTGGGACTCATCGTGTCCAGATGCGCGCCTCGAGACGACGACGATTTCGCCCGTCGCGCGCCGGCTTTGAAGCGCGCGGGCGCGCTCTTCGTCTCATCGATGGCGTTCGGCGTGGACTACCGCGCGCGCGCGCGAATCTCCTGGTTTGGCGCCGTCGCCCTCGCCGCCGTCGTCGCGAGCGCGTGCAGCTTTTTGACGCTTCCGATGACGCACGCGCCGAAGACGTTTCGCGCCCCGTTCGTCCCTTTCCTCCCCGCTTTAGGCGTCCTCCTGACGTGCGTCTTAATCGCCGGTCTCGGCGCTCTGGCGTGGATTCGATACGCCGTCTACACCGTCCTGTGTTCCGTCGGCTATCTCTCCTTCGCCGTTCGCAGGTCGCGCGAGTCCCCCGAAGGCGTCGACGCCGTCGAGCTCGCCGTCGTCGACGCCGCCGACGCCGACGCCGACGCCGACGCCGACGCCGGTGACGCCGTCACGCTCCTCCCCGTCTCCGCCCGACCCTCTTCCTAGCGCCCTTGTGATCCATTCGCGTAGTCTCCGCGTAATCCGACCGCGCGTCGCCGCCGCTCGGAGATTTCCGGACATTTTTCCGACATTTTCCCGCGCACGCGCGCGCATGCGACTCGGTGCGAATCGCCCGTCATCGAGCGCGCGACGCGCCCCGGACGACGCGAACGACGCGAACGACCGCGCCGACGCCCGACGCGCGTCGACGCCCGATCGCGCGCGAGCGACGCGCGACGCGACGCCGTCGACGAGGCTATCCGCGACGCGATCGTCGTCGGTGATTCATAAGATTCTCGGACGCGCGCGCGATAAGATGGCGCGCGGACGAGGTTCGCGCGCGTGCGCGCTGATGCTCGTCATCGCGATCGCGCTGGTGTGCGCCGCGGGGACGAGCGGGACGAGAACGAGCCCGCGAGGGACGACGGAGCGAGGATACGCGCGCGCGAACGAAGACGCGAGAGACGACGGCGACGTCGGCGCGTCGCGATTCGCGACGCAGGGAAGAGGGATGAAGATGGAGGAAGGACGCGACGGCGAGGAAACGCGAGCGACGGGGGCGTCGGCGATGATGGAGAAAACTTTCGAAACGAAAAAGTCGACGACGAGCTTCGCGGATGAGAACGAGGACGAGGTCGTGGGCGTCGACGAGGCGGTGGACGGCGACGAGGCGGTGGACGTCGGCGTGCGTGCGTCGACGACGATGATAGATGCGGTGTCGTCGAAGCCGTCGTCGAAGTCGTCGTCGAAGTCGTCGTCGAAATCGTCCAAGGTTGCGAGCGCGTTGTCCGTGGATGTGGCGGAAATCGGCGTCGTCGGTCAATCGGCGTCTAAATCGTCCACTGTCGGCGAAATCGGTGCGTCTGAACCCGTCGGACGCGGTACCGTGGCGAAGACGATGCCCGTGCCGATTCCCAAGGCGACGCGCTTGCGCGTGTTGGTCACTGGTGGCGCTGGTTTCGTCGGCTCGCACCTCGTCGACCGACTCATGGAGCGCGGAAACATCGTCATCGTCGCCGACAACTTCTTCACCGGTCGCAAAGAAAATATCATGCACCACTTGCAAAACCCCTTCTTTGAGCTCATTCGACACGACGTCGTCGAGCCCATGCTCGTCGAGGTGGATCAAATATATCACCTCGCGTGCCCGGCGTCTCCGGTGCACTACAAGCACAATCCCGTGAAAACGATCAAGACTTCGGTTATGGGAACGCTCAACATGCTTGGTTTGGCTAAGCGCGTGGGCGCACGAATGCTCTTGACGTCCACATCTGAGGTTTACGGTGATCCTTTGGAGCACCCGCAAAAGGAATCCTACTGGGGCAACGTCAACCCGATCGGCGTGCGTTCGTGCTACGACGAAGGCAAGCGCGTGGCGGAGACGCTTTGCTTTGATTACCACCGCCAAGAGGGTGTGGACATCAGAATCGCGCGTATCTTCAACACCTACGGTCCGCGCATGGCGCTCGAAGACGGACGCGTCGTTTCGAACTTCGTCTCCCAAGCTTTACGCGGCGAGCCGCTCACCGTGTACGGCGACGGCAAACAAACTCGCTCGTTTCAATACGTCGACGACTTGGTCGCGGGCTTGATGGCGCTCATGGATAACGAAAACGAAATCGGTCCGGTGAACATTGGGAATCCCGGCGAGTTCACCATGATCGAGCTCGCGGAAGTCGTCAAGGAAGTCGTGAACAAGGATGCGAAAATCGAATTCAAGGAAAACACGGCGGATGATCCCGGGCGCCGCAAGCCGGACATCACGCTCGCCAAAACGGCGCTCGGATGGGAGCCGAAAATCACGTTGCGCGAAGGTTTGCCGAAGATGGTGGAAGATTTCCGCGAGCGCTTGCAGGTGGGTGACAAGAAAGAACTCTAATAGAAATTTGTTATTTCACTTCAATTCTTCTTTAATGAGGACGTCGCCGGGCACTTCAATCGGGCCGTCTAATTCGAGTTTCAACAAAGGCACCGCGGGTTGCGGAGCGGGATGGAATGATTGTCTCGTCGCGTGTGACGGCAGCGCCATCGTAGATCCCTCGCGCATCTTCTCCGCCTCGGTCAACAAGTCTGCTAATTTTCCCTGATGCGCCGACGGCAAAAGCCTCGACGCGTACGGCACCATGTCAAAAAACGACGTTCGAATGGTCACCTCCGCCATCCCACTCACTTCGGAAATGCGAAACAAGCTTGCCTTGTCTTTGTGCATTTCACGCACGACGGAGGCGATGAAAATCGCCGCCGCCGCCACGGACGCCGGCTGCTTCTCGCTCTTGTGCCCCTCGGAATCTCTCAGCTCTCTAAACGTTCGCACGATGTGTGAGCAGAGTTTTAAGAAGTCGTGATCGCTCATCCCCAAATTACCGCAGAATCGATTCGTAAGTAATTCAGGCGTGATCATCTGCTCGTTCATCTGCATGTTTAACCCATCGCACACCTTTAAGATGAATTTGTAGCACCGCCCGATTTCCTTCACCGTCGTCCCTTGCGCCGCCCCGCACACCTCCTTAAACGTCCGCGTCATCCCCTCTTGCCTCGCCGCGATGTACAAACACGCCGCGTACATCGCCACGTTCGATTTCCCCAACGTCGAGTGCGCTGACGTCACCATTCGATACAAATCGCACGCCCCGTCGCGCACCACTCGATTCATACCCATCGCGTCCGCGAACTCCCCGATGCTGTGAAACGCGCTGATCAACGCCTTGTCCGGGTTCATCCCTCGATTATGCAATCGCGTCAGCGTGGCGTTGTACGTCCCGTCCGGATTCTTCCCGATCGTCGTGCTCAGCCCGCCGCCCGTGAGCATGACGTTTGTCGCCCCCACCGTCCGCGACGGATCCGCGCCTCCGCGATCCTTATCCCCGTCCCCGAACGTCCGCCACTCCGAGCACTCGTCGATGATCCTCGACTCGATCACCAGTCCGCACTCGGTGCATATCAAATCTCCCGACGCGTGGTCCTCGACGATCGCCGTGTGTCTCGCGCACTTTGCGCAAATTTGCGTAAACTTTTTCACCTCCTGCGTCGACGGGCTCGGCGCGTGGTTCGTCGTCGTCGTCGTCATCGCGCGCGCGTTCGATCGCGCCTCGCCGTCCGCGTCGCGTCGCGCTCGGTCCTCTTCCGACGCGTCGAACGCGCGAACGCGCGTCGCGGTGTGTCGAACGCCACCGTCCACCGGACGCCCAATCCTTCGCGTCGCGTCGCGCAATGTTAATGTTTCTCGCGTCGCACTCCGCGACTCGGGTCGACGCATGGAGCCGGTGGGCGCGGACGCGCGCGCGGCGGTGGACGAACACTGGCGATGCGCGATCGCGCGGTGTCGCGCGCGCGCGTCGAACGGCGCGATGACGGCGTGCGACGTCGCCGTCGCGCGCGCGCGCGAACGTCGAGGCGGAGGTCGAGGCGTCTTCGCGACGCGCGCGTTCGAGCGAGGCGAGTGCGTGATGATCGAGCGCGCGCTCGTGGGAGCGCAGCACGAGGAAAACGTGAAACACGCGCGCGCGTGCGAAAATTGCCATCGATACGTCGGGACGGTGTCGAGCGCGGTCGGACGAAGGCTGCTGGAAAAGTACGCGAACGCGGCGCCGCCGAAACCGACGACGCGCGAGGATTTGGTGAAGCTGGCGAGCGGTGAGGCGACGCTTCCGGGCGCGGATGCGTTCGATGGACCGCGTGAAGTTGGATGTTTGGGCGCGTGCGCGCGAAACGTGTACTGCTCCGAGGCGTGCGCGTCCGAGGCGTGGCGCGAGAGAGAGTCGCTCATGTGTCCGGGAGAGAAGGGGATGGCGACGAATAAGCGGGCGTTGGATGAATTTTACGCGCACGCGAGGGAGACGAACGATATATTTATTTTAGCGGCCAAGGCGGTGGCGACGATGTGCGCGCGAGCGTCGCGGGCGAGCGCGAGAGATCGAGACGACGGGTCGAGCGGAAAGGAGATCGAGCGGGACGCTTCGGCGGCGGAAGACTTTGCGCGCCTGCCGTTCGCCGTCGTCGCCAACGCGCCTTGGTGGGAAAGCGTGGCGACGCCGCACGACTGCGAAGACGAGCGCGCGGAAATGGAATTCCGCACGACGCTGCGAACGCTCGCGCAAGACTCTTTGGACTTGCTTCGATCGGCTTGGGGCGAAACGGCGAACGCTTGGCCGCGATTCTTCACGCTCGAGACGTACGGCAGACTCATCGGAGCGTTTGAACTGAACAACCTCGAGCTCGTCGTGGAGAGCCCGGTGGAGAATTACTTTCTCGCGATCGACGCGGCGCCAGATGGTGAAGAGAAGCGAGCGGCGATGCGCGTCACGCAGCCACTGCTCGACGCCTTGGATACGGAGTACGACATTCCGCTCCTCGGCAGCGCGTTGTTCTCCGTACAATCCGGATTCAATCACGACTGCGACCCGAACTGTGAGCCGATGAAGGGAGAGGAAGACATCGACGGCGCGTGCGTCATCATCGCGCGGCGCGATATCGCAGCCGGGGAAGAGTTGACGATCTCGTACGTATCAGACGAGGCCTCGAAGTCGCGCGACGAGCGAAACGACGAGCTGTGCGATTACGGCTTTGTGTGTCGATGCGAGCGATGCGAGAACGAACTCCGAGAACAGCGAAGTAGAAAACGTTAGAAGATGTCAGGACAATAGTAGGAAACGTAGTTGCGATAACGCGAGTATTACACGCGCAGCAACACTTTCAAGAGCGCCATGCGAATGAAGAGACCGTTCTGAGCTTGACGGAAATATCCGGCGCGCGGATCGTCGTCGACGTCGACGACGATTTCGTCGACGCGAGGTAAGGGGTGCATGACGACGGACGATTTCGGCAAAGCGTCCATGATGGTGCGGTCGACGATGTATTTTCCGCTCGCTTTGGCGTAATCTTCCGGGTTCGCGAATCGTTCTTTTTGAATTCGCGTTTGGTACAAAACGTCCACATCCGCCGCCACGGCGGCCAAGTCGGTCGCCTCCTCCCACTCGATACCTTTGCTCGTCAACAAGTCCTTTATGTCGTCCTTCATCTTCACCACATCCGGGGCCACGAAGTAAAACTTGACGTTGTTGAATTGCGTCAACGCGCTGGCGAGCGAGCGCACCGTGCGCCCGTTGGCCAAATCGCCGACGAGGGCGATTTTAAAGTCGTCCAACCTGCCGATTTCTTTGCGAATCGTGTACACGTCGAGCAAAGCTTGCGTCGGGTGCTGACCCGGTCCGTCGCCGGCGTTGATGAGTGGTTTCCCGATCGCGTTCGCCGCTCGGCGCGCCGACCCCGCGGTGAAATGTCTCAGAACGACGATGTCCGCGTATCCCTCCACCGTTCGCATCGTGTCCTCGAGCGTCTCCCCCTTCGCCGCGCTCGAGTACTCCCCCGCGCTCTCCGTGCTGACGATGCCGCCGCCCAGTCGTCCCATCGCCGCCTCGAACGACAATCGCGTGCGCGTGGACGGTTCATAAAACAGCGTGCTCATCAGGTATCCCTGCAGCATCGTCGACTCCGGCGCGCCCGGTCGCACGCGCTCCATCGCGTCCGCCACGTCGAAGAGCTCCTCCATCATCGCTCGATCGAACTGCTCCGCCTCGACGCACGATTCCAGCGTCGCCAGCCCGCTCGCGTACGTCGCATCGCGCGTCGCGTCGCGCGCGACGCGACGCGACGCACCGACGCGTCCTCGAGCCGCGCGTCGCGCGCTTCGGCGACGCGCGGCGACGTCGCCTCGCGCCGGCGCGACGGACGCGCGCGCCATGGCGGTCCGGGACGCGCGCGCGCACCGAATCGCACGCGCGCGTCACCGCGGACTCGCGTCGACGTGCGTCGCGTCGACGGCGACGATTTCGACGATTTCAAATCCAATCGCGCCCTGGACGGCGCCGCGTCGGATGGATTGGCGCGTCGCGAAAGATTCCGAATCGCGCGCGCCGTCGGCGAACCAGACGTCGACGCCGACGACCGAGCGACCGGCCGACTCGGCGACGCGACCGACGCGACGGCGCGACCGACGACGACGACGACGACGGACGACGCGACGGCGGCGCTCGCGCGATGGGCGCGCGCGCGAGGGGTGTCGTGGAACGACGACGCGCTGCGCGTGCGCGAGACGACGGCGCGCGGGACGACGGGGACGACGACGCGGAGAGGCGTGTTCGCGCGCGAAACGATCGACGGCGCGACGCGGGAGACGAAAAACTTGATCGTCGCGCCGCGCGACGCGATGATCGCGTGCGACGCGCGAGACGCGAGCGAGGACGCGAGGGTAAAGATGAAGCCGACGGACGAGCTGGCGTTGAAATTGCTGCGACACCGATGCGCGGGAGCGAGCGATGCGTTCGCGCCGTACGTCGCGTCGATGCCCGCGCGGTATAATCTGCTGCAAACGTGGTCGGAGGAGGAGCGAGCGGCGCTGCAGGACGCGCGCGCCGAGACGACGGCGAAGCGCGCGAGCGAGGCGTTGCGGAAGGCGTTCGAGGACGTGAAGAAAGAGGTCGTGGACATCGTCGGCGAAGACGAGCGAGAGGCGTTCGCGTTATACGAGTGGGCGCGCGCGACCGTGAGTTCGCGCGCGGTCTCCGTGCCGTTTCACGAGGCGGGCGCGTTGTGTCCGATGGGCGACATGTTCAACTACGCGCCGCACGATCCGCCCATCTTGATCGACGTCCTCGGCGCGCCGGCGTTCGGCGTGAACGAAGGAAACACGACGTCGGCGTCGTCAAGAGAGGTCGCGACGGACCCGATACCGGGAGACGGGGCGTGGGACGAAGAATCGAAAACGTTTGCGTTTCGCGCCGCGCGCCAGCCCGACGGCCGTCGGTCGATAGCCGCGGATGAGGAAATTTTCGTGTGCTACGGCGAGTACACCAACCTGGAACTTCTCGAGTTTTACGGATTCACGCTCGGACCGAACGAGAACCCTCAAGATTACTACGCCCTGGACGTCCCCGTGGACGGCGCCGAGACCACGACGTCCCTGAAAGTCTTCGTCGGCGGCTTCGATTGGGACGATTTAGCCGACGCGCGCATCGCGTTCGCGAAAAAGCGTTCGTCCGTGAGAATGAACGAAAAAGAAATGCGAGACGTCGCGCGCAGAGGTGGTGCGCTCGGTCGCGATGCCGAGCGCGAAGCGTTCGCCGCGATTCGAGACGCCGCCGCCGCGCGGCTGTTGAGCTTTCCGACGACGGCAAAAAGTGACGAGGAAACACTCCTTGGGTGGAAAGACGGAAGCGAAAACTTGAAGCTCGCCATCACGTGGCGTCTGGGTATCAAAAGAATCCTGCAGGGCGCGTATAAGCTCGCCGAGGCGCGCCGGGTCGAGATGGAAGACGTCGCTACGAGCGCGGCGTTTGCGAAAATCTCGCTCGCGCACGTGTCCACACCACGCGAGCGACGGTGAGATGCGCAGAACCTACTAGAATGCATAGCGCTTAGTAATAGTGAAGCTTAGGAACCCCTATTCGACCGGGTCAACGTCCGTTCAATCCCAGCCCGCGGTTGGCGCGGGGAGGTCGCGCCGCGCGCGAGGAACGCCGCGTTGAAAACGAACCGCCGCTCGCATTACAAACCGAACTAGCTATGAGAAACCCGCGTAGTCAAACGCGCGCGTTTCGAGAGCGCGAAACGTGCGCGCGAGACGCGCGAGGCGCGTGTTCACACGCCCCCGCGTCGCCGCGCGCGACGCCCCAAACGCCCTTTACTTTTCAGTCGCCTCTCTCAAACGACGAATGGTGGAGCGCACAGTCACCGAACCGCCGGTGTTGAGGCTGTAAGCACCACCCGCCTTGGTCTTGTTGCACCCCTTGCAGCTCCAGATGCCGACAGCCTTACGCTTCATGCCGTACTTACCGCAGAAGTCGCAGAAGAACTTCGAGTGTTGAGAAACCTCTTGCTTCTTCACGACCTTACGGAGGGAGGCGCCGTAACGCGTGCCGTACTTGCCCACGATGCCTGCGATTGACGAAAGAAAACATTTCGGTCAGTGATTTGCGTCACACGCGCACCGCGAACGACGATCGCGATCGAGTCGCGCGCGGGCGACGCTCGCGCGAGCGTCATCGTCGCAAGCCCTAAACACGCGGCATCCGCGTTCGCCGCGTCACGTCTCGCGCGAGGACGCACCAACTTTCTTAGTGCGCTTCGCCATGTCTAATTAAGGTGTTCTAACCCTGCGCGCGTCAAACGAACCCGCTCGAGGTCAGTGTCGCGTTCGCGAGACTCCATCGACGCGCGCGCGCGGTCGCGCTGGAGGGTTTGTGCGCGATCTCGCGCGATCGCGCGCCCTCGAGCGCGCGATGCGCGCCCGTCGAGCGCTCTGACGACGTCTATACCGATCGCCAGCAAAGTCTTGGACGTCGTCGTCGCGCGCGCGCGTCGTCGTCGTCGTCGCTCGCGTACCTTTGCGTCGGGAAAAGACGGTGCGGTCGCGTCTGGAGAGGGTCGAGACGCGCGGCGAGTCCTACGACACACGGACCAAGATTCCGAAATGATCCGTGTGTGCGCCTAGTCTCAAGTGTCCGCGTCGGGCGTCTCCGGGACGACGCGCATCGCCGCGCACTCGGCGACGGCGCGCGGTGATGGTGATCACGCCACACGCTCGCCGTATCGTCGCGTTCCGCACGCTCGCCGTATCGTCGCACGTTTCGCACGCTCCAGCGCGCATAAGAACACTTCACAGTGCACTACTTCGCGACGAGTATGCGTGCGGTGATCCAACGCTGCGCGAGCGGATCGGTGAGAGTGCGCGCGAGCGGAGTTACACGAGACATAGCGCGCGGGGCCGTCGTGCTGGTGGGAATCGCGGCCGATGACGACGATGACGACGTGGAGTTCATCGTGCGAAAAGTCTTCAACACAAAACTTTTTGATGATGTCGACGGCGACAAGTCCTGGGCGCGCTCTATCGTGGCGATCGAGGGAGATGTTTTGTTCATATCGCAGTTCACCTTACACGCGGAGTTGAAAGGGAACAAGCCTAGTTATCACCGCGCTATGGGGCCAACGGCGGCGCGGGAGCTGTATGAAAGATTTTTGACTCGAGCGCGTTCAGAGTACAAAGACAAGGTTGGCAAGATTGAAGACGGCGAGTTCGGGGCGATGATGGACGTGCACATCGTTAACGATGGGCCGGTGACTATAGTCCTAGATTCGAAGAATAGAAATTGATGCTACAAAACTACATTCCGTACACCGCGGCGCCGACGTAGTCGTCGCCTTGAGCTTTTAAAGCCGCCATCGGGTCCGCTGCCGTCGCGGAGAACGCGTTCGGTTCGCTAAAAGGTGACCACATATCTCTGAGCGCATAATCCGCGATTGCCAGTCTCGCGTACTTGCGCGCGCTCGCCTTCAGCACGTCGTCGAGGTAGTCGAGAATGTTCACCGTCGGGTCCAACCGCCACTGCCAGCCCTCCAGCACCATCACGGTCACGACCGCGATCATCACGTTGGGATCTAAACACAAATGGTACTTTTGCACGGTTTCAAATATCGCCCCCATACACTCGCCAGCACGCGGCGTGGTAGACGAAAATTGGTCCACCGCTTTCGCGATGTCGGCTCGGAAATCCGTGTAATCGACATTCGCCTTGACGTTGTCGGCAAAAGACAAGATGGAGTCGGCGACCGTGGACCCATCCCACGTAACGATGGCGTGAAACATCTTCGCGAGCGATGCTTGATGAAACGGCGTCAGCCGCGTCGCCAAACCAGTGTCTAAAATGATGATTTCTGGCGACGCGTCGGAGAGCGTCGACGTCGACTCGCCGTCGACGTCGGCGAGATCCTTCAAGGACGTCGACGCGTTTCCGCGCACGATGCTCGAAAGCGTGTGCGCGACGCCGTTAGGTAACCGAACGAGAATATTACCCGGGTGTAAGTCTGCGTGCAAAAAGTTGTCATCGATGAGCATCTTGAACAACGTTTTCACTCCCAAACCTGCGAGCGTTTTGTTTTGCTCGCTTCCGAGCATCTCCTTGTCTGCTTCGGGGGAGAGCAAATAAGAGGCAATGCTCACGCCCTCCTCGTACGTCTCCACCAAAATCTCCTCCGTCGCTAACCCTGGGATCGGCGTAGGGAAACTAATCGCCGGCATGAGTAAAAAGCTCTTTCGAAACTTGTCCAAGTTGTCCGCCTCGTGCCTGAAATCGACTTGCTGAAGCATGTGCACGCCGAACTGTTGAATCGTATTTTCGAGTTGCAAAGGCTCGAGCCATTTGATGCTTTTTGAAAGACCGGCCATCCACACCAGTATTTCGAAATCACGCGTCAGCGCGTCAACCACGCCCGGGTGTCGAACCTTGACGGCGACTTCGCGTTTTTGCCCGCCGCGACGAATGCGCCCGTTGACGAGCCGCTCGACTTCTCGACCCATGCCCGCGGCGCCGTCTCGCCATTCCTCGAGCATACCCATCGCTGCTCGAGAAATCTGTCCACTCATCACGAGTTCAATCCCGGCTCCGACCGAACGCGTCAGTCGCAACGCGAATTCGGTGGCGGTGAGATGCTCCTCTGCGACGCCCGGCTTGAGCCGAGCGCGGTGAATTTGCGCCACCGACCCGCTCGCGAGCGCTTTCTCATCGAACCACTCGAAGATCTCCTCAAACTTGTTCAGCTTACCGTCGGCTCCGACGCCGTACGAGCGTTCTAAAATTGCCTTCGTCTCTTTCCAGCTATGCTCGGGCGCGCCCGCCTGCAAGCGCTCGAGCTCGCGGCACAAAGCCGCCGGGAAGACGTCGTATCTCGTGCTCGCCCACTGACCCCACTTGATGAAAGCCGGTCCCGACGCTTCGAGAATTCGACGCAAGAGCCCGTACCAGAGCTCATTCCCCCACGTCCATCCGTCGCGAAGTAAAATCGGCGCCAAGAGCGCGAGCGGCGAGAAGACGACGCACAACTGCGCCGCGCGCGCCCACGTCTTCGCCGCGTGCGCCCACGACTTGCGTTCGCTCGCCGCGTCCACGACGGCGAGTTCGTTCGCCGCGTCCGCGTCCGCGACGACGCCGTCGTTCGCGCGCATTCGTTCTAAACACCGCGCCCAGCCCGTGGAACACGCCGCGCCGCCCAGCGCCGCCGCCGCCGCCGCCGCCCAGCGCCTTCGACCTCGTCGTCCGCGCGTCGCCGCCGCCGCGCGCAGCGTCCCTCGTCGCGCGTCCCGCATCGCTCGCGTCGCCACCGTCGTCGTCTCGACGCTCCTCGCCGCCCGCGTCGCCGTCGCCCGCGTCGTCGCCGCGCTCGCCGCCCGCGTCGTCGCCGCGATCGTCGCCCGCGAGGTCGACGCCGTCGCCGCGCATCGCGCCGACGCGGACGCGACGCGTTCGAGCGTCGTCGTCGCCTCGCGCCATCGCCGCATCGTCGTCGTCGATCGGACGCGCGGAGTGACGCGCCGGCGGGGGCGACGTCGTCGAATCACCACCCTCACTAAACCCCAGAC
>Ga0206682_10003303_pt1 | contig 13834 bp, 23 predicted proteins | sample M240m12015metaG_FD_155444 | JGI IMG/M metagenome (GOLD analysis project Ga0206682, IMG submission 155444) | Ammonia-oxidizing marine archaeal communities from Monterey Bay, California, United States - M2 40m 12015 | ecosystem: Environmental > Aquatic > Marine > Intertidal zone | place: USA... | reverse complement strand
GTGTGGCATAAAATTAGGAACATTGCATTTAATTTGTTGATCTAAAGCCAATTGATAATACTTCAAAAAGTCATAATAATATTTTGTTTTAATCATAATGTAGTCAAAAAATTCCTCACTAAAAATAATAATCCTACGCCATTAAGTAGAATCAAGGCGCGGTCTTTCCATAAAATAGATACAACCAACCATAATGTAATACCAATGACTGATAAGCCTAAATCCCAAGTTTGTAATTCAGGAATTCCTCTCATTGACATAGCGGCCAATACAAACACAGAAGCAACCCATTTAATATACCAATCTAAAGTATATTTTGGAGTTGCACTCTTAAAAATGCGTTTACTTTTCTTTAGTTCTTCCTTACTGAAGTCTGTCATTTTAGTCATTACCATCCCAGTTTAGATCCGATTGAGATCTTAATTCATCTTTATAAGACTTGCGATCATATTTACTTTTGTCCTTATGGACCTTTGTGCTACCATGATCTGGTGTAGTCTTACGCACTTTAATCTTTTCTTTCTTACCAAAAATCTTATCCCAATTATCTCTTCCTTGTTTAGATAATCCTTTGGATTTTATAGTATCTCCAGTAATATCATTTTTTGTTGCCATTGTTGTTTCCTACGAAGGTTGCCAATTAAATTCATCAAAGGGCAAATTCATTTGTGTATCATCTTCTGAATATATACCTCGTTCTTCACACCACGTACTTGTTCGTCTAAAAAACATACGACCTTGTTCATCAAGTTCTAATGTAAATTTATCACCTGCATTTAAAGGAGTTTTTTCTATTTGCACCATATCCAATGGACTATGCTCTCCTGTATTATACATTAGTAAACCTTTCTCGTCGATTTCAAACAGATAATCTGCGTATAACATTTTTCTTTCCTCTTTTTTTGGCGCGCCTGAGAGGATTCGAACCTCTGACCCACGGCTTAGAAGGCCGTTGCTCTATCCAGCTGAGCTACAAGCGCATAAACATTTAGATAAAGTCGTAAATTACTCCGGCTTCATCAAACATTTTTTTAGTTAACTGAGTAGACTCCACCCAACGTTCTGGCGTAGATGTTTGTATCTCCTCAGTTACCACCCTTTTAATACCGACTTGAATAATGCCCTTTGCACATTCTGAACAAACCGGTAATCCGTGTATATACATTGTAGCTCCATCAAGCGACGTTCCATTGTATGTAGCATTATATATACAATTCATCTCTGCATGAACAACATGCTGATATTTAATAACTTTATTTTCGTACATTGATTCTTGATCATCGATTCCTCGAGGGAATCCATTATAACCTTGAGCCAATACTTGTCCCTTTTCACCAACGGCCACAGCACCAATCTTCTTTGATGGATCTTTTGACCAGGTCGAGATATGTTCTGCTAAAGCTAAATAGCGTTTATCCCATTTATAAGTTTTTGCACTATCCCAGCTCATTACTTCACCAAATCAAAATGACGTTCATAAACATGAAGGTTCTGCACTTGCCAATATATTTCACCATCATCAACACCAAGTTCGTCTGCTAGTTCGCATAACACGTACTCTTGCCATGCATAATCATTACGGTATCCAAATATAACATCGTTAGAACGCATTTGAACTACACAGTGTAAAACATCATCGCGAATATAATACGTAACTGAATTAGTGCAAATAAAATCGTTTTTACCTTGATCATTGTATTCAAGCCAAATTGATGGGCGTTGATATACCATTGATGCTCTACGAGAATCTTTATTTTTACGTAACTCATTTACAACTTGATCAAATTGATTGTGATACTTGTCACTGAAAATAAGATGACCATAGTTTGAATTAATTTCACCATGATCATTTGCGGTCATTACCCATGCGGCAGGTGTTGCCTTTCTTAAACCAACGTGACTACTTTTTGTCCTGTAGATGTCGTTAATGTTTGTCGACTGTGACTCATACCATTCAATTTCCGCTTTAATATATTCTTCATTTGGTTTACCAAATATTGCAGGCTCCGATGCATGGAATGATGCACCTAACAATTCGATAGTCTTACCGCCATTACGATCTATAACAAAATTTTCATTTGCTAGTTCCTGTTTGAAGTGTTCTCTAATTGCGTTTATATAAATCATTTTTTGTACCTATCGTCAAGTTCCGGATGCTCCATACAGTGCATCATCAGAATCATTAGTTGTGTTGCGGCATGGGATAAATGTGTTTTACCAGATTCTGGATCTAGATCTTCGCCTGCATGCCATGCGTTAAGATGTCGTTGTATTGAAGAATAAGTTCGTAGCTTACTGGTTGAATCACCATCATCACGCCAGTTGTTTACGCCATACTTTTCTGCGCCGAAGCCGAATACTTCTGCGATTTCTAATAATGCTTCTGGTGGAATTAAAGCTAATGGAGCTTTGCCTTCATCAAATTTCATAGTAATGCCTTTTCAATTTTAATATGGTTATTATAACACAGTGTGAGGCGTTTGTACACAGTTTTTTTCATTAATTTAATGGGAAATTAAACCTGTAATCTGGATCTTTACCTGGAAACGATTTGCCGACGCGTAACGCGTTAACCGCTTTATGAGCATCAATCATTCCAAGTATTTCGTAAGAATATTCTTCGCCTTCTCTTAATGGATTTGACCATTGTTCTACCCATTTCCAAATAAGAAAGTGATCTATATTACCTAGTAGTACTTGTTCTTGCGGATAGTAATTGATTTTAACTCCGATCTTAGCAAACATTTTAAAATCAATATTGCCGTATTTTTCATGTACATTATCATACGCAATACCTTCATATAGTGTAAGATCATCGCGATGATTTATGATATCATTTTCTGGAAATTCTGAATCCCATCTGCGATATTTATTTAGCTCGCTATTATCACGAGTCTTAGCGACGTGTTTATCTCTTTTAGCAATGAATTCTGAAGTAGGAATTCCAGAATATATTCCATTGAATTCAGTAATTATGTCTGACTTATGAACCTTCATAAACGATACCTTGCTCGTTTAATGCTGCTCTATTCCACAAATGTCCTTTTTCAGTATCATCTTTTGATTGACCGAAATATGGAACAGCATGGTGTTCGTCAATCATTTGTTGATTAATACTGTATGAACTATCTCCAACAAATAGTTCTCCTAAAATTCTACCAAACTTACCTTTGCCGTGCGACTGTAATTGCACATCACCTTCAGATAAGATTGATTCTAAGTGAGCCTTACTCTGTTTACCGTAAAATTTTTCTTCTAAATCACGAGTCCTAGATTCTGGAGTATCAATACCCATCATTCTAACTCTTTGCTTTTTAAGAATAGTGCTGAAACCTAAATCAACATCTACGTCGACCGTATCTCCATCTACTATTCTTGTTACATACACTTTATACCTATACATTATTCCTCCTATTTGTAAAATATGTGATTGTCAATTTGTGTTACTATTTCTAATTCATCTGCCCAATACGGATAGATGTAATCTGCATGATACCACAAAGCGCCTTCTGTAATATCTTTATATTTACCAGTCAAAACTAAGTCCGCAATATAAAGCGACTTAATCCACGTAACAGAATCTACCGGTTCATCAGATTTTCCGTCACAATACCAGCTGAATTGACATTGATTTCTAATTGGAACCTCATTACCTTTCCAATTAATCCTAGTCTTCGACTGATATATCACGCCACAAACAGAATTTGGAAATTGTAAATCTTCTACTCGGTTTGTAACTACATGTGCTACTGCTAATTTTCCTGCGAATGACTGATTAGCAGATTCAAAATAAATGTTTTGCGCCATACAATATCTACTGTCAGACATAGTTTCATTTTCGTCATATCCATAAGCCTTTCCAGCGGCTAGTATAAAATACGTGAATACTATTATATAGCCAAAAACAAGTAATAACTTATCTAATTTTTTCATATATTATTCCTAAATACAAATTCGATGGCACGTTCAGCTTCTTTTACCATATCTCTTTTACCATACCAACCGCCTGTATCGTTATCTAAATCTGAACATATCCATGCAATTTCTTTTGCTGATATCGGATAACCTCTTTGCATTGCATTACCTGCGGTTGAAACCATAATCTTGTACATTTGTAAATACCAACCAGAGCCTGTAATAGACTTATAATCAGAGATTTGCTTTTTATTTACAAAAGGGCAGTCTTGATATCCTGTCCATGAAAAGTCAGTGTTACTGAGTCTTTCTTTACGATGTTGTATAAGCCCTTCCTTAATCGCGCTTGGTAACTTATCGAAAAACGATTCATTTGGTACGACATATCTGTGTTGTTCCATAAGTTTGTTGGGGTCCATTGTGACTCCATCGTGTGAGAATATGAAATTATAAGATCCTTTGTATCTACTTGGGACGTAGTACATTCTGGATAAATCTTTTGTTTGGGCATCTGCGATGTCTCCTATTTCTTTATTGAGTGCAAACCAAAAGTGTTTGATTTTATCTGCTTCCACGTATTCTGTAAGTGGAAATACTAATCTAAATTTAGGATGTTCTTTAGTTGATGATGCTGTAGAATAACAGACATACTTGTACTCTGAATACTTTTCATGAATATCTTCGATTGATCCTTCATAATCATCAACATCAACAATGCCGAAACCACCCCAGCCAGTTACATTTACATTAGCTCGAGTAGTTTCGGGTTGATATGTAGCAGGTGATATTAGGGGAGCATCAGCTTTTTTCTGATACTTATCGCTTGCTGCTAGTTTGTATAATACTTTCTCAAAGTCGTCAAACGAATTATAGTCAACACGTTTTACTGTCTTGTTATCGTATATACTATCAAAGATCGTCAAAGATACCATGGTTACCTTCGTGTGATGGAGCTGTCCAACCTTCAGGTTTCATAAGATCGGGAAGTCCCAACGGATTAGGTCGGCCTTCTTTAACGCCAACATTTTTTGACATATTTGCTTTAAGAACTTCATCCCATGCTTTGTACGCATCCACGCCAAAAGCATCTAAGGTTCCAATTGCAACAACACATAAATCGATTAAACCATCAACGATTTCTTCACCGTCCATAGTTTCATATGCCTTCTTAGTTTCATCAAGTTCTTCTTGTAGAAAATCAATTCTGAATTTAAGAAAAGCTTTTAGCTTGTCTTTGTTTTCTTTATTATTAAAAACCCATTCAAGAGTTTCAAACTTATCCTGCATGACTTCAATGTCATTTACCCAGTCGGTGCTCATACTATAATTCCCTGTTTTGGTGGTGTAACGATTCCGCTCGTCATAGATCTAATTTGATCTACGATTTCTTCGACCGGATCTAAAATCATAACTACAAATTGCTTATCAACAATAAATTCTTCATTTTTAGCATAAGCCATAAACGGAATAAATCCGATTTTTCCTGGCTCGGTAGCTATCATAGAAAACGCATCTGTCATAGCAATAGTGTTTTCGGTTTCTTCAACATTACAGATAACTTCGTCACCTGTTGTTAGTCTAACTATTTTCATTTATTTCTCCTATATGTGGTATATTATACCATAGTTTAGATGTAATGTACATACTTTTTTTAAAAGAATTCGTCGAGTGTTGCAACTTCTTTTGAATTCCATCCAACTGCTGATAGTATCGGATCAATAACATCAAGGAAGGTTTTATTGAACTGAGTATCATAATCAATATAACGATGCAATCCAAACTCTTCCGGCAAATAGTCAAGGAATGATATGACATTCTCTTTGATATGATTTGGCGTTCTGAGATATATGAATTTAATTTTCTCGCCATTCTGAATTTTGTTGTATTGTTTATCTAATGAAAGATCTTTAAGCATTTTGTTATACAGTATTCCGCCACGTGCATGAATCGGAGTACCTTTTTTGTATACAGTTTGCTTATCTCTGAATTGTGTCAGATTTGTAATACCTCGAGGGAATGCAATCTGATCTGGTGATAATGTTTTAAAATATGTTCTGAATGATTCAATATTACCTTGAACATCACGTTCAGTACCACCGATAATTGTTTTAAATATTTCTTTTAGAGCTTCTCGACAAGGAGCCGGAGTAGAAGACTTAATAGCTTCGATACCCATAATCTTAAGTTTAGGTTCGGCATAACGTACTCCTTCATTGTCAAGCACGTTTAGGATATACCGCTTTTTGGCAGTCCATATACCACGGTCAGCAATAGCTTCACGTTTCATTACCATACGATTTTCGATACCACCCATAATGTCAAACAATTCACCATAAGATTTTTCTAGGACGTCTTCAAGCTTTTCTTTGCAAACTGTATCGACAAATTCTAATGGGTTTTTAGGATTTACTGCAGATACAAGATCGTCTAAGCATACATACACCGAGTCGGTATCAATAGCAAGGACGTAGTCTTTCTTTGTTTTAAGCACTGAGTTGAGGTAATTATTAATTGCTTTTTCAGCCCATCGTATTGTAAGCTGTCCAGTAAGCGTAATTCCTTCTGCGATTCGCTGATCGAAGAATCTAAAGTACTTGTTGCCCAAAGCACCATAAAGAGAATTAAGAAGGATCTTAATAGACATTTGTTGATTTTCTGCTATAGCGATATCACGCTGTACTCGGTATAATTCTTGTTTATCATTTTTGTCTATCCTTTCAAGCTCTCGTTGCGAATTAATCATTTGCTTTTTAATGACAACACGCTCACTATACATTTCGTCAATGATTTTAGGTAAGATACCTTGTTCATCTGTTTTAAAGTATTGACCTGAAGCCGAAGCGCATTCGCCTTGTTCGAGCCGCGGTTTAAGTTCTCCAGTAAGTAGATTGTCTACATTTACGTTAGCAACTTTACCAGATATAATTGTTTCTGGTGACATATTGTACTGCATAATAATAGACGGATACAGGGAATTAAGATCAAAAGAAACAACCCATTCGTGCATTCCAACATGTGGATCTTTCACATAACCACCAGGATATGGGGTTTTAAACTTTTCTTCTCCAAACGGAATAATTACATTATTAGAATATAGATTTCGGAATATGATAGCATCCCATATTGCAGTAGTACCCATAACATCGCTGTAGTTTACACCACCACGATACGCCATAGTAAGTGCTAGAGTAATAAGTCCCATCTTATCCTCGAAGCGATCAACAAGATCTACGTCTTTAATATTATAGTCGATAAACTTTTGATGATCATGCTTATAAAGCGTATGCAAGTTACCGTGTTCTTCATAGCTTAGCTTTTTCTCACCAAGTACAACTGAAGCAATATGATCAAGTTTATAAGATTCTTGTGGACCATAGGAATAGCCAAACTTACGAAATAAATCAAGGTAATCCATTTGAGCAATGCCTTGAATATCATATGCAATTTGTTTACGTTGCATTGTTGTTACATCACGTCGATCTAGTAATCCCCATGGAGATATTCTACGAACTATATCTTCGCCATGTATTTTAATGATACGATTAATCAGATATGGCATATCAAAGAATCGAGAGTTCCAACCCGTAATAACATCTGGACAATGTGAAGGTAAAGACCAATGCGCAATAAATTCAAGTAGTAGTTCAGATTCTGTTGCGCACTTCTTATAGACAACTCTGTTTTCTTGCATGATCGAAGATTCTACATCATAGTCTTTTAAACCCCATACGTAGAATGTATTATCAATATTGTTTTTCATACAGATAGCAGTAACTTCATGCGCTGCGTGTTCTGGTTCAGGAAATCCTGCGTCGGATTGAACCTCGATATCGATCGTTGTTACGTTAATTAGATTTCTATCAAATTTAATTTCACCTGGAAATTCATCATTGATAAAAGCTGGAATGTGTTTGTTGTTTCCGTAGATATGTCTACCAACAACATGCTCGTTCACCTTTAGCCATTCTTTTGCATCACGCATAGATTCGAATTTAATTGGTGATACGTTATTACCATCTAGTGATTTCCACGCAGACGGTTTGGCCGTACTTACAAAATAAGTAGGTTGATATTTAATTTTTGTTTGAATCTTTTTGCCGTTTTTATAACCACGATACATTAGCGAGTTGCCGTATCGAGAAACGTTTGTATAGAATTTTATGTTCATAGTATAGCCATATCAAATTTATATGTACATATTATATCATAATTTAAACACATTGTACATAAAAAGTTGAGGGAGATTTTACCCTCCCTCGGATAGGTCGACTTTAGAATGAATTCATTTGAAAGTAAATTATCAGTGGAGATACAGAAAGTATTCCAGCCATAATAAACATTAATTCGAATCCAGATCTAATGCCTTCCTTGTGTTTACGTATGTAACCCATAGTTAGACTCCAGTAAATTGATTATTACAATCCACTGGGTATTCGCTGCTCACCGGAATTAATCTTGGATAAATTCCTTCTTCTTTGATGCCCCAGCAGACCCGATTTCGATCTTCCTAGGACGCCTCTCTTCTGGAACTTCAACTCTGGCATTCACCACAAGTATGCCGTTCACGAGATCGGCCCCATCTATTACGACAAATTCTGAGAGTCGGAAGGACTTCTCAAATTTGCGGGACGAGATACCTTTGTGTGCGTATTCACGATCATCATCACTTTGTTGACCTTTAACTAATAGAATACCATCCTTTACTTCTACAGAAATGTCTTCTTCCGAAAATCCTGCAACAGCGAGTTCGATATTGAAGTTATCATTATCGATCTTCACAACGTTGTGTGGGGGATAGTTATCTTGAGATCTTCCAGCTGAGTGAATTCTTTCAAGCTCGTTTAATATTGGATCAAATCCAATGAAAAGTGAACGTGGTACGTTCATAGTACTTCTTACCATTTTAGTTTCCTCCTATATATAGCAAGGTTAATATGTGGACCCGACCAATTCGGCATCCACATTTATTTATACAGCTTTCACTGTTACTTTAGAAACATTTTTTAACGACTTTATTAATTCTGCCGCACTTCATAAATTTATGAAATTGTTTCCAATATTTTTTAAGTTTTTTCTCCATTGTTACTATTTCCTATATTATATTTAGGACATAGTTGCCATTGTGTTTTTTCCTTATATGGAATAACTTTAATCTGCCTTAACGGTGCAATATCTTTAGCTTGTTCAGAGCTAACAAAAGTAATAAGCCCCCAGTCTGCCAATAACGTAGCAATTGTATTTCTACGTTGAATGTCGTTTAGTAATAGGTTTGAAGGTTTCCCATCTAGTAGGAATAACTCTTTAAAGTGTACAATAAAGTACCTTCCCTGTTTATGCAGTATATGACATGATTGATATAGCTTTTGATCTTTTCTAGACGCTACACCAATACGTGTTAATGTTTCTCTGATTTTTAGAAAATCGTCTGGTTCGTTAAGCGTGATCTCCAACATAGAAGCAGGAGTCCACTGGACTTCAATATTATTTTCGTTTTCCACCTTTATAAATCCTTAATTTCAATTCGTTAATTTCATCATTAGTTAATAATGACAATACAGATTTAGCTTTTTCATTACTATATCCATAATATTCTTTTATTAATTCTAAATTTTCTATGTCAATGGGTTTGGCCCATTTAGAAAATCTTTTCTTCTTGTTAATTATATTTATAAAAAAATCAAATTGAAGACGATGATCAATATGATGATTTACATTCATCTCATTAGCGAAAAGAACAGTGTCAGGAAAATAAGAAAGTCCACGATTTACCATAAATGGAGCATATGCTTTTTCAGAAACATCATCAACCATTATATCCTTTTTTGTTACATTAATTGCGTTTAGATAATCGAAGGGGTTCATTTGAAACGAACCCCCGCCATTACCTCAGTAAGACAAGCAACAGTATTTAATTCGTGATCTGCAACAAAAGAATTCTTGTATTGATAATCCGCTAGAATAAGTACCAATTGTGGTATACTCTGAGGATCAATATAGTCATTCATATTATCATAAATTTTACGATAAATTGCTGCAGGTTCAGAATCAATATTATTACTTACCCACTGACGCATACCTTTAAAGTTTTTCTCTTTTAAGTGAATCATAAGATCATTAAGAGAGACTTCCGATAAAGATACTAAAATGCCTGTATCAATAGTACCGCTACTACTGTAACGTTGAAGTTCATTTAGAACTTTACGCCAATCAGGCATGTGTTTCATAATAAGTTCAGCAACTACCTTTTCATCAAATGATATACCTTCGTCCGTTAGGATTGATGTACAACGTTTGAGAAATTGTCCACAAAGTGGAACTGAATCTTTCTTAGAAACGTTAAACTCAATGGTAGTACAACGTGAATGCAAGGGTTCAATGATTCTGTTCTTGAAATTACATGTCAATATAAATCGACAGTTATTTGAGAACTCTTCAATAAAACCACGTAATGCAGGTTGCGTTGATTGAGCGTTAAGATAATCTGCTTCATCCAAAATAACTACTTTGTAGCCACCTTGAAGTGAAACTGTAGATGCAAATTGTTTGATCTTGTTGCGCAGAGTATCAATGCCAGATTCTTCGGATCCATTGATCAGAAGATAATCTAGTTCAAGTTCGTTACATAAAGCTTTCGCGACTGTTGTTTTACCCAGGCCGGCTGTTCCGGTAAGAAGCATATTGTGTAGGTCACCTCCTTTAACAATATCTTCAAAAGTTTTCTTGATTGATTTTGGTAAAATGCAGTCTTGAATTTTTTGTGGACGATATTTTTCAACCCAAAGAAATTCTGACATTATAATACCTCCCAACCAATAACTGTGTTAACGCGAAATGATCTCCACGCTTCTTTGTCTAGAGACCATGCAGCAATGTGCTCGGTTTCAGGACTAACGCTTTCAATCACGGATTTCATTCCGTGCGCTTGTAGTACAGTAGGGTTGAGAGTGCAGGGCATGACTCGTATTTCGTCAGAGTCAATTTTCTGAAAGGTGACCGTTACAGTACCTTTTTTAAGTGCGTCAATAAGACGCGAAACTTCATTGCGATCCATAATATATCCTTCATAATAAAAATTAGTAGTGCGTGGGGGAGCTACCCCCACATTAAGCTAGTACAATTAAGCTTCTTCAGCTTCAACTGTTTCAGGCAAATCGTCGCCAGCTGGGACCATGCCTTCTGGAGCTTCTTTGCCCTGCTCAGCAGATGCCGCATTTAGAAATGCAACAGTTCTGTTTCTGAGTCCGCCAACAGCTTCCATTTCCTGACCTTCAAAACCACCCCTTTTAGAACAGATATCGATAATCTGTACGAAAGTTGCAATGTCTTGTAGAGACAGTTGTGGAGCTTGTTGCTCCTCTTGTACACCTTCAGGTGCGTTTACTTCTTCAGTCATTTTCTTCTCCTTTGCAAAGTAGACTAATTATGAGAGACCCGACCAATTCGGCATCTTCTCGTATTATCCTCATAATATTATGAGAATTTTTTCTGTGCATATTTATTTATACACCGAAACTTGATGATTTCTCTAAAGCGATAAAATAATCTAAAGGATTATCAGCATTTCTCCAATTAGAAATGAGCCTAGATGAAATCGATACTTTATAATCGCCTTGTAGCATTTTTAAATTAGAAATACTAAAGACATAATTAAAAGTCTCACTGGTGCCAATACCTAGGTCGATATCAAATGTATTTGCAGTAGAATCTTTCTCATTAAATACAGATGCGACAACGCTATTACCATCACCAATAAAACTCAGTTCTGAATGTCCGAGTACAGCGGCTGCTTTTTGAATCTTCTGGAGGTTTTCCATTGATAAATCTAACACAACTTCACACTCTGGCATGTTGATATCTTTACTTGGTTGTGTAAGGATATCGACTTCAGAATAATAATATTTAATCTTTTGTGATCCATCTGAGATAGTGAGATACTTATCACTAAATTCTAATGTAGGATCTTCCATAAGATTATACAACGACAAAAACTCGTTAAGATCATACACACCAAATTCTACAGGAAAGTCCTCTAGGATTGATGCGGTTGCCATAATAGTTTTTGCTTCCGAAATAGTCTTTAGTTCCTTTCCAGGTTTAAAGACTAGATTTGCATTAATACCCGAAAAGTTTTTTAGGATACTAATTGTTTCACTTGATATTTTCATAATTTACCTTTTTTAATTTATTACCTCTATTATACCACATTTTAACGTGTTTGTACATAGTTATTTTTTATTTAATCGATCATGCTCATAGAGCGCAAGCAATCCGTAGTGTAAGACCTTCATAAGATCTTTTCTGTGATCTTCTGGAGTTCCCTTCTTACCATACCGAGCATTATATTTGTCGACATTTCCTAGAAAAAATCCAAGTCCATGTCCTCTATCAACTATTACTTCAGATGATTGAAGTCCTCCTTGACCGTAATGTGCTCCGTAAGTAGAATCTATATAAGCGTGGAGCTCTGCGATGAGAGCTCCTTCGTTAAATTTATAATCGGGTTTATGCTGTTTCGCCATAGTTATCCTCTGTTGTATCTAAGGTTTCGACTCCAGCATCAACTTTGCTGTAGAGATCTAAGAAAGCTGACTTAGTGTCTTCGTCAAACCTAGCGATACATAGATCGATCGCCTTTGCTCTATTCTTAAAGATAGAGAATGTTTGAGCAATATGACAAAGCCTTCTAGTTGAAATAACTTCGTCAACACCATCATCATAGAAAGTCTTTCTGATAATGTCAGCCCAAGTAATTAGCTTTTCTACAAAGTCGGCATCTTCAGTTCCGAACTTAGACATGTGATTGTTAAGAATTTTAGTTTCGATTGAAGGAGATGGAAACTTCTGATCGATCGCAACTGTAAACCTTTCTAAGAAAGCTTCATCAATGATCGAAGCAGCAGTAAACCTACCGTCTTCTGAACCTTTACCTTTTGTATTAGCAGTCGCTATAACATTGAAGCCAGGCGCAGGAGAGATTGTCTCACCCGTCTTTTTAACAAGAACAGGTTTACCTTCAAGTATGCCTTGTAGACACATAATTTTATTTGTAGCTCTATCAATTTCGTCGAGCAATAAGATTGCACCGTTTTCCATCGCTTTAAGAACAGGACCTTTAGAGAAGACAGTTTCTCCATTGATAAGTCTGAAACCTCCAAGCAAATCGTCTTCATCTGTTTCCGGATTAATTTGAACACGTATGAACTCCCTATTAAGTTTTGAACACGCTTGTTCTACCATAAACGTTTTACCGTTACCAGATAGTCCTGAAACGTAAACAGGATAGAACATTTCTGATTTAATCATTTTTACTAGATCATGGAATGCTCCCCAAGGAACAAACGTAGGATCCGCTTTCGCAAAGGTTTTTTCTTCATTTACAATAGACTGCATCTTAGCTGCAGGAGCGATGTCAATCACGTTATTATCTACCTCTACGGTTTGTAGTAAAGCACTTAAGTCATAAGTACCGATCTTGACTCTATTTTCTGCAGTAAGCATAGGATAAAAGTCTTTTCCTGTATAACCCATGGATTTCGCCGTGGTTTCAATTACGTTCTTTCTGAACGAAGTTTGATCTGGATAATTCTTAGCCAGTTCTTTTAAAATATTTTGTGTTGAGATTTTCATATCTTTCATAATGTAGTTCCTTATCAATTATTAATTCAGGTTATATTATACCAAGTTTCAGCGGCTTTGTACACACTTTTTTGAAAAAAAGTATATATTTTTTAGCAGTATTATGCAACTGCTCTACCGAAAGTGGTCATAAGAACCTTGTTTTGCTTCTTACTCTTTGAGTACTTTTTAAACGCGCTTGCCATTTGACCTCTAGTTTGGTCTGAATTCACATCAAATTCGTCGTCGTCAGTCGCAAGTTGATTTCCGCCTTTGATCAAGTAAAACTCGTTGTATCCTAATG
>Ga0206682_10003302_pt1 | contig 13839 bp, 10 predicted proteins | sample M240m12015metaG_FD_155444 | JGI IMG/M metagenome (GOLD analysis project Ga0206682, IMG submission 155444) | Ammonia-oxidizing marine archaeal communities from Monterey Bay, California, United States - M2 40m 12015 | ecosystem: Environmental > Aquatic > Marine > Intertidal zone | place: USA... | reverse complement strand
GTCATAAGCATCTTGAATGCGCTGCAACATGAAAATGCGATAGGGCATCACCACGGCGTTTATGTCGACGCCCCGCCAAGCGAACTGGCACATGCCTATGCCACGGCCCAGACTTTCACCGCCAACCATCTCATTTTTCGCAGGGCTATGTTCCGCCAGCCAATCATTCGACATGGCAATCATCGCCTCTACTTCCGGCAGATAATCGGCAGCGACGCGGCGCAAGAGTACTTTTAGCGTATCGGGAATGGCGTCTTGTGCCAGCAGGCTTTCGTCGCGGCCCAGAAATTCGACCATATCGGCGCTCGGGTTGCGCATGCGCTCGGTCCAGCGGAATAGCATTTGCGCTTTTTCTTGCATCATCCGCAAAGGGTGCGGGTCGCGCCCCAAATGCGCGAAAAGCGCGGCGAATAATCCATAGTCGCCAATCGTCGGCGCGCCGCCCAAAAGATAGGGTTGGCTCGTAAAATGCGCGTCCAATTCGGCCAGCGTCTCTTCATAGGCGGCCTCAATTTGAGGCGCGGTTTCGGGCGTCACCCCAAACATCACCGCCGCCTTACGCATGCGGCCTGCCGCATGTAAAGCCATCTCGCCGCGTTCTTCGGGCGCCACTTGCGGCAGGGCAAAGAGGCCGAATTGCTGCAAAATAAAGTCGAGATTATCATCATCGAAATTCCAGCGATAATGCATGGCCGGACGCAGCAGGCCTTCGCCGCCAAAAAACTCCATAATCAGCGAGCTGATAAGCTGGCGCGGCGTTTGCGGATAGGCAGGTAGGCGGGTTGGCTGGCGGTTTTCAAACCAATCAATAATCTCGGTGCCGTCTTGCACAATCTCTTGCTCTGGCGTCTCCATAACCGGAATAATCCAACGGCCAAGCGCCGGGCGAATGACCGCGTCATAATGCGGGTCGGCAGGCGAAATATCGTCGAAATCAATATGCTGTTTTATCAAATAGGCACGTGCCTTGCCCGAGTAGAGCGAGACGCTCCACGTATACAGTTTGAACTTATTATCCATTATGTGTCCTTAAAACCAGATAGATGATTTGCCCGAAAGCGGCCAATAGCGTGAGGAGCATGCCGACCCAAATGCGCGGCGATACCAGCAGGCCAGAACTGGCGTCCACGGGCAAGGCATAAGTAACCGCCAAAGCGGCCTTTTTATATATATGACCGCCCGAAAATGCCGGATCCGTGATCGCGCGCATCAAATCGCGCCGACTGCGATAGCGAATGATGCCGCTGCCAGACCAGCCCGGATTGGCGGCTGTGTTCCAAGCCTCTATATAATCGCCGGCCGCGCCCGCGCTAAAAGCGGGATAGCCGCCATTGCGCAATAAGCGGCCGATGAAAGGGCGAAAATAACGGTTCAATAAAGCGGGCGCAGATACTGGCTCGCCGGTTTCGGGATGGGCAAGTTTGCCTTTGGTATAGACCAGCATATTGACCATGAAAAACTCGGCGCCCGTGTCGCTGCGCATGAAGTTCACCAAAGTGTCAAATCGGGTTTTGTCCAAATTTTCATTGGCTTCCATTTGCGCCATGAACATTTTGATTTCCGCTTCTTTTAGCGGCCCACGCCAGTTTTCATGCCATGCCAAGAATAGCAAAAACATAAGTAAAGCCGAACCCCATAGGTAAAACGATGCCATAGATGTTTCCTCCCGAGGCGCCAGAATATAAATTGACACCGCTAATGTCAATTTATAGATTAAGCCAAAGCCGCACGAGAAATTTAGGTCGCACAATATAGGTAGCACATGGGCAATCAAACGGAATTACGAGTTGTAGATGGGCGCCGCCAGCGCAGCGAGCGCAGTCGTGCCGCCATCATCACGGCGACTTTAAACCTTATCGATAGCGGCAATTATGCGCCGACCACGCGTGAAATCGCGCAAGAGGCGGGCATTGGCTTGCGGTCTTTCTTCCGTCACTTTGAAGACATGGAAGCCTTGATGGAAGCGATTGACCAGAAAATGCGCCAATATTACGAACCTTTATTCGACCGAGACTTTGAGGCGGGCGAGCTGGAGGCGCGCATCGAAGATACGGTCATCGGTCTTTCGGATGCCTATGAACGGCTTAAAAACATGATGATGATTACCCGAGTGCAATTATGGCGGTCTAAGGTTTTGCAAAAAAATTATGCCCGCAATCAAAATGGTTTGCGCAAACATTTGGAAAAATGGCTGCCCGAATTGAAAGACGTGCCAGAGGCAAACCGCGAGGCGGCACATGCGACGGCCTCGTTTGAGACTTGGGATCGTTTGCGGCGCCACCAAAAGCTCAATATCAGCCAAGCTCGCAATGCGATGATTGCCGCCCTCACGGCTGTTTTGTAATCTCTATATGAAGCCACTTTTGAAAATTATGGGTCTCTTGGCGCTGGTCTTTACCAGCACTTTTTTTCTGCTCAACGTGACGGGCGTGATTAGCGTGGCCAAAATTGAACTATGGTTGTTGGCGGCCAAGTCGGCCAATCCGGTTTGGGTCGGCGTGGCTGTGGCGGCTCTTTTATTTGCTGATTTGATTTTCACTGTCCCGACTTTGGCGACGCTTCTGTTGGCGGGTTATTTCATTGGCGCGGGATTTGCGGCTTTGGCGGGGGCGAGCGGCTTAATGGCGGCGGGCATCGGCGGCTATTGGATTAGTCGGCGCTATGGCGAGCGCTTCGTGGCGCATATCGTGAAAGACGCGCATGAGCGCGAAGCGGCGGCGCAGGCCTTTCGCCGATACGGCCCCGTGGTTATTTTGCTGTCGCGTGCGATGCCGGTTTTGCCAGAAGTCTCGGCGTGTATGGCGGGGCTGACGCGGATGAATTTTATGACTTTCCTCGCGCTCTGGTCGATGAATGTCATCCCCTATTGTTTGATTGTCGCCTATGCCGGCTCCATCAGCACGCTAGACGACCCGCAGCCAGCTATCTTCACGGCTATCGGCTTATCGGTATTCTTTTGGTCGGGCTGGGCGATTTTTAATCGCCGACGAAACCGCTAAAAACCTACCCAAGCTCGCCAGAAGCGGAGCTTTGCTTAGCCATTAAAATGGCCAAAAACGGACTTCGATTGACTGCCAAAGGGCGCGGTGCCAGAGGCGTTGTAATCGCTGCCGATGCCATCGAGCTGCAAGAAGGCGGCTTTGGCGCCTGTGGCTTGCAGCACTTGGTCGACGCTCCTTTTATCTTGGCTCGCCAGAGCATGGTAATGGCGATGCAATTCGCTCAAGCACCACAGTCGATATTCAGAGGTCGGCAGCTTCTCATAAGGATAGCCTTCCAAGGTAACCGAATGGGTTTTCTGCTTGGCTTTCACCGCTTCCGCATTGGCGTTGAGCGCGGGCAGATGGGTTTTGCCGATTTCTTCGATAAGCGGCCAAACATCTTCGGGCAAGCTATCGGGCAGCGTGGGTGTCATTTGTGAGGCGCGTGCATTCCACACGCGCATAATCCATTCCATCACATGCGGCGCCGTTTCGCGCATGATTTTGGCGGGCATGGGATCCATGGAGAAATGGCGCAAATACGGCCCCATCAGGCCAATGTCGGCCAAGCAGGGGCGTTCGCCGAATAAGAAGGGGCGTTTTTTAAAAATTGGGTCGAGGATTTTCATGCCGCCGAGATAGGCGTTTTCGACATGATGCCAATTGGCTTTGGTGACGCCATCGCCGCGCACAAATGTGTTCAGCTGGCGACGATAAATCATCCGGTTTTTCATCCACTTGGGAAGTTTAATATCATCGGTCGCCTCATCGACAATTTGGCGGCGCAAGAGATTGGCACTCTCCCAATACGACCAGCGATAATGCATGGCGGGGCGCCAGAGATATTCATCGGCATAATCTTCAATCAGGCGCGCGAAAAAAGCCATGGCAGGGTGGCTCGGCAAAATGGGCGTGTTTTTATCGTCAGCCTCCAGCCAATCTATCATCGGCGTGGTGTCGGTCATCAGGCGGCCATCTTCGAGTTGTAGGACGGGAATTTGTTGCGCGCCAAGTTGCTTTGGAAAAGTCTTTTCAAACTCGGTCATGGTGATGGCTTGAAAGCGAAACGGGATTTCCTTGTAGCGCAAATAGGCTTCCATCTTGCCGGTGAAATAAGAAATCTTAAGCCCGTAAATCGTCAACATAATGCGCTCTCCTTAAAAAATGAGTGTGACGGCAAAGCCGAGGCACGTCCAGCATAAGTCGTCTGCATTATTGGCTTTGGGCGGGCGCGCTTTACCTTACTCAGAGGATGCCCTAGCCTGAACAGGCTCTGGAGGATTACTCATGCATGCGCTCATTAAGCACCCCAAACGCACATTCATCTGCGTCGTTCTTGTGTCGGTTTTGGCGGCAGGGGGCTATTTGTATCATCGCCTTCACCAGCCCCTGTTTTCGCCAGAGGTTATGGCCAAAAAACGAGCCAGCGCCGCCGCGCAAGACGAGATGGCCGTGGCGAAGCCAGCTTTGCAGCCGCAGCAAAAGCCTCGTCCGAATAAATATCGAAATGTCTATTTTGGCGATTTACATGTCCATTCGCGGCTTTCTTTTGACAGCTATATTTTTGGCAATCGTTTGAGCGTCGACGAGGCCTATCGGTTTGCCAAAGGCGAGGCGTTGAAGAACCCTGTCGGCGAAGTCATGCAATTGACCCGCCCGCTCGATTTTGCCGCCATCACCGACCATGCCGAAGGCTTTGATTTATACAGCTCGTGCCGCGATAGCGACCGCACGCAAACCACCGCCGAGGTGTGCCAGAAGTTCGATGTCCCCATTGGGCAGTTTTTTCTGGAGCTTCGCGACGAGGGCGCCAAACGCCCTATGCAACGCATGAAAATTGGCGTAAGTCGCGAAAAACGAGATCAAATGATTAGCCAAACGTGGACGCATATTGTCGACACGGCGCACAAACATAATCAGCCTGGCCGCTTCACCAGTTTTGCGGCCTATGAATATTCGCCTGTCTTGCCGGGGCGTGGGAAAATTCATCGCAATATTATTTTCCGCAATCAGCATGTGCCAGCGGCGGCGATTTCGGCCTATGACGCCGATACGGAAATTGACCTATGGCGCCAGCTGCAAGCCGGATGCGCCAGCCCATGCGAGGTCATGTCGATACCCCATAATCCGAATAGGTCTTGGGGGCTGGCCTTTGCGGGCGTGACTCTAGATGGCGACATTTATCAGCCCGATGATTGGGCAAGCCGCGCCAAGCTGGAGCCTTTGGTGGAAATGTTTCAAATCAAAGGCAATTCCGAATGCGCCGTGGGCATGAACACGAAGGATGAAGCCTGTGGCTTTGAGCAGTTTCTCCCCATTTGCGAGGGCGAGGCGGTGGTGGGGCAAACCTCGGCTTGCGTGCATGCCACTTCCATGGCGCGCGATGGGTTGAAAAAAGGTCTGACCTTGCAAAAAAAACTTGGCTTCAACCCGCTGGCTTTCGGGATGATTGGCAGCACCGACACGCATAATTCTAACCCTGGCGATGTGGAAAATTGGGATTATCGCGGCCCCGCAGGCGCCATTAGCGCGCCAGCCAAAGCCCGCATAGAAGGCGCGGCGCGGCTATTGCGGCAAAATCCGGGCGGTTTGGCGGCGGTCTGGGCGCGGGAAAATACCCGCGATGCGCTTTTTGCGGCCATGCAACGCAAAGAAGTTTATGCAACCAGCGGCACGCGTTTGAAATTGCGCTTCTATGGCAGCTCGCAAGATTTGCGTCCCGTGCTGAAAAACGCCGACCCGCTTCCCTTGGTTGAGGCGCTGGCGGTTCCGATGGGCGGAAAATTCGGGACGCAAAAGCGCCAACCGCAGTTCATGGTCTGGGCGCTGCGCGATGCGTTGAGCGCGCCCCTAGATAAAGTGCAGATTATTAAATCTTGGCTGCAAGACGGCGACGTGCAGGAAGCCATTTACGATGTCGCGTGCAGTGGTGGCCGTGTGGCGGATGCCAAAACCGGGCAGTGTCCGCCCGTGAAAGCGCACGTCGATGTCGGCACTTGCGAGGGTAACCATGCGGGCGGCGCCGGCGAGTTGAAAGCCGTCTGGCAGGACGCCAAGGCGATGCCCGGCGAAGTGGCGTTTTATTATGCCCGCGTTATCGAGACGCCGAGCTGTCGCTGGTCGAGCTATGATGCGTTGCGTTTGGGCAAGGCGCCGCCAAATGACGTGCCAGCCAGCTCGACGGAAATGGCTTGGTCGTCGCCGATTTGGGTCAATCAAGACTAGAGACGCGCCGGTGTTTTGGCCGCAATTTTTGCGTGTGTTTGGCCGAGCGCCCCGACACGCGTTTGCGCCACATGCGAAAGCTCGAGGCTTTCATGTGACGCCGCATCAGCTGAATAACTTGCGCTTCAGACAGGCCATGCTCGCGTTCAATCATGTCAAAGGCCGTGAGGTCATCCCACGCCATGGCGACAATTTCAGATATTTGGGCTTCGGTCATAGTTCTGAAATAGGTCAGATGATTGGCATGTCCATAGCTCTGCGAAAGCCGACGAATTTTGTCGCGCCCTAGCTCGGCTCGGTTTAGGTTTATATGTCACGCACCAAAAAAAAGGATATCGCCATGAGCATGCAATCGACGGATAGGCTGAGCTGGGGTCAGAAAATCGGCTATGGCAGTGGTGATTTTGCGCTCAATCTATATTGGCAGGGCATTAGCCTTTATCTGTTTTATTTTTATACCGATGTTCTGGGGCTGCCCAATGCGATGGCGGGGCTTATCTATGCCATTGGCTCGCTGTGGGATGCGGTTACCGACCCCGCTATGGGCTATGTGGCCGAGCGCACGCGCACGCGGTGGGGGCGCTATCGGCCATATTTATTGTTCACGCCCATCCCCTTGGGGCTTAGCTATATGTTGCTGTTCTGGCATCCGGGGGAGCTGTCCATCCCCATGTTGGCCGCGATGGCGCTGACCGGACAATTTGCTTTCCGTCTGGTGTTCACCATGGCCTCAACGCCTTATTCGTCGTTAATGGCGCGGATGACGCAAAACTCGCAAGACCGCGCGGGCATGGCGGGGGCGCGTATGGTGTTTGCTTATCTGGGCGGTTTTGCCGTGGTGGTTTTGGCGGGTAGCTTGCTGGAAAATGCCGAGACCGATGCGCAAGCTTTTTTATATTTGGCGTTGATATCGGGCGCGCTGGCGACATTGGTTCTCTGGCTGTGCTTTTGGCTCTGCCGCGAACCCGAAGAGGTGGGGGGTGCGCCGGCCGCGTTAAGCTTGAAACAAAGTTTTTCTGGCATGGCGCAAAACACGCCGTTCCTCATCGTCTTTGCGTCTATTTTGCTGATGGTGCTTGGCACCACGGTGATTGGCAAAACCGTGCTGTATTATTTCGAATATCAATTGGGCGACCGCGATGCTGGCTCAAGCGCCTTGATGGCCTTTGCCGCCACGGGGCTTTTGGTCATTCCGTTCTGGACTTTTGTGACGCTAAAAACCTCGAAGCGGTTTGTCTGGATGGCAGGCAGTGCTTGCGCGGGGGTGGCGTTGCTGGCGTTTTTAGTCAACCCCGCCACGTCCGTCGCCATGGTGACGTGGAATTATGTCGCCATTGGTTTCGGCACGGGGGCGTTTGCCGTCACCTTCTGGGGCATGCTGCCCGACACGGTAGAATATGGCGAATGGAAAACCGGCGATCGGGTCGAGGCGATGATTTTCGGCTTTATTACGTTCGCGCAAAAAGCCGCCGTGGCTCTGAGCGCGATTATCCTCGGGCTGTTGTTAGATTTCATCGGCTATCAGGCGGGCGCCCTACAAAGCGCGCAGACCTTGGATGGCTTGCGCTACATCATCGTCGGCGTGCCGCTGTTTGGCATTCTGGCCTCGGTGGCCTGTATGGTTTACTACCCGCTATCGCCCAAACGCCATGCGGATATCGTCGCCGAATTGGCGGCGCGATAGGGGTTATTTAGCCAAGCCAGGCGGCGTCCAATTGCCATCGCCATTGGCATCGACGTAAATCGGATTGCTATAGGCATATGGGAAGAAGCCCGGATAGACGGCTTTATAAATATCGCTGGCCTTACCGCTGACTTCCAAGGTCACGAAACCATCTTGCTCGAAATGCATCGGTAGCGAGAAACTGCCATCTTCGGGCAGGGCTTGGCTGTGAACCATCTCGCCATTGAGCTGCACTTTCAGCCGATCGGCGCGCGCCCAATCGGCGCTGAAAACACGACCTTTCAAAACCCCCGATGCGCCGCTATGGGTGTCGCCCATTTTGGCTTGGCCTAAAGCCAACTCCAAAAACGGCCCCGTGGTGCCATAAAAGGCGCCCGCTTTCACCGCTTGGGTGAAACGGTTCATGCGAAAGTCGTTTTGCCTATCGGCATTGAGGCGCACCATATTGCGCGGCAGGGCGACTTGTTGGGTGGTGTCATGGCTGTCGCTATTGGCGGTGGCGGCCAGCCTCTCGCCTTGCGCGACGAGCGATAACCAATCGAGCCGCGAAGCCGCCACGCGGTTCGGGCGATAGTCTTGTGTGCCGTTCATAATTTCCATCACATCGAAATCAATATCGCGCACACCGGTAATCGGGTCGGGCGCGATGAGGCTATTGTTGGGCGTGCTGGTCAGGGGTTTATGCGGTTGATAGGGATGCGCGGCGACGCCCATATGATCGAAAAATTGTTCGCCATTTATATGCTCGGCAAAATCATCGGGCAGCTCATGCGAGAGTTTGAAACTGTCGCGCGCGTGGTTGAGTTGCGCCACAGGGTCGCCATGATGCACATGCATATCGTGCAGCACATCTCGGGTGCGGCGGTTTTCATGCGCTTTCAACCCGCGCCGATAGGCATGCGGCTCGACTTTCAACGGAAAGAAATTCATATGCCCGATGGTATGCGGCGCGCGCGGCGTCTCCAGCGTGCTGGTCACTTCGGAACCGGTGATGGCAATCATTTTATCGCTCACGCCCAACTCGCGCAGCAGCGGGTTGAAGTCAAAAATCGTGTCATGTTCGGCCGCCACCATAATTTCTCCCCGCTCGGCCACGAAAGTGCGCACGCGCTTATGGGTGGAAAAAGCATTGTCCAAACTAGGGCCCGAATGCACATGCATATCGGCGCTCATATGATGCGGCGTGTGCAGCACACGTTTGGGCTTGGCAATGCGCAGGGCTTTGTCATGGCCGTCGCGCACGCTTAGCTTGGCGGTCTCCACCGAAAATTCGGGGCCGTGTACGGCGTAAACCGTATAGTCGCCATCGGGCAAAAACACATGCGTTGGGTCGCTAGACACGCCAGCTAAATGCACATCGGAGGCGGCGTCCTGCGCGATGGGGCCATCGCCATTTTCAATCCGATAGCCGGTTAAACTGTCTTCGAAATTGGGATTGGGAGTGTCGTTTTGGCCGCGAAAAGCCAGCCGCATGGCCGTCCCGCGCGGCAAAGCAATGCGCGCGGCCCGGGCCGGGGTCAGGCTGGCTAATTTCGTATCCTTGGCGGCCATGGTGAATTTTTTCACAAGCGTATCGGCGGCAGGCGTCATCAGGCGCAAGGCATAATCGCCAGCGGGCAGGCGGGCGGAAAATCGGCCTTGGTTGTCGACGCTTACTTGTGTGAACGGCGCGCCATCGGCTTGGTCGATATGCACGCGCACGGTTTGGTCAGGCGCGCTGACTTGCCCGAATAGGCGAGGCGCCTCGGCGAATAATAAGTCGGTCACGCCAGAGACATCGGCGCTGGGCGCCACCCAAATTTCTTCTTCAAGTTGAAGCTTATCGCCCAGCTCAATTTCCATCAGGGCGACTTGCAGCAATTGCGCCAATCCCAAACGCTTGCCATCGCCAAAAGTGAAAGGTTCGGCCAGCGTTAAAAACGCTAAGGCGCTGCGGTCGGCAAGGGCAAAGCTCGGCAAGGCGTGTCGTTTGCCGTCTTGCAAAAGATGCGCCGAGACTTGCCGCCAGCCATAGCTAATGGGAACCAGCGAGTCATGCGGCGACAGTAAAACCACCGTATCGACGGGGCGCGCCGTTTCGGCATACGTCAGGGGGCCGCGGCCGACGAATTCTTGCTGCACAAACCCATTGGACAGCGAGGGGTCGCGGGTGGAGAGCAAAAACGTTTCCATCGAATGATAATTTAATACCGCCGTGCTGAAAATGGCGGGGGCGATGGCGTCTTCGTTTTGTCGCCAGATGGTTTTCGAGATTTGCATCCGCTCTGGCACATCGCGCGACAGCGTGTAGCGGGTTTCGACTTGCAGGCCGTGATGCGAGCCAAGGGTTACAAGGCTGGCCGCCTGTTGGTTTTGGCTGGCGCGAATATCGGAAATAGCAACGGGCTGCGCGAGACTGCCGTTGACCAAATCTTGCGAGGAGACGAATTGGTCGTCCTCGCGCGCGCAATAGCCGATGTCGCGAAGCGTGCCGCCCGAGGCGGAGAAGTCGCCCTCATGGGCAAGGCCGGCAAAGAGGATGCATAAAGTGCCGTTGGAAAGCACCCAATCGCCGATGCCGCCGATGGCATCGGGCCCTTTTTGCACCCATTGGGCGGCATTTTTGGCGGTTATTTGCGTGGCGGTCAGCACTGTTTCGGCTCGCGCGGGCGTCCAAATTAGGCTGCTTAGGCACCAAAGGGAAAGTAAAACAAGGCGGCAAAAGGGGCGGGTCATAGCTCAGTCTCCAGATTTTCAAAAAGTGTGTCTCAACTGGGCGCAAAAGGCAAAGCCGATGTGGGGAATTATTCTTTACTGTTTTTCTACCAATCCATGCTAAGCATCGCGCAACGAAACTCATCGGCTGTTTGCAGCTGTATCGCGCGATGTCGTATCGGCCGCGATTTAGGAAACCCCTAGGAAAATATATGTCTAAGTTTGCTTCGCTTGGTCTCTCCAAGCAACTGGCCGACACGCTCGAAAAAAGCGGTTATTCGGATCCAACGCCCATTCAAGAAAAAACCATTCCCGAGCTGCTGAAAGGCCGCGACGTGGTGGGCATTGCGCAAACGGGTACCGGCAAAACGGCGGCTTTTGTTTTGCCGATTTTGGAAAAGCTCATTCAGGCGAAAACGCCCGTAGAGCCGAAACGCTGCACCGCCTTGATTGTGGTGCCAACGCGCGAATTGGCCAGCCAGATTGACGATAATATCGCCAAATATGGCGAGAAGATTTATCACCAACGCGCCAGTATTGTGGGCGGCATGAAATATCCCCCGCAAGTGAAGAAACTGTTTCGGGGGCTCGACATTATGGTGGCGACGCCCGGGCGTTTGGAAGACCATTTGAAACAGGGCAATATTTCGCTGCAAGACACAAAAATTGTGGTGTTGGATGAAGCCGACCAAATGATGGATTTGGGCTTTTTTCCGGCCATTCGCCGAATTATGCGCAAAGCCCCGCAAGACCGCCAGACGGTTTTGCTGTCGGCGACCATGCCGAAAGAAATTCGCAAACTCGCCAATGAGTTTTTGACCGACCCCGTCGATGTGCAAGTGGCCAAACAAGGCACGCCCATCGAGAAGATTGAGCAGATGGTTTACTTGATGGACCGCGCCAGCAAGCGGCCTTTTTTGCTCGCGCAATTGGAAAATGAGTTCCGCACGATTGTGTTCACGCGCACCAAACATGGCGCCAATGATTTGGTCACTTTCTTGAAAAAGAAGGGCGTTTTGGCCTCGGCCATTCATGGCAATAAAAGTCAGGCGCAGCGTCAGCGCGCACTCGATTTATTCCGCTCGGGCAAGGAACATATTCTGGTCGCCACCGATGTGGCGGCGCGCGGTATTGATATTCCCGATGTATCTTTGGTGGTCAATTATGACCCGCCGATGCAACCAGAAAGCTACGTTCACCGCATTGGCCGCACCGCGCGCGCCGGCCGCGAAGGGCGCGCCATTACGCTATGCGCGCCCGACGAGAAAAAACGTATGCGTGATGTCGAGCGCCTCACGAAACTGAGCCTGCCGACACAAAATGTAACCGTCGCCATGCGTGAAATGAAAGCCCCCGATGCCTCGAAGGATACGGATGCGCCGACCCAAGACGGCGTGGAAGTGCAAGCTACCAAGACATTGAGCGATTTTGAAGACGGCTCGATGCCGCCACGTCCGAAGCGCAAGCAAGGCAAGAAGCCGCGCAATAGAGATAAAGGCAATTGGGATGGCAAGCCGCAAGGCAAACGTGACGGTAAATCAGGTGGATTTAAAGGTAAAGCTGGCGGCAAACCGGGCGGCAAACCCGGCGGATTCAAAGGCAAGCCCGGCGGAAAACCAAGCGGAAAACCTGGCGGCAAGAAGCCCGGTCATCGCGGCAGTCGACCGACAGGCTCGGGCGGCAAGCCGCAAGGCAAGCGCGCCGACTAGATTTTACGAGGCTGATTTTTTAAAAAATCCGCGCCCCATTTGAGCTGCGATATAAAGCGTCACGATGGCGGCAACCACGGCCAGCGTATAACCGATACTGCCCAGTATATTTGACGCGCCCAAAGCATTGTCGCCAAATGACAAGGCGCGCGAGCCTGACGCATTTCCCGTCCAATAAAATATCGTGTTGCTCCAGCCCGCAAAAATAATGCCCTTGGCAAACAGCTGCGCGCGAGCCATGGCCAATCCGCAATGCGGCAAAGCGAACGCCATGGCGACCATGAGCAAGCAATTGCTAATGCCGCCCGCATGCGTGCGAACCCAGCCCTCGGTGGTGCCGAACATAGGCACGTTAACGAAAACCCCCGGCACAATTTCCAAGCCGCCGATGAGGCTAATGGCCAGCATAAAGCCGCTCAGCAGACCGATAAATAAAACCCACATGGCGTGGCCGAGTAATTGTTTTTGATAGGTTTCCATTGAGCTCTCCCGATAGGCTTGCCACGTCTAGATTTGCAATGTTTTGCGTGGCTTTTTTTCTGCGACTTAGATTATGCTTCTAGCCAAAGTTAGGGCTTTTTATCAGATAGGGTCAAGCGGCCTTGGGAGGAATTCAGGCGTGACAAAAATAATGCTACTCGGCTCGGGCGAGTTAGGCCGCGAATTGACCATCAGTCTCAAGCGTTTGGGCTGCACGGTGGTGGCCTGCGACCGCTATGAAAAGGCGCCCGCCATGCAAGTGGCCGATGAAGCTTTGGTGTTTGATATGCTCGATGCGGCGCAATTGCGCGCGCATGTGCAAAGTGTCGACCCCGACCTCGTGGTGCCAGAAATTGAGGCCATCAACACGCAAGTTCTGCTGGAGCTGGAAGCCAGCCGAACCATTGTGCCATCGGCGCGCGCCGTCGACTTGACGATGAACCGCGACCGCATCCGCGATCGCGCCGCCGAATTGGGTCTGCCGACGGCCAAATATCAATATGCCCAAAGCCTTGAAGCGCTGCTGAAAAGCTATCACGAGATGAACCGGAAGACAGTGGTGAAGCCGGTCATGAGTTCGTCTGGAAAAGGCCAATCGACGCTTGACGCTGGCGACGAAAAGGCCGCGCGCGCAGCTTGGCAGAACGCGGTGGAGAATATGCGCGGCGATAGGCCGAAAGTGATTATCGAAGAATTTATCGACTTCGATTACGAAATTACCCTTTTGACCATTCGTCAGAAAAACGGCGAGACGGTTTTTTGTCCGGTGCTTCGCCACGAGCAAGTCGATGGCGATTTTAAACGCAGCGAGCAAGGCACATTTGATATGGGCGCTTTGGAAGCGCAAGCGCAAGATATAGCGCGCCGCATTACCGATGACTTGCAAGGCTATGGGCTGTTCGGGGTCGAGTTTTTTGTGCGCGGCCAAGAGGTGATTTTCTCGGAGCTGAGCCCGCGCCCGCATGACACTGGATTGCTGACGCTCTATACGCAAAATCTATCCGAGTTCGATTTACACGCTCGCGCGATTTTACATCTGCCGATTAGCGATATCCGTTTGCTGCGG
>Ga0206682_10003301_pt1 | contig 13844 bp, 12 predicted proteins | sample M240m12015metaG_FD_155444 | JGI IMG/M metagenome (GOLD analysis project Ga0206682, IMG submission 155444) | Ammonia-oxidizing marine archaeal communities from Monterey Bay, California, United States - M2 40m 12015 | ecosystem: Environmental > Aquatic > Marine > Intertidal zone | place: USA... | reverse complement strand
TCTTGCTAAAAATGTAAATGACTTAGCAAATAGAGCTAAAAATAGTCAATTAAAACCTGATGAAATATCTGGTGGAACTTACACGGTCTCAAATGTAGGAACCTTTGGTAATGTAATGGGAACCCCAATAATCAATCAGCCACAAAGTGCTATTTTAGCATTGGGAGCTATTAAGAAAAAACCTGCAGTTATTGAAACTGAATCTGGTGATTTGATAGGGATTAGACATTTAATGTTTTTATCACACTCTTACGATCACAGGAATATTGATGGTGCACTTGGAGGCAGGTTTGTAAGAAAAGTTGCAGATTATTTAGAGAATTTTGATATAAATAGAACTATATAAAATGACATTAAATTTGACGAAACATTATTTTATTTTAATAATAATAATAGTTTTTGGTCAAAAAAATTTCTGTCAAAACTCTAAGGATTCTAAGTTAAAGATTGAAGGAGCTAACCAACTTTTTTTAGAAAAAAAATACGACATAGCTAAAAGTTTATGGTCAGAAATTGTTATTGACAATCCTGAAAATTCGAACATTAATTACAAAACAGGTGTTTCTTTTTTAGAGTCTAAAAGCGGTAGAATTAATTCTTTAAAATACTTGAAAGTAGCAGCTCAAAAAGTAAATAAAGTATACTCTCCATTTGACAATACAATTAATACTGCTCCTTTAGAAGTTTTTTATTACTTAGGAAAATCTTATCATCTTAATAATTCACAAGATTCTTCCATTAAGTACTTAAAACAGTTTATTAACGTAGTTTCCAAGAAACATTACTTGAAAGGCGATGCAGAAAAACTAATCAAACAATGTGAGAATTTTAAACTAGTTACAGATAATTCAAAAAATCATAAAATCATAAATAGCTTTATTTCACTGAATACCAATTACAATGAGTTCAATCCCATTGTATCACTTAACGGTAGTTCCATTTTGTTCACTTCTGATAGACAAAGAAACTCAGAAGAAACTTCGAACGAAAAAATATTTGATGTAGCAACTGGAAATCATTTTTATGATATCTATATCGCTCAAAAAAATAATTTAAGTAATACTTGGAACACTCCTAAATTGTTGAACATCTCTAAATTAAGGACTAATGAAATTGGAATTGGTGCTTCCTACGACAACGAAAAAATTTTTCTATCTAACGGAGTAAAAACTTCTAAAAAAGGTAATGCTATTAGATTTAGTAGAAAAATACAAAATTTCTACACTGCAAAACAATTTAACTCTTTTGCAGATTACAACATGTCCAGTATAGCAGTTACAGAAGATGAAATGTCTGTTATTTTTTCAAGTAATAAATCTGGTGGTTATGGAGGAGAGGATCTATGGTTTTCAACAAAAAAAGATGACGGATCTTGGTCTAAACCAATAAATATGGGGCCGAATATAAATTCCTCCTACGATGAAATTTCACCATTTATACATCCAGACCAAGTCACTCTTTTTTTCAGTTCTAATAGTGATAAAAGTATTGGGGGATACGATGTTTTATTCTCTACCAAAGATTCCCAAGGAAATTGGCAGGAAGCAAAGAATTTAGGAATACCTATTAATACTGTTAACGATGAAAAATATTTTTCAACCTCTACCGATGGAACCCAAGGTTATTATTCCAGCATGAATGATAAAGAAAATTACGATCTTAAAATAGTAGAAATAACTATACCATATTCAAGACCAACAATGTTTTTGTCTGGGTACATTGATAAAAAAAATCTAGAAAGTCTAGAGAATAATTATTTGGTAAAATTGACTAATTCCAATTCCAATGAAGAAATAAAAGTTTACAAACCAAATAATTTTAATGGTAGCTATATTTTTAAAGTTGAAGAATGTCGTCTCTACGATGTTAAGTACTACAGACTTGTTACTCTAAGTAGTGGTACAGAAAAAGAGAGTCTAATTCATGAACAAACAATTAAAACAAAGTGTGAAAGTTTTGAAAAAATAATGAGCCCAGTTTTGTTACCAACTATGGACTAAAATGGCAATATAGTAGATGTAGTAGAAGAAAACAATTCAAAAAAGAAATTAATAACTGAGTTTAAAGAAAGAAATAAAAAATATGATTTTAAAGAGATAATTGGAAAAGAAAACAAGTTAATTGCTCTTCTTTTAATAGACGAAAATGGAAATATTGTAGATAAGGCTATTCTTACTCCCGAGGGATTTAAGTTTAAAATTTTAAATTATAATTCCAACTATAATTTTAAGATAGAGAATTTTCCAGATAGCTTAGACCTTAGTGATATTCCTATTTTTCTTCTTCAAGACAATGAAGAGACTTTAATTCATGGTGATTTTGAGAAAAGTAATACGTTTACATATCTTAATAATTTTAGCAGCTTTAAGTTCAAAGAAATCATGTCTACATATGGTAAAAACGTAAAACTGTTTTTAGTAGATAAAGATGGAAATGTTATTGAAAAAGGAATTTTAACAAACAATGGATTTAAATTCAAATTAATATCAGCCCAACAAGAATACAGTTTTAGATTAGAAAACTTTCCAGACGGTCTAGACTTATCTGAAATACCAATTGAAATCATAAATCATAATGAAAGTTTGTTAGTTCTTGGTGATTTTTCAAAAGGAAATAAATATGTGCTTCCAAAAATTCATTTCAAAAAGTCATTCCAACTTGGACAATATTCAATAGAAAATGATGAAAGATTTATATCTTTTATGGAAGAGACTGTAAAGAGGATACAGGCTGGTAGTCGTGTAAAATTTGATATTGTTGGATCTGCGTCAAAAATCCCATCAAAAAAATACAGTAGTAATACGGAACTGGCCAAAATCAGAGTTGAGAAGGGGAAAAAATATATTTATGATTACTTAAAAAATGAAAATATTCCTACAGACAAAATTATAATTGTTAAAGAAAAAGCAATTGTTTCAGGACCAGAATTCGATCCTAACGACAACAATAAAAATAAGTATTATGAATTCCAATATTTTAGTATTTGGGCCGAATAATATTTCTTAATTGATTCTACAAAAGATTAAATAATAATGAATATTAAACTAGACCAACCGTTTCTTGTATTGGACATAGAAGCCACAGGAGATCAAATAAATAAGGACAGAATCGTAGAAATTGCAATGATTAAAACTTTTCCAGATGGAAAAGAGGAGGTATATGATCGAAGAATAAATCCTGAAATACCAATCCCCTTAAATATTTCTGAAATTCATGGCATTTACGACCTTGACATTAAAGACTGCCCCACATTTAAGGATGTATCTGCTGAAATAAAAAGTTTTATTGGTGACTCTAATTTATGTGGTTTTAATTCCAACAAATTCGATATACCGATGTTAGAAGAAGAATTTCTCAGAGCCGGATTAGAAAGTGGTTTTGAAAATAAAAAACTAGTGGATGTTCAAAATATATTTCATAAAATGGAAAAGAGAACTTTGGGAGCAGCATATAAGTTTTACTGCGGAAAGGAAATTGAAAATGCCCACTCTGCAATTGATGATGCAAGAGCTACCCTTGAGGTTTTAAAAGCACAAACTAAAAAGTATAACGAGCTTGAAAGTAATGTACCCTTCTTGAGTGATTTTTCAAAAGCTAATAAAGCTTCGGTAGACTATGCTGGAAGGATTATATTAAATAAAGAAAATGAAGCATTAATTAACTTCGGGAAACATAAAGGAAAATTAGTAACTACTGTTTTTGAAAAAGAACCTGGCTACTATTCATGGATACTAAGAGGAGATTTTTCCCAAAATACCAAAATGTGCTTTACAAAAATCTGGAAGGAAATAAAAAAAGAAAAATGAAAATAATTTGTATTGGCAGAAATTATGAAGACCATGCCAAAGAAATGGGAAATGTTACCCCAAAACATCCAATATTCTTTTTAAAACCCGATTCTGCACTTTTACCTAAAAGAAACCCCTTCTTTTTACCCAACTTCAGCGAAGAAATTCACTATGAAGTTGAATTGGTTTTTAAAATAATTAAAGTTGGCAAGGCTATTGAACCTCAATATGCTAATAAGTACTACAATCAAGTGGGATTAGGAATTGATTTTACTGCTCGCGATCTTCAAAAAAAATGCAAAGAAAAAGGTCACCCTTGGGAAATTGCTAAAGCGTTTGATCAGTCAGCTGTTGTTGGTGAGAAGTTTCTAAATGTTGAAAACATACAAAACATTAATTTCTCTCTTCAAAAAAATGGTGAAATGGTTCAAAAAAGTAATTCAAAAAACATGCTTTTTAATATCGATGAAATCATAAGTTACGTTTCAAAATTTATGACTTTAAAGATTGGAGATCTAATATTTACTGGGACTCCAGCTGGTGTTGGAGCTGTAAACATTGGAGATGAGTTGACTGGATTTATTGAAGATCAAAAGATGTTCAATATCAAAATTAAATAATTTAATAACTGATTAACTCCTGGTAAAATTCAAAACCTTGAGATATATTATTGGTGTTTCCTGATTCAAATTCTACTTGAATATTTTCTTTATACACCAAACCAATATCAGTTACATATACTTCTTTAGCAGATTCATATTGTAATAAATTTAATTTATAATTTTGAATCACTGTTAGCGAGCTATCGAAAGCCAGACTGTTTTGCTCGTAGGGTATGTTTAAACTCTCTAAAACATATTCTTGGTATTCTTGACCATTAAAGGCATTACCATTCCAGACTACATTAATATTTAATGGAAATATTAGTTTCGTAAAAATTTCATTTTCTTCAGTAAGTAAAGCTCTATTGTGATTTTTTTTTGCAGTCCAAACATCTTTTATGGTATAGTTAGCATTAGAATCATCTTTAGAAAATCTTTCAATTCTGTAAACGGTATCTCCTTCTAAATCCAAAAACTGCTCAGCTACTACTTCTTTTAAAAAATAGGTATTGGTGTCTTTACCAAAAGAGTTATGAATGATATCGGTTACCAAAAACTCTTTTTCACTACTTATTTGTAAAGGATAATAGTTATGAAAATGAGGTGTCTCCTCATATTCTATGGGTTGACAAGAGCTAATTAATATTCCTAGGAAAAAATAAATTTTAATCTTTATTTTTATTCTCAATAACTTTTCCATTATTATAACTGATCTTTTTCATATTCTTATTTTCCCCGTCATAATATAACCAGGGTCCGTGTTTTTTATTATTTCTGTAAAGACCTTTAGTATCTACAGAACCATTTAAAAAATAGTATGTAAAAACACCTTCCTTTCTTCCCATTTCATAAAAGCCTTCAGATTTAACAGTTCCTAACTTAAAGTATTGTTTCCATTTTCCATTTTTCAAACCTTTTTCACAATTATATTCTTCCATTAATTTTACTTGATTGGTTTCTGTATTAGCAGGATAATACAAATATTGTTTCCCTTGCAAGGCTCCAGCATTAAAATTGAAAACATTTAATAAATCGCCGTATCTTGAGTAGGTATACCATTTTCCTTGTTTCATTTTATTAATAAACTTTCCTTTAGCCATTATATTTCCATTGTCAAAATACATTTCAGAGGAAGAAATAGAATCATTTATGAAATTTACTATCGCAGAAAGGTGACCTTCAATAGCGTAGTAATGGAAAACACCTTTTGGAATGCCAGCTAAAAATTGGCCAGTATATCTCTTGGTATTTGAATGGTCGTGGTACCCTATCCAACTACCTGTTTTTTTATTTTTTTTATCGTATTGGTTTAGCTTAACTTCTTGTGAATAAGACACCGATAAAGTAAAAAAAATTAAAATAATATTTAATAAAAATCTCACGAACCTAAGTTAATTAAAATATATCATTCTTATGTGAGGAATTCCATCTTCTAAGTAGGTGTTACCAACCGCTTTAAAACCCAAAGATTTATAAAAATCTAAAAGGTATTTCTGAGCAGAAAGTTCCATTTTGTCTTCTGAATATTTGTTTTTTACAGCTCCGATAATAAAATGCATTAAATCTTTAGCGTAACCTTTCTTTCTGAATGCTGCATCAACAGCAATACGCCCTATAAATACGGTACCTTCTTTTTTATAGACTCTACCAACCGAAATAATCTTATTACTGACTGATCCAAAAACATGATCAGAAATTAAATCTATTTCATCTAGTTCTTGGTAAGGGCATTGTTGTTCTACAACAAAAATTCTTATTCTTAAATTTAAGATTTCAAAAAATTGATTTTTGGTTAAATCTGAATAATTGACGTACTCTACTTTCAAGATATGAATATAATCTAAGAATTAATAACTTTACAATAATGAGTCAAAGTTTTAATCAAAACTATCAATACAAACCAAAAAAAAACCTATCTGTACGAGAGGTTGTTGATGGAATTTCAAAAGCCGATCCCCAGATACTTTCAAAGGCAATTACGATGTTAGAAAGTAAAAAAACAACGGATAGATTATTGATATATGATGCGATGGCTGAAATTCCAAAATCAAAAAATCGTTCTTTTCGAATTGGAATTACGGGTAGTCCTGGAGTTGGAAAAAGTACATTTATTGAATCTTTTGGTAAGTATTTATCTCAACACGATATTAGTCTAGCAGTATTAGCGGTAGACCCAAGTTCAAAATTAAATGGAGGGAGTATTCTTGGAGACAAAACTCGAATGGAGGATTTAAGCTCTATGCCAAATATTTTTATAAGACCAAGTCCCTCAAAAGGACATCTAGGTGGTGCAGGCGAACAGTCCTATGATTCAATTTTACTATGTGAAAAAGCAGGTTTTGATGTAATTCTTTTTGAGACTGTTGGTGTAGGACAGTCAGAAACCCATGTTAAACATCTGGTAGATTTTTTTTTACTACTAGTGCTAGCTGGTGCAGGAGACGAATTACAAGGAATAAAAAGAGGGATAATGGAATTAGCCGATGCTATTTTAGTAACTAAGGCAGATGGTGAGAATTTGGAAAAAGCTAAAGTTTCAAAAAATAATTATGAAAATGCTACACATTTATTCCCGAATAAAGAGAATAGTTGGATTACAAAAGTAGCCACTTGTTCTAGTATAGAAAATAAAGGTATTGAAAGCATATGGGATATTTTGAAAAAATTTCAAAAGCACAATACTATTAATGGTTGGATAGAAAAAAACAGAGTGAATCAGGACGTTTTTTGGTTTCATGAAAAACTTAACCAATTTATTCAAAACGATTTTTACTCAAGAATTGGTATTTTAGAAGAACTCCAAGAATTAGAAGAAAAAGTAAAAAATAAACAAATAGACCCTTTTAAAGCGGCTAAACAATTATTTAATAATGAATCTAAAAAATAAATTTTCGACTTATAAAACTGACGAATTAGTAGAGATTGCTGAACTCCACAGCGACTACACTATAGAGGCAAAAAAAATTGCAATACAAATCCTAGAAGAAAAAAAAATAGAGGATTTAATTGAAAATGTAGAAAAATATTGGATGAATTATTTAAAAGAAAATATCAAGTCTATTTTAATTAATAAAGAAATTCCAAAAAGTCAATTTTTAAATAAAGAAGAAGTTAAAACCTTAATCAAAGAAAGCTTTTTAAAATGGAAAGAAGACCAAGAGCTATATGAAATAGATACAACCAAATATTGGGCAGTATTTTAATTTAATACATATCTAAAAATTGATAGCTTAATTGTCTACCGAATTATTTATATTTAGGACTACTGACGAATTATGGAAATAAAAAATTACGTTTTAGGTGACTGGATAGCAGGTGAAGGAAATGAAATTTACCATTATCATTCTATTACTGGAGAGCAAGTAAGTTCGACATCCAGTAAAGGGATAGATTTCAGTGCTGTTTTGGACTATGGCAGAAAGAATGGAAGTGTTGCTTTGAGGAAAATGACTTTTCAACAAAGAGGAGAAATGCTGAAATCTTTAGCACTTTACTTACACAAACGTAAAGATATTTTTTACGAATTAAGCAAGGCAACCGGAGCTACTAAAATAGATTCTTGGGTAGATATAGAGGGGGGAATAGGTAATTTATTTGCCAACGCCTCATTAAGAAGACAGTTTCCTGATTTACCCTATTATGTAGATGGACAAATGGCCAATCTTTCTAAAAGTGGTTCTTTTATTGGCCACCATATTATGGTTCCAAAAAGAGGAGTTGCTGTACACATCAATGCTTTTAATTTTCCTATTTGGGGAATGTTAGAGAAAATTGCTGTCAATTTGATGGCTGGTGTCGCTGCAGTTGTAAAACCATCTGAATATACTTCATACTTAACTGAAAGTATGGTAAAAGAAATCATCAATTCTAAAATTTTACCTGAAGGAAGTTTACAACTAATTCCAGGATTGGGTAGAGGATTGTTAGACTTTGTAGACCACAGAGACGTTGTTACCTTTACTGGATCTGCTAAAACTGGTAAATTATTAAAATCGCATCCAAATATTTTAGAGCATTCCGTTCCTTTTAATATGGAAGCTGATTCCCTAAACGCCTGTGTTTTAGGGGAGGATGTTTCTGAAGATTCTGAAGAATACCATCTTTTCATAAAAGAAGTATATAGAGAAATGACTGGAAAAACTGGTCAAAAATGTACAGCAGTAAGAAGAATTTTAGTGCCTGAAAATAAAATTGATGGGGTTCAACAAAAATTAATTGAAAAGCTTGAAAAAACTGTAATCGGCAATCCAGAAAACAAAGAGGTTAGAATGGGTGCCTTAGCATCCAAGATTCAAGTGGAAAGAGTCCGAGAAAACGTTGACATTTTAATGCAATCACAAGATAAGGTTTTTGGAAATCTAGACGATTTTAATGTCGTTGATGCTGACAAAGAAAAAGGGGCATTTTTTGCACCAATATTATTTAGAAATAATCATCCTTTCGAAAAAGATCAAGTCCACAACATAGAAGCATTTGGACCCGTTTCAACTTTAATTCCTTATAAGAATACAGAAGAAGCAGCTGAGCTAGTTGCCTTAGGAAAAGGTTCTCTGGTGACATCATATGTTTCCAATAACGATCAATTAGCGAAAGAGTTTGTCGTAGAAACAGCACATATGAATGGTAGAATATTAATTCTAAACTCAAGATGCGGTAAAGAAAGTACTGGACATGGATCACCACTACCACTGTTAACACATGGAGGTCCTGGAAGAGCTGGAGGAGGAGAGGAAATGGGCGGTGTTAGAGGAATTAAACATTATTTACAACGAACTGCAATTCAGGGACATCCTGAAACAATTACCAACATTACAGAACAATTTCAAGTAGGTGGAAATCAACCAGAGTCTAGCCCTCATGTTTTTAGGAAGCACTTTGAAGAATTAGAAATTGGAGATACTGTATTTACCCATAAACATACGGTTACAACTGCAGATATCGTTAATTTTGCCAATGTAAGCGGGGATAATTTTTATGCACATATGGACGAAACTTCTTTGGAAGGTACCATATTTGAGGAAAGAGTTGCGCACGGCTATTTTTTGCTTTCAAAAGCAGCTGGTCTTTTTGTAGATCCTGCAAAAGGACCTGTACTATTAAATTACGGGATTGATGAATGTAGGTTTACAAAGCCTGTTTATGCGGGAGCAACAATTGGTGTAAGATTTACAGTTAAAGAAAAAATCGATCAAAAAAAGAAAGATGAAAAAGATATAGCTAAAGGGATCGTGAAATTTTTGGTAGATATTTATGATGAAACGAATGAAACTGTTGGAATAGCGACCATTTTAACAATGGTAAGGAAACTTGATCAAACTAAATAAATGAACTTATTAAAAACTATTTTTCTTTTTCTTTTTTTACCGTTATTTCTGCTGTCAAATGATCAGGAAATAACAAGAAGTTCAACGAAAATAGAAATTATTAAAAGGCGCATAAAATCAGCTAAAACCGATACAACTAAAATAAAACTACTACAACAGTGGAGCGATCTTGTATTTATTTCAGATCCCGAAAAAGATTTAGAGCTACAGCAACAGGTTATTGATATTTGTGAGGAACATTTGAAAAATGAAAAGATTCCTTATCTAAAAAAATGGTTTTCTGAACAAGAATCTATGGCTTTTGACAAAACTGCAACTTCTTATTATTATGAAGGAGATGATAAAAAAGCCTTGAAATTTTATACAGCCAGTAGTAAAATATTAGAAGATTTATCTAACGATCATTTATTGTCAACCGATAATACTTATTTACTTTCCAATACTTGCAACAAAATAGCAAGAATGTACGAGGGAGAAGGAAATTTCAAAAATGCATTAAACTACTATCAGAAATCCATGAGGTTGGAGGGAGAAGTACAAGCTGAAAGAAATAAAGAGCAAACACTACAACACGTTAAAGACAGTATTCTACTGGTGAGTAGTGATATTATGCATGAAAAAGAGATCAGTTATCAAAAAGAAATTACTAAGAAAAAAGAGCGAAACTTATTCTATATAACCTGTAGTCTTTTTGTTTTTTTAGGTCTGTTTATTTTAGTTCTAAGATCTTGGAGAAAAACCAAATCACAAAATAAAATAATTGAAAATCAAAAATCTGATATTGAAAATCAAAAATCAAAATTAGAAGAATCTCATAAAGAAATTACAGACAGTATTAATTATGCAAAAAATATACAAGACGCATTGATGACTTCTTCAGAATATATTGAAACTGCTCTTCCGGGAAGTTTTGTTTTTTTCCTTCCTAAAGATGTGGTTTCTGGAGATTATTATTGGGTCTATAAATTTTCAAAAGATGAAGTGTTTTTTACAGTAGCAGATTGCACAGGACATGGGGTACCTGGAGCATTTATGAGTATGATAGGCACCTCCCTTTTAAATGAAAATATCGTGGATTATAAAATTGACGATCCCGCAAAGGTTCTTGGCAATATGAGAAATAAAATTATTGAGTCTTTAAACGATCACGCTTCAAAAACCAATAATAAAGACGGAATGGATATGGCGCTTTGTAAACTGAATTTGAAAACAAGGACTTTAGAATATGCTGGAGCAAACAACCCTTTGGTTCATATTTCTGAAGGTAAATTGAGTTATATAAAAGGAAACAGCCAACCAGTTGGTTTATCAGTGATAGACAATAAACCTTTTACCAATCATAAAATAAAATTAAAAAAAGGTGATATGATTTACGTGTATTCTGATGGTTATCAAGATCAATTTGGAGGTCCGAAAGGGAAAAAATATATGGTCAAGAAGTTTAAAACATTTTTAACTGAAATCAGTAATCTTCCAATTGAAGAACAAAGAGTTAAGATACAAGAAGAATTTCATGACTGGAAGACCAATCACGAACAAGTAGATGACATTTGTGTAATGGGTATTAGGGTTTAAAATCTAACTTACTTTTCAAGCAACTTAACACTTAAATATTAAGTTAATAATCTATAGTTAAATTGATTATTAAGTCCTTTTTTCGAATTTTTAAATTTGGACACCACGGTATTCTTATATAGTTTCCAAGTATGATTAATTTAATAGGAATTATTTTAAAAATTATTTCTTCAACTTTTTACTTATTTTCTGGAATTGTTTGGAAAAAGGTAATAAGAAGAAATATTAATTATAGGGTAATTTATTACCGTTCTATTTTTAGTATTGTCTCTACTATTTTAGCAATATTAGCTTTTGAAAAATTAAATACAGCTGAGTATTCTATTCAAGATTTTAATAATGGAACTATTTTCGATTGGCTTTTTACCACTTCGCTGTGTTTTTTTAGTTTTTTTGGTCTTTACTATTATACCAATGCTTTAAAAATTGGTCGTTATGGTTTTGTTGCTCCTTTTGTGTCTACAGCGAGTATTTTTTCTTTTTTAACTGCTTTTCTTTTCTTTAATGAAGAGGCATCTATTTATAATCTTTCCTCCTTTGGGTTATTAACTGTTGGAATACTGTATCATCAAAAAGGTCAGCTTAAAGATTTTAAACTAAATAAAGAAATACTATTATCTCTTCTTTGCGCCTTTTTTTGGGGAGTTTCATTTGTGCTTTATTTAATTCCTATCAAAAAATTTGGAGTTCTTAATTTCAGTTTAATATTAGAAGTTTGTGTGTTTTTAAGTGCATTGGGAATCCTAATTTTTAAAGAAAAAAAATTAGCACCTAGATTACTTTCTAAAAGGAGTATGAAATTGTCATTGATAATTGGACTCTTAGTTACAGGAGGAAATATAACAGCCCATTATGCTTTAGATAATATGCCTATTATTATTAATATAGTAGTAGCTCTTATTTTTGAAGCCATAATGTTGGTGGTAGGAATTAAAATTTTCAAAGAAAAATTTCTAATTAAGGACTGGGTGCTTATTATAATTATTACTCTAGCTACCTCTTTTGTACTATTCTAGTTGAAATAATTTATGAGAAACGTTTCTGTAAAATAAGAAAAACCAGTTTTTCTGACTAACTCTAAGTATTGTCTCGTTGTCTTTCTAGCTTCAACCCCTTGACCTTTTAAAATTATTAAGTAATGATACTCTGCAATAAAAAAAAGTACTTTTTGATAGTCATCATTCACATGAAAATCTGATTCTGAATTGAAATATTTAAAAAGTTCTGGGATTAATTTAAAGTCATTATTTTTCAAATGCACAAGAGACAGTGCAACCAAATTATATCTTTCTATATGAATGTGATCCCAGTGTTCATAATCTATAAGATCGTTATAGTAAGTATTAAAAATTTGCTCAATTTTATCCACTTCTTTAAGTAAAATAAGTACAGGAATATACTCTTGAAAGAGTTCTAATTTAGAATCTATTTTTTCACTTATTTTTAAAAATTCATCAAAATTTTGATTGATTTTTTTACAATCTAGTATCAATTTCATAGAATGATATCTACCCAAAAGAATAGGATGACAATTATTAGGAATTTCTAAAGAGTTAATATAAAAACTAATAGGCTTATCTCTTACAAAATTGTAAAAACCAAGCATCAATCTAGTAAATAGAATTTCATCTTTTTGATTAATTATGGGTAGAGATTTTTTCAGCAAATAGCCGTAGTAAGCATTTAAAGTATCTACGTCTACATAGCTGTAAAGCATTAAATTTCTAAAGCTTTCATATTTCAAGAAATTCGCAACCCATTCTAGATTTTCATTCGAAAATGATTTTAACTTTTTACTTATGCTAGTAGATATTTTGGCAAATTCCTTTCTATCAACTTCAAAAAGTTGAGAATGAGAAAAAATGGTATTTAAATACTTAGTCTTTTTTCTATCAATGTAAAAACTTATTAGATAAGTTAAATACATATAGTAATACTCTGACTTTCTTTTTTTAATTAACCAGTTAATATCTTCTTCTTCTAATGACTTTTTAAGAATAATATTATTGACTTGGTCCCAATTGTACCAAACTTTATCCAGCTTATAACCATTAACAAAGCTAGAATAGTTTTCGAATCCTACATATTTGGATAAATAATTTAAGGTATTTCTACTAGGTTTGGTAGTTGGTAAAAAGTTGTAAAATCTTCTTAAAGTATTGAAGCCTATTGTGTAATTAGTAAATTTAAAGACGTCTTCTTTTAAATCTTTAAGGTCTGATAATGAGCGTATTGGCCTTCCAAACTTACTTTCAATTTTTTTTTCGAGATTTTTTGTATTCAAAAAACTTAAACTTAATTAAATATACTTGGGCTAACAATGGGCTAAATATAAAAAATTTTATCTGTTTTTTTGTAAAAATAATTTTAAACATGAAAAAACTATTACTCTCTATTTTTACAATAACTACATTCTTTCAACTTGGCTACTCTCAAAAAACTTATGTTCCAGACGATAATTTTGAAGCCTATCTAGAAGCTAACGGGATGGGTGACGGAATCTCCAACAACGATTCTGTGACCACAGCTAATATTAGTGGTATTACCAACTTAAA
>Ga0206682_10003300_pt1 | contig 13845 bp, 12 predicted proteins | sample M240m12015metaG_FD_155444 | JGI IMG/M metagenome (GOLD analysis project Ga0206682, IMG submission 155444) | Ammonia-oxidizing marine archaeal communities from Monterey Bay, California, United States - M2 40m 12015 | ecosystem: Environmental > Aquatic > Marine > Intertidal zone | place: USA... | reverse complement strand
ATATTCATTATCGTTTCTACAGATGGCTCTGTTACTTTTTTGTTGTAAAGGGGTTTTGTAGTTTTCATACCATAGGCTTTTCTAAATTTATAGATTACTAACGATACAAAAAAACAAATATTGTGTGTTCTATGAGTTGGTTAAAATTAATTTTTTGTCCTGAATTAATTTTCTAAGATTGATCAAAGCATACCTCATTCTACCTAAAGAAGTATTAATACTAACACCAGTATTATCTGCAATATCTTTAAAGCTCATTTGAAGAAAATAACGCATTCTCACAACTTCCATTTGTTCTTCTGGTAATTCATCTACCAATAATCTTACATCTTCCATTATTTGTTTAGAAACAATAATATCTTCGACGGAGTCTTCTTTTAAGTCTAATAAATCAAAAATATTAAAATCATCTTTAAGACTTGGAGAACGTCCTGCGATAGGCATTTTTGAATCTTTTCTAAAATGGTCAATCACTTGGTTATGAGCAATCCTTAATATCCAAGAAAGTAGTTTTCCTTCATGATTGTAGTGGTCTTTCTTTAAGCTTGTGATTACTTTAATAAAAACTTCTTGAAAAATATCATTGGTTAAATCTTGATCCTTAACCATCTTAAGAATATAGGAAAATACCCTTTGTTTGTATTTCAAAAGAATTGCATCAAAACTTTTGTTATCACCTGAACGAAACTTATTTACTAGGATTTCATCACTTTCATTTGCGTACATAATTCTACGTTTAATTGTTAAAAAATAAATTATTAAAGTAGAATGGTTATATAGGCAGTGATTTTTAAGATTAAAGTTCAAATATAGGAAACAAATTGATTAACTGAAAACAATTCTATTATTTTTGCAAACTGTTTCACGCATAGATGGGAGTCAAAACTTACAAAAATATCGAGATAATTGGTGCTAGAGTACATAACTTAAAGAACATTAGTGTGTCTATTCCTAGAAACAAATTAACTGTTTTAACTGGTGTTTCTGGATCGGGAAAGTCTTCACTAGCATTTGACACTCTTTATGCTGAAGGACACAGAAGATACATAGAAAGTCTTAGCTCGTATGCAAGATTGTTTTTAGGAAGAATTGAAAAACCAGATATTGACGATATTAAAGGAATTTCACCTGCAATTGCTATCGAACAAAAAGTAAATTCATCCAATACAAGAAGTACCGTTGGAACCACTACTGAAATTTATGATTATTTAAAACTTTTATTTGCCAGGATAGGAAAAACATATTCTCCTGTTAGCAACCAGATAGTAACAAAAGACAATCCTGAAGATGTTTTAAATTATCTTCTTGGACTCCCAAAAGATTCTAAACTTATGATTTCATGTCCGTTGAATATTCCAAAGGGAAGAACATCGGACGAGCAAATTAAAATCTATATCCAACAAGGCTATTCTAAATTATGGAAAAATGGAAAAGCAATTGCTTTAGAAACTGGACATAAACCTGAGAATTTAGAAATTATAGTCGATAGAATAACCAATGACAATAGCCCTGAAAATCAATCTAGAATATTAGAATCTCTTGAACTTGGATTTCATGAAGGAAAGGGAAAATGTAATATAATTTCATTTAATGGCAAAAAACCAACAATTAAGAAATTCAATAATCTTTTTATAAAGGATGAGATACTATTTGAAGAACCTAGCTTAGACTTTTTCTCTTTTAATAGTCCTTTTGGGGCATGTAAGAAGTGTGAAGGGTTTGGAAAAGTTACCGGGATAGATTCTGAACTGGTAATTCCCAATCCTAATTTAAGTATTTATGAAGATGCTATAGTTTGTTGGAAAGGTGAAAAAATGAGTGTTTGGAAGGCTGAGCTTATAAATAATGCCCATTATTTTGATTTTCCTGTTCATGAACCAATTAGAAATTTATCAAACGAAAATCTTGATTTACTATGGAATGGAAATAGTTACTTTCAGGGTATTTATGCGTTTTTTAATTTTTTGGAGAAAAATGCATATAAAATACAGTATAGAGTAATGCTCTCAAGATATAGAGGAAAAACTAAATGTAATTCATGCAAAGGAAGCAGGTTGAGAGCAGATGCAGATTATGTAAAAATAAATAACAAGTCTATTAGTGAGATAAATAGAATGTCCATTAGTGATGCAACATTATTTTTTAAATCTCTAAAATTAAATTCTGAAGAAAAAAAAATTGCCAAAAGAATTATAGATGAAATAAACTCTAGACTCAGCTATTTAAAAGATGTAGGTCTTGGCTATTTAACTATGGAAAGAGCTTCCAATTCTCTTTCAGGTGGAGAATCTCAAAGAATAAATCTAGCAACATCAATTGGAAGTTCTTTGGTTGGTTCTATGTATATTTTGGATGAACCATCTATTGGATTACATCCTAGAGATAGTCTTAGGTTAATTGAGGTTTTAAAAAAATTAAGGGACGTTGGAAATTCTGTCATTGTTGTTGAACACGATGAAGAAATGATGAAATCTGCAGATATGATTATTGATATTGGCCCCTATGCAGGAAGACACGGTGGAGAAGTAGTTTTCAAGGGAAATCATAGTGAATTAGTAAAAGCTAGTAAAAGTTTAACAGCAAAATATCTTACCGGACAATACAAGATAGAAGTTCCAAAAGTAAGAAGAAAAGCTAAAGATTTTATAGTTATTGAACAGGCATACCTTCACAATCTACAGAACATAACAGTTAAAATACCATTAAATCAAATTTGTGTTGTAACTGGTGTAAGTGGAAGTGGAAAATCTACTTTAGTAGGTGAAATACTTTATACTTTTTTGGAAAGATTTTTCTTGACAGGATTAGTCAAAGCTAGCCACTGTAACGATATAAAAATGAATTTTGATCTGGTAAGTGGAGTGGAATATATAAATCAAAATCCTATTGGCAAAAGCTCAAGGTCAAACCCTATAACCTATACCAAAGGTTATGACGATATTAGACAACTTTTCGCAAGTCAAAAACATGCCAAAGCAAAAGGTTTTAAAGCTGGATATTTTAGTTTTAATGTCGATGGTGGAAGATGCGAAAAGTGTCAAGGCGAAGGACAATTAACAATATCCATGCAATTCATGGCAGATGTTCATCTGAAATGTGATGAGTGTGATGGAAAAAGATTCAAGGAAGAAGTTTTAGAAGTTAAATTTAAAGGAAAAGATATTTCTCAAGTATTAGAAATGACAGTTGAAGAAAGTCTTGATTTTTTCAATGAAGATAATACCCTATGTAAAAAGATAAAATCCAAAATATTTGCTCTTTCTGAAGTTGGACTTGAATATGTACAACTTGGACAAGCTTCCAATACTCTTAGTGGTGGCGAAGCACAAAGGATAAAATTAGCTTCCTTTCTAAGCCAAAACAAATCAAAACAGAAAAAGCTTTTTATTTTTGATGAACCAACCACAGGATTACATTTTCACGATGTAAAAAAACTAATAAAAGCACTTCAAGATTTAGTAGAGATGGGACATCATGTAGTAATTATTGAACACCATATGGATATTATTAAAACTGCAGATTGGATAGTAGATTTGGGACCAGAAGGCGGAGATAAAGGAGGAACTTTAGTTTTTGAAGGCAGTCCAGAAAGCTTTGTTAAAAGTAAAGTGTTTTCTCCTACCAAAGATCATCTTAAAGAATACATTTAAATTACATCACTGTTCTGATTTATGAACTGGTTTTTATAAAGTTCAAAATATTTTCCCTTTTTTTTCAAAAGCTCTCCATGTTTGCCCTGTTCTACAATTTGCCCTTGGTCCATTACAAAAATACAATCGGCATTTTGAATAGTAGATAATCTATGGGCAATTATGATTGAGGTTCTAGACTTAGTAATTTCTTCTGTTGCATTCTGAATAAATTCTTCGGACAATGAATCTATAGAAGATGTCGCCTCATCTAGAATAAGTAGTTGAGGTTGATAAACATAAGCTCTTATAAATGCAATAATCTGTCTTTGGCCAGATGATAACAACCCTCCTCTTTCTTTAACCTCAAAATCATACCCATTTGGTAATTGCATTATAAACTCATGAACTCCAACTTTTTTAGCTGACTCTATTACTTGCTCTCTCGAAATATTTCTATTTCCTATAGTAATGTTTTCTAAAATTGACGTATTGTAAAGAAAAACATCTTGTAACACAACTGCTATTTTAGATCTTAGAACATCTAAATCTAAATTTCGAATATTATAATCATCTAATAGAATAGTCCCTTTCTGAAACTCATAATATCTAGAGATTAAATTAATTAAGGAGGTTTTACCAGCTCCAGTTGGACCGACAATAGCAACTGTCTCTCCTGCATTAACCTCAAAAGTTAATCCCTTAAATACAGATGTTTTATTATCGTATGAAAAGTGTACATCATTAAATTTTATATTTCCATTGAAACTTTCGGGCTTTAATTGGTCATTTTGAAAAATATATTCTTTAGTGTCTAAAAGCTCAAAAACTCTAGCCGAACCTACCATTCCCATTTGTAGAGTATTAAACCTATCTGCTAACATTCTAATTGGTCTAAAAAGCATATTTACATAAAGTACAAACGACATCATCTCTGTTGTAACAGTACCATAATCTACTCCTCCATAGGATATAGACCATATACAAAAAATAACCAATAAAGCAACAGAGGTTGCACTTAATATTTCCACTACTGGAAAAAATATTGAATAGGCCATAATTCCTTTTATATGTGCTTTTTTATGAGCAGAATTTATCTTGCTAAATTTTAGAGCCTCCACTCCTTCCCTACTAAATATTTGAACAATATTCATACCTGTAATATGTTCCTGAACAAAAGAATTAAGACCAGATATTTGCTTTCTTACTTCCTGAAAAGAAGTTTTAATTGCGTTCTTAAAAATCCTAGTGCTTATCAAAAGAATAGGGATTGGGATTAGCACTATTAAAGTTAGTTTCCAATTGATATAAATCATAAAACAAAGTACACCAGTCAATTTGAGTAAATCTCCAGCTATAACTAAAATTCCTTGCGAAAATATTTCAGCAATTGTTTCCATGTCGCTAACCGATCTAGTAACCAACATTCCTATCGGTTTTTGATCAAAATATCTGAGTCTAAGTTTTGTAATGTGTCTAAATAACTGATCTCTTAAATCCTTAACTACTCTTTGGCCAAGATCACTAGACAGGTAAGAAACTGCGATTAACATTAAAGATTCTACAATTAAAATTGCTACCACTAGTAATGCACCGTAAAACAAAGATTCTTCATCGGATAATCTTACATATTCACCAACTAGCTTGCCTATAATATAGGGTCTCAACGGGGAAAGAAAAGCAAGAGAAAAAGTTAAAAATAGACCATAAATTAATAAATGAAAATGAGGTTTTGAAACTCTCATAATTCTTCTAAATAATTTAGAATCCCAATTTTTTTTTGGATTGTTACGCATTGTTATTGTAGTCAACTTTCGTTAAAAATAATCCTTTAGCTTTTACAGAAGGACCAGCAGAAGATCTACTTTTAGATGCAATAATATCTGAAAATTCTTGAACAGTTATTTTATTTCTTCCGACAAGTAACATTGTTCCTACAATCGCGCGAACCATATTTCTTAAAAATCTATTGGCTTTTATTGTGAAAATAATCTGATGGTTTTTTTTTATCCAAAATGCTTCATAAACATGGCAGTTAAAATTGTTTACTTCAGTATGTACTTTACTAAAAGATGTGAAATCATTAAACCCTATTAATTTATTACACGACTCATTCATTAAATCAACATCTATATTATGACTTATGTGATTAAACATAGTATTTAAAAAAGGTTCTTTTTTTTGAGATATTCTATATTCATAAGTTCTGCTTGTAGCACTAAATCTTGCATGAAAATCTGAATTTTTAATTTCGTAGCCTTTAATTAATATTTCTGGGGGAAGCATTAAATTTAGTTTGTTTAAAAGAGAATCAAAATCTTGATCTTTAGAAATATCAACATGAAAAAAATATTGTTCTGCATGAACACCAGTGTCAGTTCTACCACATCCTACAATATTGATTTTAGATTTAAGTAAAACTGATAAGTTTTTCTCTATCGTTTCTTGAACTGTTGAAGCATTCTCTTGCTTTTGCCAACCGTGGTAATTGGCTCCATTGTAAGCTATTTCAAATAAGATTCTTTCCAATTTATTTTTTGAGATAGTTTTGAATATGGGTTAATGCAAAATCAAATGTCTCGTCAATATTCATATCTGTACTATCAATAATTATTGAATTTATAGGTTTTATTAACGGACTTACTTTTCTATTTTGGTCATTTTCATCTCTATGATTAATATTTTTAGTAACCTCTTGAATAGAAATATTTTTACCTTTTTGTTTGTACTCTAACCATCTTCTATATGCTCTTTTTTCTGCGGATGCTGTAACCCAAAATTTAATATCTGCATAAGGGAAAACAACAGAACCAATATCTCTACCGTCCATTATAAGATTACTTATGTCTGAATATGATTGTTGTATTGAAACCATTTTCTTCCTAACTAAGGCATTTTTACTTATCTCGCTAACCAAATTAGAAATTTCTAGACTCCTTATTTTATCCTCAACAATTTCTCCGTTTAACCTCACCCAACTTTCTCCATTTTCGTTTGGTTCTGAAAAGTCTATATCTACCAATTCTAATGTATTTCTAAAATCTGAGTTTAGTTTTCCGTTTTTAAGAATTTGGTTAGATTCTAAAAAAAATAAAGAAATTGCTCTGTACATAGCACCACTGTCAATGTATAGAAAATGTAGTTCTTTAGCAAGAAGCTTAGCTAGAGTACTTTTTCCACAACCAGAATGACCATCTAATGTAATTATGGTTTTTTTCATAGGATAAAAAAAAAGCTGCCCACATAGACAGCTTTAAAGTTAAATAATTTTTAAAATTATATCTCTTCGACTTCAATCATCTCGAAGGGTAAATCGATTATAGCTTCATAATCTTCACCTGCTTCTAACATATCTTCATCATCTTCTTCATAATGCCATTTAACAGTTATTTCACTTCCAGAAATTGATTCAAGTTTTTTAAAGACATCTAAAATACATTTAGAAGAACTTGTATTAAAATATTCTAACTGAACACTTAAAACAGTAGTACTATTTGGAGATTCAGAATAAGACTCTAACCATTCTATTAAGGGTTTGTAAAACTCTATTGAGTTTTCAGGAATTGATCTGCCTTTGAGCAATAATTCACCGTTAGAACTGAACTCTACTACAGGTGTTTTTGCAGAACCTTCGTGTTTTAAATCTTCCATATTTATTTTTTTAAAATTTTAACTATTAACGTAAAAAAAGAATAATCTTTATCAATCTCCTTGAAGCTATAACCTAATTTATTTCTAGATTTTTTAGCAATATCAATTAATCCTAATCCACCACCACCTTTTTCACTTAATTTACCATTACCTAAAATTTCTTTATAATATGCTTTAAGTTGGTCTCTGTCAAGAGAATTTATGTGGTTTATTTTTGAAGTAATTTCATCTACATTTCTAGGATAAATAAAATTTCCAGTTACAATGTTGTAATGGTCTTCATGTCTACTAATACTAAATATAGCTGATTTTTTATCCCCTCTAGTAGTTTCAAAAATGGTATTATCATTATCAAAATCATCTATATGATGGTATAAGTTCTGCAGACATTCAACTAAAACATTAAAAACCTTCTTTTTAGTAGCTGGAGAGTCATTTAAATCTTCCATTTTAGACTCCATAATTTGAAATACTGAGGACAACAAATCAGACGTGACTGTGCCCTTAAATGCTAAAAGAACATTATCTCGTTCCATTAAATTATATAAATCAAATGTTGTAGTAGCCATATCTTTCATCCAAATATAATAAATTGTTGAATGTATAGAGCAAAAAAAGCTTTTGAAAATAAATTATATGTTAGATTTACATTTGTAATTAGAGAGTATCATGACTAACAGAGACGATTGGTTTATTAATTGGTTCAATTCCAAGTACTACCACATACTTTACAAATCGAGAAATAAAAATGAGGCAAGTGATTTTATTAAAACAATTATTTCTACTTTATCTTTAAAATCCAATAATACAGTATTAGATCTAGGATGCGGAAATGGAAGACATGCAATAAGTTTAAGTAATCATTTTAAATTAGTTCATGGAATAGATATTTCTTCTAAAAATATTTCAATAGCTAAAGACCACAAGAAAGAAAATCTAAAATTTTTCATTTCCGACATGAGAAATTTTGACACAAATACTAAATACGACTACATTTTTAATCTTTTTACAAGCTTTGGCTATTTTAAAAAAAATGAAGACAATATAAAAGTCTTAAATTCTTGTCACCATCACCTTAATAAAGATGGATTACTTTTTATTGATTTTTTAAATTCCGAACAAATAAAAAGAACCATAAACGGATTAAAAGAAACTAAATACGTTAGCGGCATTAGGTTTAACATCTACAAAGATATAATTGACGATTATGTAGTTAAAAAGATTGACATCAAAGATGGAGAAGAAAACTATAATTTTCAGGAAAAAGTACAGCTCTTCAAAATTGAAGATTTTAAAAAAATGTTTGAAATTTCAGGATTTGAAATTATCTCTATTTATGGAGATTATCAAATGAACCCATATGAACTTAATAGCAGCAGATTAATATTATGTGCCAAAAAAATTAGTTAATGATTGAGATTTTATTTTTTAGTGTTTTGATAGTTGGGGTTTTAACTGAAATTCTTTACAAAAAAATTGAAAAATTTAAGCCAGTAATAATTTCTTTTAGTGTGGCTTTAGTACTGACACTTTTATGTACTCATGTTTTACCAGAACTATTTTCATATCACAATCATAAACTTGGCTATTACTTGTTGGCGGGGTTTATAATTCAAATACTTCTCGAACTTCTTTCCAAAGGAATTGAACATGGGCATGTGCATCTTCATGGTGAAATTTCTAATAAAGAACTAATAGTTATTTTCATTGGATTAGCGATTCATTCGTTCATTGAAGGAATGCCAATTAATACTTTTGAATCGTCGGTTCACCAACATACAATTACCAATATCGATAGCTCCTTTTCCGCCATATATCTGTCTACAATTCTTATTCATAAATTACCAATAGCTGCAGTATTGATTATTTTTTTGAATAGCATTAATTCAAGTTTTTTAAAAAAGTCTGTTTTTCTTTTATTGTTTGCAGCTTCCAGCCCTTTAGGTGGAATTGTTGGAGAGTTTATAGTAAATATTGATTTTTTTAAAGGGTTTTCCTTGAACTTACTAGCTATTTCTTGTGGAATGCTTCTGCATATCACTACTTTATTAATTTTTGAAGACCATCATAACTCAAAGGGGAAAATTAAAAATATTCTCACTATTTCAGCTGGAATAATTACAGGAATTTTAATTTTTAGTATTTAAAAAAATAACACATAAAAAATTAAAGTAGCTTTAAAAATACAATTGATAAATCTTTTTTTCTTTGGCTTAATAATTAATTTGTTAGCCCAAAATGATGAAGACTACATACAATTTAGTGGAGTTGTTATTGCTGAAGATAGTTTACAGCCCGTACCCTATTGTAGTATAATAGATAAACAAACAAAACGTGGTACTATTTCAGATTATTTTGGATATTTTTCTTTTGTAGCAAAAAAGGGAGATACAATAATATTTAGTAGCATAGGATACAAAAAATCTAGCTTTTCAATCCCTGATACACTTACTACAAATAAATACTCGTTAATTCATATAATGTATCAAGATACTATAATGCTAAACACAGTCGTTATATATCCTTGGCCTTCTAAGGAACAATTTGCAAAAGCATTTGTTGAAACCGAGATACCCAATGACGATTATAAAAGAGCAATGAATAATCTAAGAAGAGAAAAACTTAATGAAAGAATGCAGTTTACACCAATGGATGGAGCACTTAATTTTAAATGGCAACAACAGCAAATTCAAAACAAGCTATACTATGCTGGTCAATATGCCCCAATAAGTTTATTGAACCCCATTGCATGGGCACAGTTTATCCAAGCATGGAAAAGAGGAGACTTTAAAAATAAGTAATGAAATTTTCTACAAAATATAATTTATTGTTTTTTGGTCTATTATTTTCAATAATAATTGTAGGACAAGAAAAAATTATTCTAAATGGAAATATCAGAGATATTAACGGAAACCCAATAAGTAATGCAAATATTATAGCAATTTCAAACGAATCAGAAGAAACTACTTGGGCAGTATCTAATAAAAATGGTTTGTTCAATCTTTCTTTGAGTAATTTTAAAACAACTATTGTAATAACCCATGTAAATTTCAAAAAAATAACCAAATCTATAAATCCTGAAAGAAATTCAACTCTCAATATTAAAATGAGAAATAAAGTTTTAAAAACTTTAAATGTTGAATATAAAGATCCTGGTAGTTCCCCAACAGAAATACTACCTACCATCAATGCATCTAATATTGCATTACCGAGTGGCAATATAGAAGGTTTACTTTCATCCGTTGGTTTTGGAGTAAGACAGAACAATGAGCTCTCAAGTGGTTTTAGTGTAAGAGGTGGAAACTTTGATGAAAATCTAATTTATGTAAATGGCATAGAAGTATATCGACCTTTTTTAGCTAGATCAGGACAACAAGAAGGACTCAGTTTTATAAATCCATCTATGGTAGAAAATATAACTTTTTCCGCAGGTGGTTTTGATGCGAAATATGGGGATAAGCTTTCAAGCGTATTAGATATTTCTTACAAAGAACCAATAGCTTTTGAAGCTAATTTATCTACAAGTCTTCTAGGCACCCAAATTCAATTTGGAGACAGACCAAGTTCTCTTATTAACTATAATATAGGATTTAGGTATAGAACCAACGCATATCTACTAGGTGCTTTAGATACCAAAGGGGAATACCAACCAAGATTTATGGATGTTCAGGGACTGGTTAATTTTAATATCAATGAGAAATTAAAGCTTTCTGTTTTTGGAACAACTGCAAATAATCTTTTTTCAGTGAAGCCAGAAAATAGACAAACGAATTTTGGAAATATTAATGAAGCTTTGAGATTTACTGTCTATTACGAAGGACAAGAGAATACTCAATATAAAACCTATATGGGAGCAGTATCTCTCCAACATCAAAGATCAGAGAATTTATCTTTAAATTATTTTATTTCAACATTTAATACCGACGAGACAGAATATTTTGATTTATTAGGCGAATATAGACTTGATGAACTAGAACGAGATTTGGGAAGTGATCAATACGGAGATATAGCATACAACAGAGGTGTTGGAGCATTTCTAAACCACGCTAGGAATCAACTTAGAGCCAATGTTATAAACTTCTATCACAAAGGAGATTTTAACCAAGGTAATCAAAAAACATCTTGGGGAATAAAAGTTCAAGATGAACAAGTTAGAAACACCATAAAAGAATGGAACTATCTTGACTCTGCAAGGTTCAATACACCAAGAGAAGCGGATAGTATTGGATACCAAGATCCTTCTAATATTCCTTACCAAGAACTTCATTTAAGTAAATTTATTAAAGCTGATAATGAAATTGAATCTTCAAGGCTTACAGGATTTGTACAACATAGATTTAAATTCAACAGAGAAAAAAATATTCATTTAATTTATAAAGAAGATAGTAATAGTAGTTTAGATACAATCTTTTCAACTCAAGATTATTTTACAGCTACTGTTGGTCTTAGAGCAAATTACTGGTCTTACAACAACCAGACCGTACTGTCTCCTAGAATAAATTTCAAATGGCGACCTGCATTTTACAAGTTTGAAAATCAAAAAATATCTAGACAAAATATAACTTTTAGATTGGCAACAGGCTATTATTATCAACCTCCTTTTTATAGAGCTGCAAGAAATTTAAATGGTGAACTTAATCCTATGATAAGAGCACAAAAATCTATTCATTTAGTTGCAGGTGGAGATATGATTTTAAATATGTGGGACAGAAAATTCAAAGTTGGATCAGAAATTTATTACAAATTTTTAGAAGATATAATCCCATATGAAATTGAAAATGTAAGGGTTAACTATTATGGTGAGAATTTAGCTTCAGGATATGCAAGAGGAATTGATTTAAAAATAAATGGAGAGTTTGTAGAAGGTATTCAGTCCTATGCTTCTTTAAGTTGGCTACAGACCAAAGAAGATATTAAAAATGACTTTTACTACGAATATTTTAACCAAGAGGGTGAGAAAATTATACCTGGATATACCATAGATCAAAATATTGTCGATAGTACGCGTTATGAACCTGGACTTATTCCTAGACCTACCGACCAAAGACTTTCATTTTCTATGTTTTTTCAAGACCAAATGCCAGACGATTGGGACACAGATAAAATTAAATGGAGTACAATGAAAGTAAATATTAATGTTTTGGTTGGCTCCAGACTACCATACGGTCCACCAGGAAATCAAAGATTTTCAGATACCTTAAGATCTAGTTTTTATAAAAGAGTAGATATTGGATTTTCAAAAGATATAATTAACAATGAAACTGATAAGTCAAAATTTAAAGAGAAGTCTATTTTGAATGGAATTGAGTCAATGTGGATTGCATTTGAAGTTTTTAATTTATTAGATATATCTAACACCACCAACTATACTTGGATAAGAGATGTTAGTGGAAGACAATATTCTATTCCTAGTTTTTTAACATCTAGAAGATTAAATCTTAAATTAGTGGCAAGATTTTAGCAAATGGGGAAATTAAGTTCGTTAATATTAAATAGTGATCAGGTTAAAAAAAAGTTAGAAAGAATTGCTTTTCAAATCATTGAAGAGTACCATAACGAAAAAGAATTATTTATTGTTGGAATATCTAAAAATGGGTTTTTGTTAGCTAAAAAATTAAAAGACTTAATTGAGAAGAATAAATTGATTTCAGAAGTAATACTAATTGAACTGAAGATCAATAAAAAACAACCATTAGATAGTAAAGTTGTTTTAAATCCTGAAACTTCTTTCAATAACAAAAAAATAATCCTAATTGACGATGTATTAAACTCAGGAAAAACTTTAATGCATGCAGCTGCATTCTTACTAAGTCAAGACATTAAGAAAATGAACACAGTTGTACTAGTTGACCGAAGACACCGAAACTTCCCTATAAAAGCAGATTGGGTTGGTTTGACACTATCTACCACTGTTCAAGAACATATCAATGTTGAAATTTCAAAAGATGAAATAAGTGTTTTTCTTCAATAAAATCCCTTAGTTATTTCTTATTTGAATAATCTAAAACTAAAACCAAAAAATTAATAGGCATCAATAATAGAGAAATGTTACTATAAATAAGTGACTCGTCCGTCTTCAACATGATAAACAGCACCAACTATTTTAATCTTGCCTTCGGTTTCTAAATCAGCTAATATGGAACTTTTCTCTCTTATTTCTTTTATAGATTGATGTACATTTGCTTTAGTAACTTCTTCTACTTCAACTTCTCCATCTCTTTCTTGAACGTTAGCAATAGCGGGTTTAACTTTACTTAATAAAGCGGTGATATTACCTAACTCTACTCCCTTACAGGCAGAAGTTACAGCACCACATTTTGTATGTCCTAAAACTAAAATAGCCTTTGAACCAGCAACTCCACAAGCATATTCTATAGATCCTAAAATATCTTCATTGATGATATTTCCTGCTACTCTAGCACTAAAAATATCTCCAACACCTTGGTCAAAAACTAATTCTACTGGAACTCTTGAGTCTATACAACTAAGAACTACAGCGTATGGAAATTGTCCATCACTTGTGTTTTGAACTTGGATATGTAAGTCTGTATCCTGTACATTTTTA
>Ga0206682_10003299_pt1 | contig 13847 bp, 8 predicted proteins | sample M240m12015metaG_FD_155444 | JGI IMG/M metagenome (GOLD analysis project Ga0206682, IMG submission 155444) | Ammonia-oxidizing marine archaeal communities from Monterey Bay, California, United States - M2 40m 12015 | ecosystem: Environmental > Aquatic > Marine > Intertidal zone | place: USA... | reverse complement strand
CTACTACGAGTCGGACGAGCAGAAGGCGAAGGTGATCGCCGAGGGCGGCGTACCGGTCGGCATCGGCGAGGGCTCCGTCATCTCCAACGCCATCATCGACAAGAACGCGCGCATCGGGAAGAACTGCACCATCACCAACGCCGCCGGCGTCGAGGACCTCGTCGACGAGGAGAACGGCGTGTACATCCGCTCGGGCATCGTCACCATCCTGCGCAACGCCACCATCCCCGACGGCACCACCATCTGAGCGCCGAAGCCGACATAAGCTGGTGCTTTTTTGCATGATTTTTCAATGGGAACTCGACGGTCTATTTACTCAAGGAAGTTTTAGAGCTTAGGGTAGGGTTTAGGGTTATAGAGGTACGCCCCACTGTTTGCCCATAGGAGGAACGGGACGTGCGAAGGACGCACGTATTTGTAATGTGTACGAGCAAATACACTGAAAGTATTAACAATTCGAAATAATTAACGTGTAGTACGACGTAGTAAATCTTAATCAACGTGCCTGTTTGCCCGTACGACGATGCATTTTAATTATTTCGAACCCTCAGCTTTTTCCCGACTCAGCTCAGCATCCCGTTTTGGCTGCGACTTCCGGGTCTCGTCAGAGCGTGAGACGCGCGTCTCGACCCGCACGAGCGCGCACGGGCGCGTGTACGGAGTCGAGGACGCGCGAAGGCCGGACGCGGGGACGATCGGTGCGTCCACCCCGCGGATTCGTAGACCCGGCGTCAGGTAGACGTCGTCCCCGCCCCACGGTAAAAAGAAGGGCACCTTCTTCGTGGACGTTGGGACGCGATGGCGGAGGAGGAGACGGAACCCGCCGAGGCGCCCGAGCAGATCCCGGAGGCGACGGCGAAGCCGGGCGGGATGTTTCGTGACCTCCTCGAGGGATCCGTCCCCGAGCTGTACGAGGAACCGAAGCCGGAACCCGAGGCTGGGGAGGGCGAGGGGGAGGACGGTGGCGATGGCGCCCCGCCCCCCGAGGGTGATCCCCCAGCCGAGGGCGAGGAGGGCGCCGAGCCCGAGGTGGACGAGTACCAGGAAAGAATAGACGCCATCAGGACCCAGGTGCGACCCATCACTCGCGTGAACCCCCACCCCACGTCGCCGGCGGTCAGACGCGCCGGTCAAACCGAACGTTCCTCTCGTACGCATCCATCACGAACCGACACTGACCCACCGTCCCCGTCCCAACACCCGCCCACGTTCTGAACCCAGACCGCCACGCAGGTTGAGCAGATGGATGAGCTCGAGAGATACCTGGAGGAGAAAGCCGCCGCCGCGGATGAGCTCGAGCGCACGCGCATGGAGGAGAGGGACGCGCTGTACACGGCGGACCACAGAAACGCGAGGATGCCCCGGCTGCCGCACGATCTGGACCTCGACAAGCAACGCGTCGAGGGCGGTGGACTCCTCGACCCGCGGACATTAATGGAGGATAACGAGCGGCGGATGACGGCGAGCATCAAGCCGCCGTCCACCCTGGAGTTCCTGGACGAGACGCGCGAGCCCAAGTACATGGAGCCCACCGAGAACGAACGGGTCCGCGACGCCATCCGAGTCGGAACGAAGAAGTCGGCGCCCGAGTACCCCCGCAAGCTGGTGTTCAGCGCCGAGGAGTGGGAATTGAAGAAACGCGACGCCGAGGATAGACTCCGGGAGCTCGGGCGGCGGATGACCCCGGGGCAGATGGACCTGGAGACGCGCGTCATCGAAGGTATGCGCAAGAAGCAGGCGTACCTTCGCAACCCGCGCCACCCCGAGGTTCCGTCGTCTTTGGACGGTACGCTGCCCAAGAAGGTCGGGACGGCGATCGACCCGTCCGCCGTGTTCGTCGTCGAGCCCAACGTGATCGAGTTTCACCAGTTCGAGCTCGGGGAGACGTACGAGATGCGGCTGACGATTCGGAACAAGTCGTCGCTGAGCCGGCGGTTGCGGATCCTGCCGCCGCCGTCGAAACACTTCAGCATCACCGAGCTCAAGTACCCCAGCGACCACGGTTTGTTGGCGCCGGGCAACGCGGCGTGGGCGACGGTGCGATTTAAACCCGATTCGTTGGCGGACTACGAGGATTTCGTCACGGTCATCACGGAGACGAGCAAGTTCAGGGTGGAGTGCAGCGCGAGGCGGCATCCGCCGTGTCTCACCCTGGACCAGACGCTCGACGTCGGGTACGTGCTCGTGGGTAACGACGTGGAGACGCGCATGCCCTTCAAGAACGTGGGCGGCGAGGGCAGGTTCAGGCTCGTGGACGAGGCGGACTGGCCGGATCACACGACGCCGCTGACCTTGCCCAACGAGGGTGCCATGTTGGCCCGGGGCGAACGGCCGGATCCGGAGCCTGTGCCGTGCGTCAACATCACGCCGTTCCGGGTGGGACCGGGGTACATGGAGCTCAATCCGCTGGACGTGGAGCAGCTCCGCGTGGGGTTCGCGCCGCCCCATCCCGGCACCTTCACGCAGCAGTTCAGGATGGTCTGCGACAACAGCCAGGTGCAGACGTTCACGGTCACGGGGAAAGGGACGATGCTGGACGTGGGACTGACAACGGTGGACGAGAGAGTCACCATCCCCGGGGAGCTATCGCAGGGCCCCGTGTACTTTGGCAAGGTTGTCCCCGGGTCGGTCAACACCAGGACCTTCACGGTCAAGAACACGACGATGGTCCCGGTGCCATTCGTCTGGGAGCACCCGAGGGAGGCCGGGATCTTCGCCGTGGACCCGCCGCTGGGCGTATTCGAGCCGGACTCGACGAATATCTTCACCGCGACGTTTTCGCCGTCGGAGCTTCAGGCGTACGACGCAGCCGTGAGGCTCGTGGTGGACACGTCCGTGCCCGCGCGCGTGCCCCACCCGGAAGAACCCTTCGACAAGCCGGTGCTCATCGAGGACTTCGTCGTCTCCGGCGTGGGAGCCGAGCGGCACTGCGTCATCGACACGAACCTGGTCAACTACGCGGGATCTCTCCTGCCCGGGCGTCACTACGACCGCGAGGTCACGCTGGTGAACCACAGCGACGCGCCCGCGCCATTCACGTGGTACGGACACGATGAAGGCGCCGGTCTGCTCGTGTACCCCGTGGAAGGGATCTTGCCACCCAACGGCGGATCCGTGACGTGCGTCGTGGAGCTCACGCCGCCGAAAGTGCAACGCGTTGACTTAAATCTAAAATGCGTGGTGGAACACGGACCGTCGTTACCGCTGCGTGTCACCGCGGAGGTTGAAGGGCCGGAGGTTGCCATCGCGCAGTCGCAGGTTGATTTCGGCCTTTTACAGCAGCACGTGGCGGGGGATACCTATCTGCTCATACGCAACCAGAGCGCGATCCCCGCGACGTGGGCGCTCGAGGAGCGAAGACCCGCGGTGGATGGGAAGGATGCGCCGTGCGAGATTGTGTTTTCCGTGCCCGAGGGTGAGCTACCCCCGTACGCCGAGGTTGAGGTTGAGTGCACTTTGGTGCCGTCCCAGCCCGGTCCATATAGGAGCAACGTCGTGTGCGCGGCTGGCGGCGGGCGCGTCAGCGTCGTCGCCGCGCGCGCCGACGTCCTCCAGCCCTTGTGCGCGTTGTCCACCTCTGAAGTCGACCTCGGCGTGTGCTACGTCAACGTGCCCGTGGAGCGGGAGATTGTGGTCCAGAACATGACCATGCTCCCGGCGGTGTTCCGGTGGTCCCCCGAGCCCGAGGGTGAGAGCGACGAGTGCCGCGATGCCTTCGACTTCGACGTGGACTGGCGCGAGGATGAGATCCCGCCCGGCGGTAGCAAGGCTGTGCGGTTTATATTCACGCCGTTGAGACCGTGCGCGAGGTACGAAGCGCTGATCGCGATGGACGTGGACGGCGCGGCGAAACCGTTGGGTTTTCAACTCGTCGCCGACGCGAGGGGGCTGAGCGTGGAGTACGAGATTCTGCGGGGTTTGAACGGCGTCCCCGTGGCTGGTGACGCGTCGCACGTCGCGGATGAGTCCATCCTGGGCGACCACGTCCAGGTGGACTTTGGCGACGCGTGCGAGATTCGAACGCACGCCACGATGGAGGTGCTCATCAAGAACACGACCGCGATTGAGAGCTCGGTGCGGATCGACGTGGAGAGGCACGGGGTTCCCGACGCGGTGGGCATGAAGGTGATGGAGTGTTGGGCCGCGGCGAGGGGCGCCGACGCCGCGGGTCTCGGCGGCGGCGGCGTCGCGCGCAGGGGCGCCGAGGCTGTCGGGGGTTTGGCGGGTGGCGACGGCATAGTCGCCACGGCGCTGCGAAGGACCACCGTGATGGACGCGGCGAGTTACACGAGCCAGGTGTTCGGTGCCGCGTCCACGCTCGGACCGGACGCGCTGAAATCCTCGCTGAAGCCGCACGAGCCGGCGACGCACGAGCACCAGGGCGGAACCTACGAGTCGCTGGGGGGTATCAAAAAGACCGCGATGAAACACGGTGGCGCCTCGTTCGCCCAGTCCCTTCGCGGCCTGACCCAACCCTCGCTCCGCGGGTCCCTCCCGACGATCACCGAGAAGCGACTTAAGAAGTCGTCCAGGGCAAAGTCCGGGGCGCCAGTGACGCTGAGCGCGGAGCACGAGAAGGTTGCGTTTTCGCGCGGCTTGGGGGTTCAGATGCACGCCGCGAGGAGCGCGCACGAGGCGGACGCCGAGGCTCTCAAGTCCGGCGACGGCGTCGCGTTCGTCGTCTACCCGTCCCACGGGATCCTCCCGCCCTACGGCGAGTTCAGGGCCATCGTCACGGTGGTCAGCGACATGCCCGGGGAGTACTTTGACGCTTTGCGGTGTTTGGTCGGCGACGTGCCCGAGCGCCGGTTGCCGGTCCGCGCCGGCGTCGTCGGCTCCCCGCTGGTGGTCCAGCCGGTCAAGTACGTCCCGCTGGGTTACGACGCGTACGGCCCGAACGGCCCGAAGGCATTCGCGGGTCTCGACTGGGGTTCCGTGCGCGTCGGCGCGCCCGGTTCCACCAAGCGGTTCTTCTGCGTCAACTACGGTCCGAAGGATATGGTAGTCGAGTTTGCGCCGTGGCTCGACCCGGATCCCAAAAACCCCAAGGACAACGACGTTTCCGCCGCGTCCGCCACGCTACGACTGGACGAGGTCGGCGGGCGCGTCGGCGTGGACATCGAAGGCCGCGGGAGGATGTGCCAGCGCGTTGGACCCTTCAAGCTCGCGCCGGCGCCCGCGGGGCCCGTGATCGTTCCCAAGCGCGGCGGCTACGTCGGGTTCGCCGTGGAGTACTGGTACGGCGGCACGCGGGCGAAGCGTTTCGTCGGGTCCGTGGTGGGCACGCAGCGCGTCGCGGACACCGAGGTCGTCGAGTCGGACAGGCCGCTGACCCTCGAGCTGGGATGCGCCAAGACGAAGCTGCGGGTGGGAGGCGTCGACGGCGGCGACGACGAGGCGGAGGCCAAACTCGCCAACGCCGACGCTACACCGATCAGCGTCAGCATCGGCGGCGCCATCGCGCCGGGCCGCGCGCAGCCGCCCAAGCCCATGAAGCCGCTCGTCGTCAGGCTCACCGCGGATGCCTATCACCCGAGGCTCAAGGCTGACCAGAACGATTCGTTCAAGTGGACGTGCTACGCGCACCGAGACGTGTCGCACTCGTCCTATTTCAAAACTGTGACTCTCACCAACACCAGCGCGGAGGCGCCCGCGACGTTCAGGATGAAACTCGTGGCACCGTTCAGCGTCGTGGAGATCGAGTCCTCGGTCCCGCAGCTCACGTTCGGACGCGGGTATTCGATGACGCGCGCGGGCATTGTACCCGAGGATGTAGAGGGTATCGACTTGAAACTGCCGCCGCGGGAAAACGTTCAGGTGACGATGCGGTTCACGCCGCCCGACCCGGACGTGGACGACGCCGGGCACGTGTACAGGGACGACTACGAGAAGGATGCCGCGCTCGTCGTCCTGTACGACAACGACGACGTGCAGAACTTCCCGGTGTCGGCGCGGTACATCCACCCCGAACTCGTCGCGAACGCGGACACGCTGGACTTTGGCCTCGTGCATCCCAACGCGGCGAAGGAGCTCAAGGCTCTGCGCGTGACGCTGACCAACGACACGCCGACGGATGCGCAGTGGACCGCGACGTTCGATGGTCCCGGCGCGCACGCGTTCGAGTGCGTGCCGCCCAGTGGTGTGGTCAAGGGGAAGGGACCCACGGGGTTGGCGCAGACCGCGGATGTTGAAATTTTGATGGCGCCTGATCGCGAGGGGAACTTTGGCGCGGCTGTGGACTTTGGCGTGAGGGTGGGACGCGGGTGCCGCGTGGCGCTGAGCGGTGAGGGGACGTACGCGGAGGAGGAGGAGGGCGGGAAGATGCCGAGGTTCGACCCGGTCGAGGCGCCCATTAGCTTACAGGCGACGGAGGAGTAGAGAGAACATTCTAAAAGTTTTAGTGAGTGTATTTTGCCAAACTCGACCTGGTCAAACTTGAAGGATCTGGCCGTCGTGAGAGACACAGAGCCGTGCGGGCGACCTCCGTCAACGACGTATCGGGATCCGCGCGGTGAGCGCGTGGTTAGTAGGTCGACATGTCGTACCGCGAGATTCGAAGTGCGTCCACCGCGCGCGTCCCCGTCCCCGAGGCGTCGGCCCGCGTTTCCAAACGGCTCACTTTCTTTCCCATCGTGCCGTTTTCCCACCTCGAGCGCCCTCGGTATCCGCTGGACGTTCTGACCCCGCCCCTTCCCTCCTCCGACTCGCAGACTTCACGGAGTGCATGCGCTCGCTGGGCTACCCGCGCATCATCTCCGTCGAAAACTTTCGCAACCCCAACTTCGAGCTCGTCGCGGACTGCCTCGACTGGCTCGTGCAGAGGTTCGACGAGAGCGCGGACATCGACGACGACATCAGCACCGAGCAGGACAGGGTCACCTTCCTCAAGAACGTCTCCAAGGTGTTCATGTCCAAGGCGCGGGTTAAGCTCAACATCAAGAGGCTCTACGCCGCCGACGGGTACGCACACGCATCCCACCCCTCACACCATCGTCCCCTTTCAAATCACCCAGCGACAAAGTCACAGATTCGCTGACTTCCCTCCCCTCTCCCCGCTCGTCCCGCAGGCTCGCCGTCAAGGAGCTTCTCAAGATCGCCAACTTGCTCTACCAGGCGACCAAGAACGCGGATGAGGACGACGCCACGGACCCGGACGCCGCGGACGCCTTCGAGCTGGACGCCAAGGCTTTCGACGTGAAGCTCGTGAGGCAGCTCGCGTCTGAGATCACGGCGCGGGGCGCCGCCATCTACGACGCCCTCGGGGATGAGAAACGCCTCCGGGTGGAGCGTTCACGCGCGGTGGGGCGCGACGTGGACCTGGACGAGATCGAGTCGCAGGTGCAGGAGCAGATCGCGTCGGTGCGGGAGAACGTCCAGGGATTGGAGCGCATGCTCGACGACCTTAGGCGCGACGAGGAATCGCTCGAGTCGAAGATTGAAAAGCGCAGAGCCGAGCTGGAGAGAAGCGAGAAGCGGCTCAGCGCGCTGCAGCAGGTACGGCCGGCGTACATGGACGAGTACGAGCAGCTCGAGGCGGGCATGGACGAGATGTACGACTCGTACGTGGAGAAGGTACGGAACCTGGACTACCTGGAGTATCAGCTGAAGGAGATGTCGGCGGATGAGGATGCTAAACAGGCGGAGCGAGAACGGGAGCTCAAGGACATGCAACGACGCATGAGGAACGAGGAGATGAAGATCCTCAAGGGCGAAGGGGACGTGGGCGGTGGTGACGACGAAGACTTCGACATCGACGAACCCGCGCGGGCCAAGCCGGGGTCGTCGCGGAGGAAATCCCCACCGGCTCCGGCGCCGATGGCCAAGAGGTTCGGTTTGGACGGCAGAGCGGATGGACCTCCGAGGGGCGCCTCACTGGTGGGTGGACGGAGGGAGCCGGCGGTGATGGGGAGCATGACGGGCGGGGACCTCAGCGGGGACAGCAGCGAGGGAGAGCTGTTCGAAGAGGACGACTCGTCGGGCTCGGACAACGACTTCTGAGTAGCCACGCGTAGCCATTTCATCGCAGGCGAGTACTGGCGCGTAATCGACCCACGTAACTGAGAATGCTGAATCTCGTCGATGCGCCCCGCTCCCATCAGTGTCCGTCGCGCGGGTTTGGGGACATGACGACCCCGGGCGGCGACCGCGAACCGTATCCGCCTCCCCCCCGTACCCGACGCGCGCGATCCAAGGCGTGTTGGGGCGCCATGTTCTACGATCAGCGCATGGAGGATGCCGGAGTGCCCCCGTGGTGCGCGGGGCTCAACTACGGGCGAAGCAATCCGCCCAAGTCCGACAGCTTCGACACGACGGACAACACCACGGATAAGCTGGGCGCGTTCAAGTACGTGTGCGTCGGGTACGCGGAGCGCAAGTACCCGTTCTACTCGCAGGACGAAGGGGTCAAGGGCGGTGTTAAGCGGGGGAGGGGCGAGGCCAACAAGCTGCCGTACTGCGAGGGGCTCCTGATGCTCGTCACCGACAAGGAGGGCGGCCTGGAGAACCCGCCGCGGGCCGCCCGGTCGCTCGCGAATCACCGGAGCGAGGACGCGGACGAGGATAGAAACACGGACGATGTCTCCACGAGCGGTGACGCGCCCGATCCGACGGGAAGTCCGCTGCCGGGCCTCGGCATCCCGGGGCTCTCGTCGGATAGGGCGGAGGCGAGGGAGAGGGGCAGGAACGACGCGAGGGACAAACCCATCGTGGAGCCCGGGTACGTCCTGCCGAGCGCGGAGTTCGAACGGAAGTTCACGAAGAGCGCGGGAAAGATCGTGAAGAACATGAAGCGACACGTCAACTACATCGCGAGCACGGTCTACGGAGCGGTGGGCGGCGGGGGCGGCGCCGGGACGCGATGACTAGATTTTTTTTTCGTGCCCGTGGCGGCTGCTGTGGCGGTGCAAACCTAGCGAGTGAAATCATTTTGAACATTCATCATCGTTCCGTGTGTTCTATCGTATACGTCGTCTCGACTTGTTCAGTGCGGGCGGCTTCACTCCAGGTTCGTGTGCTCGCGAACCTCCGCGACCCAGCCCCGTTTCCAAGCCTCAATCATCATCGAGGAGTTCACCTCATTCTCGGCATCCGGACCAGTCCGGTCATCTCGTGCACTCCATCCTCCATGCACAAAGCCCCGCATGGTCCCGCCGAGGTGTAAAGCGTCGATGTATATCAAGAACATTCCCTTGTGGATGCCTTCGATTCTGCAACCATGCTCCAACAAAGTCTGGCTCAAGCTCGAGTCTTCAAACTTCTTCATCTTCAAACATTCCTGCCTCGGATACACCGTCACCACGGGGCGGAGTCCGTCGTCTTCCCTTTCCGTCCGGATGCCGATAACGGGGTCCGCGTTGCGGTTGATATACGCCGCGAGTACCACAGTGCGAGCTAATCCAGGGACGTTCCTGAACCACCTCTCTCCAAGTATGGCCTCCGGGTGCACACCCAGCGCACACGTCTTTTTGTGCTCGGGCCAATCCGCGTTCTGACACTCTTTGCTGCAGTACCAGCAGGTTTTGCAGCCCGCACATCTTTTTAACCCGGCAACCTTCATGCACACTGAGCAGGTTCCATGTTTCTTCGTGGGCCCGTCGCCCTCGATCGGGACGTGTACGAATGAGTAAACCGGCGCGTCGGCGTCGCCGCCGAGTAAAAGTCTCTGGAAAAGTATCTCCCTTCTTTCACGGTCGTACATGGCCCCGCGTTGTTCAGGGGTGCCCAAATAGTAGATGCCGGGCTTCTCGCTCTCGATGAAGAGCCTCTCCGCGCGCGGTAGGTCCTTCTCGACGCCAGGCATGCCGTGTGTATAAATGGTAGCGAGCTTCAACATGGCTTCACCGTTGCATTTGTCAGCGGCTTTCTGATAGTACGGGATCGCATCCTTCGCCGTCATCTTGAAAGACTCTCTGACAAATCCGTGGTCCTCATCCTGCATGAGCTCGTACCCCAGTTTGAGCATTGCGAGGACGTGACCGCCGTCTGCGGACCTCTTCAGCCACACGTACGGCACTAACTGCGATGACTCTTCCTGTCCTTCAGGGAAAAAGTCGCCCTTCAGCTCTTCCGGGATGTCTCTGCAAAGCGAACGAGCGAGTTCGCCGTCTTTTTCAAAGCAAACCTCGTGCAACAGGTGCTGTCTCCAGCAGGCCTCCGCGTGACCGAGGTATGCGGCTCCCATGCAATAAAGAAAGGCCTCGCCAAAGTCGCGCGAAACCCCGGGGTAACCTTCTAGCCCGGGGATAGCTTCTTCCGGGCGCGTCCCGTCCGGTTTGGGGCTGTAGTGCTCATAGAGCCACCAAGAGGCGTCTCCTCGCCCGTCACGTCCGTCGAGCTCGAACTCATAACCATCGGCGAGGCGCTTCATCTGCGCGATAACGTCCTCTTCATCGACGATCGTCGCATCGTTCATCCGCGCGGCGAGCTCCTCCATGGTCGGAGGGGCGATGGACATGTCCGAGATGCGGCGCCCCGATGTGGTGGTGTACGAGTATATTTCGGAAGCGTCCGGCGGGGGCAGAGGCGGTTGGTTCCCTCTGGCGTTCAGCCCTCTTTGATATATCCCGCCGACGCCGCAGCACTTCTTCATCCTCTTACCCGAGCCACACGGGCACCGGGGGCCAGGCGCCATCACGCAGGAGCTGTCGTGCCACGAGTGAGGGATATGCCCAGGCTCACTTAAGGGTTATGAAGCACGACTCAGATCTCATCGATGGATCCAAGGAAACTGGAAGCTTTTTTGGTTGTGTCCTACTCTAACTATTTCGCGTCGTCGTCGAAAAGCACCGCGCCGATGTCGTTCGACCTCGCCCACATCGCCCCGTCTGCGTCCCCGCCGCCCCGTCCCAGCCACGGCCGCGCCGCCCCCCACGAGTACACCCGCCCGTCGTCAGCACTCACACCGACGCACGCACCCTTCGACCCGCCCATCCCATCCACAACGCTCCCGCACGCCACCGCGCTCCACGATTTACCCGGGCACAGCCGCGCGGGCCGATGCACGTTCCTCACGGCGCCCCATAACCGCCCGTCGTCGCCCCGCCCAAACCCGTACAGCGCCCCGTTCGCGGTGACCGCCAGGCAGTGCTCGTCGCCGGTGCGTACACGTGCCACCCTCACGCCCTGGAGGTCGCCGCGGAGGGGACCCGCGGGTGACGTCGCCGTCTTGACGTGCCCGAGCCCGGTCTGCCCTTCGTTCCCTTTGCCCCACGCCCAGACCCCGCCCGTAGTGTCCACCATGAGCGCGGTCTCGTGGCTCATGTCCAGGTACACCATCTTCGGCACGTTCACGACGCGCCGTGGGTTGGGCGGGAGACGCCTGACCCACGGCTCCGGCGTAGTCGTGTCCGAACTTTCCGTGTAGTCGTCACCGCTCAGGTTAGACCCGCATGTTCCCGCGCGGCCTATGCTCATCTCGTTGCAGAACGCCGTCCACACCGAGCCTTCCGTGTCTAACAACACGGTGCGGTGTTTACCCGCGCTCGCGGACACGAAACGAACCCCTGACTCGTAAACGTGGGTCAACCGCACCGGCCGTTTCCACACCGTCTTGACGCTGTACACGTCCGACGTCGAGTACCGAGGGTCACCGTTGGGTCCCGTTTGCCCAGTCTGGTTGTACGTATACGTGTCCCCGGTGGATCGTGGCAGACCGAGTTGCCCGCTGTGGTTGTACCCGAACGCGTGCGCCGCCCCCACGGCGTCGATGACCACCGTGTGCCAACACCCGGCGCTGGCGCTCGTGACGAAAGTTTCCTTCTCACCGAACCCGTCCACCCGCGTCGGCCTCGGATCGAAATCGCTATCCTCCAGCTCAGACTCCAAACTCAGCTCGTGCCGCGCGTACCCGACACTCGGCCTGCCGAGCTGGCCCTGTCGGTTGCATCCCCACGTCCACAGTTTCCCGCACGTGTCGACGCAGACGACGTGTGCGTCGCCGAGGGAGACGCCGGCGACTGTCACGGATGATGAGACGGATGATGAGATTCTTTCCTTGAACCGTACGACGCGGGGCGCGTGCCGGACCGTGCGTGTCACGCTCGGCGTGTTCGTGAACTGGTTAGCGGCGGTGCTCGTCGGCGCATCCTCCTCGTCGGACTGGCCTCCGTCGCCCAGCATGCCGTGCCCGACGTCGACGCCCCACGTCCACAGTTTTCCGGTGAATGCATCCACCCTGCACGCCACCTCCGCTCCCATCGCCAGCGTCGCGTCCGGCCTGTGGCACCTTCGATGGACCGCGCTCCACGACTCCACCCCACGGGGTGGTGCCGTCGGGTCCGCGCAGTGCGGGTCCACGAGGTGCGGGAGGGATGAACGCACCGCCGACTCCGAGGCGGACTCAGCGAGGCTCCTCGCGCCAACGCCCATCGCCGGCCTCGCGGCTACGTCCACCGCCGCGAGGTCCAGGGGGGAGAGGAGGCCGCTCGCGGCGGCGAGAGTGACCGCCAGGCGTAGGGCCTCGCCGTCGCCCACCGATATCGCGGGCGCATCCTCCTCCGGCGCCATCCCGTGTGTGCGGCGTCCGAGATGTTACCTGAGCCATCGGCCGTGCTTTTCCAGCGCTGGTATCGGCCACGGCGAAGGTTTTTGGCGGGGGGTCCTCAGATCTGCCCGCACAAGTCGCAACGCACGACGGCCACCGCCCGCTCGTCAGACCCAACAAAACACGCCATGTCCGCCGAGGAAGAGACCAAGCCGGTGCGTCATCTCGCCCCCGCCGTCCTCAGCACCGCCCGCGTCTCCGATCGCTGACCCCGCGCGTCGGCGAAAATCTGGCGGCTGCGCCCGCGCGTCTTTTTCCCCTTTGAAAGCGCGCGACGCTCTCCCCGTCCCACGCACCCGTCCTGACTGTCTCTCCGCGCCCCTTTCGCCCCCGACAGACCGAGGAGAAGAAGGAGGAGACTCCCGCCGCGCCCATCTTCGGGTTCGGCGCCGCCGGCGGTTTCGGCGCCGCGGCAACCTTCGATCCCAGCGCGTTCGCCTCCGCCCCCAAGGCTGCCGCCGAGGGCGATGATGCCGCCGCGGGCGACGACGACGCCGCCGCCGCGGCCGCCGCCGAGGCCGAGTGCAAGGCCGAGTTCGTCCCCGTCGTTAAGCTCGAGCAGGTGACGACCGCGAGCGGCGAGGAGAACGAGGACGTCCTCTTCGAGGCCAAGTCCAAGGCGTACCGATTCACCGACGGCGAGTGGAAAGAGCGCGGCCTCGGCCCCATCAAGCTCCTGAAGGACAAGGACAGCCGTAAGATCCGCGTGCTGATGAGGCGCGAGAAGACCCTCAAGGTGTGCGCCAACTTCTTCGTCGTGCCCGGCACCAAGATCGAGGAGCACGCCGGCAGCGAGAAGGCCAGGGTCTTCACCACCATGGACTGCTCCGACGGAGACATCCGCCCCACGTTTGTGAACATGTGCGTCAAGTTTGGCTCTGCGGAGAAGGCGCAGGGCTTCCAGGACGAGTTCGAGAAGGCCATGGAGGTGATGAAGGAATTCGAGGGTGAGGAGAGCGAGGAGAAGAAGGAAGGGGACGCCGCGGCGGACGCGCTCGCCGATCAGGTGGCGGAAACCAAGGTTGGCGAGGAGGAGAAGGCGGAGTAAATCAGGTATCAGTCGCCAAACGGTTGGTTGCCAAACAGAAACTCTCCCTCTTCTTCGTCGGTACAGGTATTAGCCCGCGACGTCCGAAGCTGCCAAATAGAGTATGATGCGTTCTTAACAACACGTAACAACACGTGGGACCCAAACGACTCGTATTAAGTGCCAACAGTAGTACGCCTTACCCCACGAGTTCTGCTTTGAATTTGGCAACGAGCTTCGCGGCGCTTGACACCTCGGCGATGTCACCCGGCAGACTCG
>Ga0206682_10003298_pt1 | contig 13864 bp, 9 predicted proteins | sample M240m12015metaG_FD_155444 | JGI IMG/M metagenome (GOLD analysis project Ga0206682, IMG submission 155444) | Ammonia-oxidizing marine archaeal communities from Monterey Bay, California, United States - M2 40m 12015 | ecosystem: Environmental > Aquatic > Marine > Intertidal zone | place: USA... | reverse complement strand
AGGATTGTGAAAAAATTCCAAACCCAAAAGAAACCATAATTTTACACCATCAAAACACCGTTTATGAAAGGTCAAATGCTGTTATGAAAATAGCGCTTCTTATGAGAAGCTGGCATTCGATAATCGTAATAGGCTATATATTTCCAAAATTTCTAAGGGATTTTATTTACAACCTTATTTCAAGAAATAGAAAAAAAATAATGAAAGACAAATGTGTAATAGATGAACTTAAAAATAAAGAGAGATATCTTTTCTAAAAAAAATTAAATACTTTCTAAAGCACTATTCATATTTCTTACAGCGTCTGCACTTTTAGCAAATAAATCTTGCTCTTTTTCATTCAATTTTAAATCAATTACGTTTTCCCATCCATTTCTACCGATGACTACAGGAACGCCGATACATATGTCTTTTTGCCCATATTCACCTTCAAGGTAAACAGAACATGGAATAATTCTTTTTTGATCGTTCAAAATACTATCTACTAAAAAAGCAACTGCTGCTCCAGGAGCATACCAAGCAGATGTACCTAACATTCCTGTTAAGGTTTTTCCTCCAACCATAGTATCTGCAGCGACTTTTTCTAAAACTTTTTCTTCAAGTAAATCATTGAATTTAATACCATTATACGATGCAAGTCTTGTCATTGGAATCATGGTAGTATCTCCATGACCACCGATTACCATTCCATGAATATCGTTAGATGGCTTGTCTAAGGCTAAAGACAAATAAGTTCTGAATCTAGCACTATCTAGAGCACCGCCCATTCCTATTATTCTATTTTTTGGCAACCCACTTTCTTTTAAAGTTAAATAAGTCATGGTGTCCATAGGATTAGAAACTATAACAATAACAGCATTAGGAGAGTGTTCTAGTATATTACTTGTAACCGTTTTGACAATTCCGGCATTTACCCCAATCAGTTCTTCTCTAGTCATTCCGGGTTTTCTAGGGATACCACTAGTAACGACTACTACGTCACTACCTGCTGTTTTTGAATAATCGTTAGTACTTCCAACAATTTTAGTATTGAATCCCAGCAAAGATGCAGTTTGAGTCATGTCAAGAGCTTTACCTTCAGCAAAATTTTCCTTAATATCTAATAATACTACCTCACTAGCAATTCTTTTAAAAGCAATTGCATCTGCACATGTCGACCCAACATTACCTGCTCCTACTATTGTTACTTTCATAATTGTATTTTTTTAAATTTTGGTTTCATTAATATTATGCATCAATATTAGCATACTTAGCATTTTTTTCTATAAACTCTCTTCTAGGTGGAACCTCATCTCCCATCAACATAGAGAATATTCTATCGGCCTCAGCAGCACTATCAATATTGACTTTTCTGAGTGTTCTGTTTTCTGGTGACATTGTTGTGTCCCATAATTGTTCTGCATTCATTTCTCCAAGTCCTTTATATCTCTGTATATGAACGCTTGATTCAGATCCAGAACCTTTCATTTTGTTTACCAACTGATCTCTTTGATCATCATTCCAAGCATACTGTGCTTGTTTTCCTTTCTTAATTAAATATAACGGTGGGGTGGCAATATATAAGTATCCATTTTCAATCAATTCTTTCATGTATCTAAAGAAGAAAGTCATAATTAACGTTTGGATATGACTACCATCAACATCAGCATCACACATGATAATTACTTTATGATATCTTAATTTCTCTAAATTAAGTGCCCTTGAATCTTCTTCAGTACCCACTCTTACCCCAAGGGCTGTATAAATATTTTTAATCTCTTCGTTTTCGAAGATTTTGTGCTGCATGGCTTTTTCAACATTTAAAATTTTACCTCGTAAAGGCATTATTGCTTGAAAATGTCTGTCTCTTCCTTGCTTAGCTGTTCCACCTGCAGAATCACCCTCTACTAAATAAACTTCACATTCTTCAGGATTTTTAGAAGCACAATCCGATAATTTACCCGGTAAACCAGCGCCACCCATTGGGTTTTTACGCTGAACCATCTCTCTTGCTTTTGTGGCAGCATGTCTAGCAGTTGCAGCAAGAATTACTTTTTGAATTATCTGTTTTGCATCTTCTGGATGCTCTTCGAGATAATCACTTAACATTTCACTTACAGCTTGACTTACTGGTGCATTAACTTCTCTGTTACCCAGCTTTGTTTTGGTTTGCCCTTCGAATTGCGGTTCTTGAACTTTCACAGATACAATAGCAGTTAAACCCTCTCTAAAATCATCTCCAGAAATTTCAAATTTTAATTTTTCAAGCATTCCAGACTTATCAGCATATTTCTTTAGCGTATTGGTAAGTCCTCTTCTAAAACCTGAAAGGTGAGTTCCCCCTTCATGTGTATTGATGTTATTTACATAAGAATGTATATTTTCAGCATAAGAGTTATTGTAAATTAAAGCAACCTCTACTGGGATTCCATTTTTTTCCCCCTCAACACTAATTACGTTTTGTATTAGTTTCTCACGATTACCATCTAAAAACTCAACAAACTCCGCCAAACCTCTCTCAGAATAAAAATTCTCATGTAGAGCTTTTCCATCGTCATCTTTAGAAGATTCACGTTCATCTGTTAATGTGATTTTAAGACCTTTATTAAGAAATGAAAGCTCTCTCATTCTTGTGGCTAGAATCTCATAATGATAATCCAAAGATTCAAATATTTTTGGATCTGGAAAGAAAATTACTTCGGTTCCTCTTAAATCAGTAGCACCGTCTTCTTTAACTAAATATTGCTCTTTTCCTTGTTTGTACTCTTGAACATAAATTTTACCTTCTTTATGTACACTGGCTTTTAAATCAATCGATAATGCGTTTACAACCGAAACACCAACACCATGAAGTCCACCAGAAACTTTATAAGAATCTTTGTCAAATTTACCACCAGCACCAATCTTAGTCATTACAACTTGTAATGCAGAGACACCTTCTTTTTTATGAATACCGACGGGAATTCCCCTTCCGTTATCCATAACTCTAATACCGTTACCTTCTAAAATAGATACATTAACTTCAGTACAATGACCAGCAAGTGCTTCATCAATAGAATTATCTACAACCTCATAAACTAGATGATGAAGTCCTCTGGAACCTACATCTCCAATATACATAGACGGACGCATTCTAACATGCTCCATTCCTTCCAATGCTTGTATACTGTCCGCTGAATAATTTTTCTCTTCACTCATATGTAAAATTTGATGAGCAAATATACTATTTATAGACTATTTTTAAAGTGGAATATTACCTATAGAAAAGATACTTTTCAACATTTTAAAAACTAAATGTAATACCACCTAAAATATTTATTGATTGAGTAGGGAAATTAGTCCAATATTGATACTTTTTTCCTGTAAAATTATTAAACTGTATAAAACCGGAAATTTTTTTGTTGTACCTATACTCTGCAGAAAGATTCATGTCCAGAAAAGGTTTTAAATTATATACAAATGGTTCATTTCCTAACTCGTTAAGTAACTCCACTTCATCATTATCGTTCAAAACAATATTATTGTTAGGAATTGGCTCGTTAAAAGAGTTGACCGTTCGTTTACCTACCAGATAAATATCAGATTTTAAAACTATCTTATCAAATAAATCCATAAACCCAGATAAAGTGAAAATAAAATTTGGTCGTTGCCAAGCATGAGAGATTGTAGATGGTTCGTAAATAAAATACTCGCCTTTAGCTGCTATTTTTAATTTTTCAAAATCTTGATAGGCTATCTCTGCCATAAATGTTGTTTGAAATAAATTATCGTATTGAAGTTGGAATTTATTACCATAAGAAGATGTATTGTCAGGAGTAAAAAAATACATACTATCCAGCTTTTGGAAAGAAGCTGATAAATTAAATGTGTATTTACTACTTAACGAACCTCTAATCCCTGCAAATAAATTACTTTTTTGGATGGTATTTTGCAGTCTTGTATCCTCAGAAATAAATGGATTTTCCAGCCTAATATCGTTGAACGTATTTCTTTTTACGTTACCTCTCCAACCCCCATAAGGAATAAAAATATTTTTAAATAAATTATAACTCAATTCCATGTCTGGAAAAATGTAAAAATTAGCTTTTTCTGTAATATTTCCCTGAATTGAAAGTCCCGCTTTTACAACTAAATTTTTCTTTCTTGAGTAAATATGTGGGTTCAATCTCAAAACCCCAGTAGTAAGACCTTTATTATTCAAAGGTTGAATGACATTATCTTCGTCTAACGACAAAGATTGAGGAGCATTTACATTATTAATATCCAACTCAAAAGTTCCCAGAAACTCTTCATCTAAAATTAACCATCCTGAGTGAGCACCAATTAAAAAATGATTTTCTGAAAGATTGTAATTACTTTGTAAATGATGGAAATCAATCCAACTTTTAATCCTTAGCTTATTAGTGTCTCTGCCTTGGTTTAATGAGTTAAGCTTTAAATGCAAATCGAATAAATCATAATTTTGTCTTAAAGCATTGTCGTCCTCTCTAAATTGCTCTTTGGCAAGAGAATCATTGATGTCAATGCCGTAAAAACTAAACATACTATCTGAATAATCCAAGCCATAAAATTGATAGTTATTTCTAGAATAATCCATTTCACTCCATAAATCATAATTCATAAAGAATTTTTGATAGTAGCCCCCTAGAGATAAGTCTGAAAATTTAGTATTTCCCATCCCTTTGATATTTGCAAAACTACCATTAAAACTACTGTTGAAACCCCAGCTTTCGTCTCTAGATCTCTTTGAAGCATAATTCAAATCTAATAACGGAGACAAATAGGCTCCAGCACCAGCTTTTAAATAACCTCTATACAATTTATCACCAGTAGCTCTAATTTTTAATCTAGCAGGCTTAATATTTTCAATACTATAGCTAACCTGATGTTGCTTAGGCTCTAAATAGTATTTTATATCATCTATTATTGTAATCGAATCTGTATGCTCTGGAGATATGGAGGATTTCTGAATTTTAGCTATTTTTCTGTTACCTGATCCTATACCAAGAAAAGTTTCTTCTACTTTCTTTGTTTCTTGTCCTACAAATTGAGAAAAAGAAAATGTAAGAAGCAACAGCACAAAATATCTAAATTTACTCGTCTTCATTGTTGTTATTTTCAATAGGTTTTTGCTGATCATTATCAGATTCTTCATTTTGATTACTATTCAGCGATGGATCTAAATCAATTTCAATCTCTTCTTCTATTGGTTCATCATTAATTTCTTCTAATTCTAAGCTCTTAATATACTCTAGTTTTTGAGTAGCCTCAGCAACTAAATCTTCTTTATTGTATCCGTCATAATTTTCTATGATACTCTCCACACTATGTTTTGCGTTGAAAAAATCTTTTTGAGCAGTAAAGTTATCTCCAAGTAATAAAATTCCTTTTGCCAACCAGTAATCGTAGGAAGGCTTCTGTTTTACCAATTCCATTATTAACGATTCGCATAATTCGTAATTCTTACGAGAATAAGCAATTTGACATATATGATATTTAGATTCTGCAGCAGCAATACTCTTTGTGAAATTAATAATGCTGTCATAATAAATAACTGCACTGTCCAACTCATTTATCTGCTGATAAGACTGTCCTAAAAAGAGATAAGATTCTTCTTTTAGTTTATTAGTTAAATCCGAAAGAAGAAGAGTTTTTTGAGCATATTTTATTGTAGATAATGGATTATTTAAATAATGAAAACAATAAAATTGTCCTTTTACTGCTAGCGCCAAATCTTCTTGATCCATACTTACATCTTCTAATGTTGAAAAATAACCAAGAGCATTTTTATAGTCATGTGCTTCAAATGTTATTTCTCCAGCGTATTTTAACGCCTCTGTATAGTAATTGTTATTGGGTTTTTGAGTAATAAAATCGTAATGAAATAAAGCCTCATTATTTTTCCCGTCTGCGTAGTAACAATTTGCCATAAAATAGTGAGCAGAAATTTCTCTTACAGGAGACTCAAGATTATCTAAATAGTAAGTTGCTTTTTCAGTTTGTTTTTGACAATCTCCATTATCCCTAGCCAAGACAACAGGCCTCCAAAGAGTGGAATCTTTTTCTTGTATACTAACATCAATTCCTCTTGAACTTAACCAATCATAATATCCAGTGAGGTTATCTCTCATATTGAAGACTTCCATCATTAATTCAATTGCTAACTCATTTTCTTGCTCCGCATCTGGATAATCGTCTAAAACTTTTATCAAGTATTTTTCAGCTTCTGCTGTATTTTTTTCTTTCAAATAGATACTTCCTAACTCAACATTCGCTTTAGAAATTAAATTATTACTAGGATAGTCATTAATAAATTTTAAATAGGTTGCTATAGACTCTTGGTTTCTTGATTCATCCTTGTACGCCTGAGCAAGATTTAATAATGACGATACTTGGTATTTAGAATTTGGATATTTTTCGGTTAAACTTTTTAATGTATTTATTTTTCCTGCATATTCTTGAATAAGTCCTTGCGAAGTTGCCATTTGATTCAATGCGTAGCTGTGGTTATAATTCCCTATAGTTGTGGACTTTGCATAATTTTCAATGGCTAAACTGTCATTTCTGAGTAAAAAATAAGAATCCGCAATCCTTAAAAGAGCTGTTCTGTAATTGTTTGAGTCTGGGATATTATACTGATGAATATAATTCCTGAAATATTTTAAAGCTTTTTTAAGTTCTTCCTTTTGAACTTTTGCTTCGTTTCCTTTATAAATTTCGTATGGATTGGATTTTTCAAAATAGCTGTACCCAATATGAAAATCTAAATCCTGGAATTCATTGGTTAAAATAGCGCCATTTATATATCTGAATTTTTCATAATTCTCAACAGCTGTTAAATATTCTTTTAAATTGTAATTACTCTCAGCAATCCAAAATTGACTCAATGCATTTAAATTTTGGTTGATTGGATACCTGTTTACTAAACCAAAATTAACAATAGCACTTTTATATTCTCTATTATGATATTGCTCAACAGCTCTGTTGAAGACGATGGATTGATATGCTTTCTGCATCCTAGGATCTTTATTTTTTATTTTCTCCATGGATTTCAAAGCCTTGTCATAATTTTTTGTAGTCAAATAAACTTTTAATAAAAACTCATAGGCTTCTTTTGCGTCCTCAGTATTTGGATATTCATTAATAAATTCTTGAAAAGAATTAATTGCTTCGTCATAAGGATTATAACTTAGCTCATAAGCTAGTTTTGCATAATTAAACAAAGAATTTCTCTTTATTTCATCGTCAAATGTTAACTTACTTGCTTTCTGAAAAGCGTTTCTTGCATAATCCTTATCATCTAATTTTAGATAAGAATCTGCCATATGATAATAACATATTTGGGATAGCGAATCTTCCTTATATGCTACTCTAGAAAATAGCTCGATAGCCTTTCTAAGGTCGTTAGTCTTGTAGTAACAGAAAGCGACTTGATAGTTACTTTCCCTACTAGATTTAGCATGTTTTTTAAATATTTTATAGTAGGTTAATGATGTTTTGTATTGCTTCTTTTTAAAGTAGGAATCTGCAATTAATTTTGCAAATTCGCCTTTTCTTTTTTCGGTTATAGAATCTAGATGTGTTGGCGCATAGGCGATAAGTTCTTCATACTTGTTTTGTTGGTATAGAATTTGGGTGATGTAATACGGGATGATTGGTTTAAACATTTTGTTCGAAGCAATTTTCTTAAAACCTTGTAAAGCAGTTTGATATTTTGCCTCCGAATAAGCAATGTGGCTGTAGTAATAAGTTGCTGGTACGTCATAATCTGTGGTTCTTTGAAGCAACTCGTTAAATAAAACTTTAGACTGCGCTAAATTCTTTTTCATAAACTTAGAGTAGCCCAACTTAAATAAGTATTCATTTTGATCCGAAATGGATAAATCGTATTGATCTACTTTTTCAAAAAACTCAATGGACTTTTTAAATTTTTTGGTTTGATAGTAATGCTTTCCTAATTGAAAATAAACATTTTTTGACTTAGGATGATCTGGATGATCAAGGGCAAATCTTGTAAGTAATGTTTCTACATTTTTATGATATAATTTCAGGGCGCAAACTGCAAAATAATATTCTGAATTTATTCTAATTTCGTCTTGAGGATTATTAAACTCATTAATTATGTCTTTGAAATAATATTGCGCTGTGCTGTACTTTTCTTTATCGAAAAGTTCTTGAGCTGTTTTATAGCTTCGGTAAGGATCGCTGTAAATAAGTGTTTTTTGACCAAAAACAGTATTGGCTAGCAGAATTATGAATAATGATAATAGCTTAGGGAAATTGTTCATTAAGTAGTTAATCAGATAACGAACTAAAGATAGTTAGTGTATAACCTTTACAAATAACAGAATATTATTATTTTCAACTACAATGTGTTAACATTAATTCATTTTATTAAATACCTACACTATATTATCTTAAATTTGAAGGTATAAAACCTACCATATAATGAGTGAAGACCAATTTTTAAATTTTGAAAATATTGAGGTAAAACAGCAACAAAACACAATCCTTAAGGGAATTAATTTAACTATTAAAAAAGGGGAATTTGTATATTTTGTTGGGAAGACTGGTAGCGGAAAAAGTAGTCTTTTAAAATCTATTTATGGAGATGTTGGTATTCACAGTGGTGAACTTTCTTTTCAAGGTCAATATTTGAAAAACATTAGTCGAAAAAACATTTTAGCATTACGTAGGAAAATTGGCATCATTTTTCAAGACTTTCAGCTACTCATGGACCGTTCAGTAGCTGACAATCTTAAATTTGTTATGAAAGCTACTGGATGGAAAGGCGTAAAAAAAATAAATCAAAAAATTGAAGAATTATTATCTAAAGTTGAAATGACTGATAAAGCAGACGCATTTCCTCATCTAATTTCTGGTGGAGAACAGCAAAGAGTTGCAGTTGCTAGAGCATTGATTAACGACCCGGAATTAATAATTGCTGACGAGCCAACAGGAAATCTAGATCCAGAAACAAGTGCTAAAATTATGTTATTATTGAAAAGTGTTGTCGGTGATCAAAAAACATTAATTATGGCAACTCACGATTTTGAAATCATCAATAAATTTCCTGGAAGAATTGTGAAATTTGACAATAAATCTATTGTAGAATAAGTTCTATTGTATTGATTAGTATTTGCATACCCATTCATAATTACAATGCCGTTAAGCTTATAAATTCTATTTATCGACAAGCTGAAAAAATTAAAATACCTTTTGAAATAATTGCAATTGATGACGGCTCTGAGGATGAATTTATAAAACTAAATTCTTCCATATCTAATTTAAAAAATATTCAATTTATATCCTTGAAAAAGAATATTGGAAGGTCTAGGATTAGAAATTTATTTTTAGAAAAGACTAATTTTGAAAGTCTGCTGTTTATAGATTGCGACTGTAGTATTTCTTCAGAGAACTTTTTGAAAAATTACCAAAAAAAAATGAAAAATGATGTGGTATACGGGGGTAGAAAACATCACCCAATTCCACCAAAAGATGAAAATTTAAAACTTAGGTGGTTGTATGGGATTAAAATAGAAGATCAGACCATAGATTATAGAATTAATAACCCCTATCATTCATTTAAATCCAATAATTTTTTAATCAAGAAAAATATTCTTTCAAATATTAAATTTGATGAAAGTTTTACAGGATACGGACACGAAGACACGCTACTTTCCTTAGAACTTAAAAAAAATAAAATTAATATTTCACAAATTGATAATCCTGTATATCATGAGGGAATTGAAAGTAATATTATCTTTTTAAACAAAACAAAAGAAGGTATAGATAACTTATGTAAACTAGAAAAAAAGATGAAGGCCCTTAATGGCGTTAAATTAATAACCTATTATAAATTTTTAAAAAAAATGAAAATGGATAAACTCTTACTGTTTATAGCACCCAGCACCATAAGACTCATAGAACTTCAATTACTTTCTCGATCACCTTCGTTATGGCTATTCAACCTATACAAATTATTAATATATATTAGAAAAAAAGCATAATGTATCGGCTTTTAAAACTCACATACAGAAAGTTGATTCCAAATTCTATCCATTACAGAATAGAACCTTTTATTAGATTATTTATTTATTATTTGTTTTACAAAGGAACTCTTGTTAAATGTTCCATTTGCTTATCTGATGCCAAAAAATTCATTTCCATATCATTTAAAGAGTCGGAAGATAAATTATGCCCAAAATGTGGTTCTCTTTCTAGGTCAAGAGCTATAGTTAATTATGTGGAAGATAATTTTCAAAATGAAAAACTAAAAATTCTTGATTTTTCTCCTCATAGGAGTATGCACGATTTTTTCAAATCTAAATTTGCAAATTACATTTCAACAGACTTTGAAAATCAATTTTATGCAGAAAAAAATTACGACATTACTGAAATTGAAGAAAAAGATAATTCATTTGATTTAATTATTTGTTTTCATGTTTTAGAGCATATTTTAGAAGATGACAAAGCAATTAATGAATTACATAGAATATTAAAGAAAAATGGAGTGCTAATTATTCAAGTTCCATTAAAAGACGGCGCTACTTATGAAGACTTCAGTATAATAACTCCAAAAGGTAGACTGGAAGCATTTGGACAAGAAGATCATGTTAGAATTTATGGACACAAGAGTATAGAAGAAAAATTAAAAGCCTTTCTATTTAGTGTTGAAACAGTCGATATCTCAAAAAATTTTAATGCACGTGAAAAAAAATTATTTGGAATTTCAGATAAAGAAATAATATTTAAATGCATCAAATAACTATTTAAAATTATTATAGGTTTTCACCAAAACCTCAGCTTCTTTTTCCCAATTTAAATCTGTATTCATCCTTAAAATGTTATCAAAAAATTCACTTGTTTTTGTAAGTTCTATTGCTTCATCTAAGCCCTTTAATATTGAAATTGGACTCAATGAGTTGATTAAAACACCTGTTTTGTACTCGTCAACAATATTTTTAATTTCGATTAAGTTAGTAGCAACAAATGGGATTTTAGACTTTGAATAATCAAAAATTTTATTAGGCAAACTGAACATATGATTTATGTTGTTATTCTTATCTAGACTAACTCCTACATCACAATTTAATGTGTATTGCAACATCCTATTATAAGATAGTGGAGGAACAAAAAGTATCTTATTTTTTAAATCGTCTTCTGAAGCTCTTAGCTTTAAATCACTCACAACATCCCCCTTTCCAACAATACATAGAAAATATTTATCTTGACTAGCTATTGCTTCCAATAACTCTTCAGAACCTCTATGCACATTGATTCCAGATCCTTGCAAAATAACAATTAATTGGTTCTTTGGAAGACCTAAATTTTCTCTTGATTCTTCATTTGAGATTTTGGTAGACTTAGGAATGTTTCTAATTACATTAGGTCTAATTTGATAATCTTTAAAATACAAATTTGAAATAGATTTATTAACAGTAAAAACATATTTTAACCTTGGGAAAATAAATCTCTCAATTGCGGTCCACACCTTTTTAACCATGTACCTATTTTGAATTTCTGGAATTCCTAAAAAATATTCATGAGAATCGTAAACTAAAATCTTTTTTTTGAAGGAACAAACTAACCACATTGGTAGTATGGTGTCTAAGTCGTTGGCATGATAAATGTCAAATTTATTTATGAGAAGAAAAAAAAATAACCTGAGATTATATTCTGAATAAAAAAGAAATCCCTTATTGAAAAATAAATTAAATCTTTTTGTTTTATAAGGTCTTTCAAGCGATCTTGAGGTTGCTAATTCTCTACCTACAAGTATTACTTCAAAATTATTTTGAACTAAAGTTTCGCAAACTTTTTTTACTCGCTGATCATTTGATAAATCATTACTAACGGCTACTATTACTTTTTTGATGATGATAAATTTAAAACTTTATAAATGTATGTAATATTGTTTTAAGGGCCTCTAGGTGCAAATCCAAGAAATTATAATTAAGTTTGAAAAAGATGAAAATCCATGAAAATTTCAAACTTATTAATCACAACACTTTCGGAGTTGATGCATCCTCAAAATATTTTATTAAAATTAAATCTGAAGCCGAACTTAATGCAGTTTTCAAATTAAAACAATTTGAAGAAACTGAAATTTTAATACTTGGTGGCGGGAGTAATATTTTGTTTACACAAAATTTTAACGGTCTAGTAATCAAAAATGAAATTAAAGGCAAAAAAGTTATTTCTGAGACCAACAGTTTTGTGAATCTTAAAATTGGAGCGGGTGAAAATTGGCACAAGTTGGTCATGTATTGTGTGGATAATGAATGGGGAGGAATAGAGAATCTAAGCTTAATCCCTGGTAACTCTGGAACAGCACCCATGCAAAATATTGGTGCATATGGAGTAGAAATTAAAGACACATTTGTAGAGCTTGAAGCATTTGAGATTGCAAGTGGTAAAATCGTCAAATTTTCAAAATCTGACTGTAAATTCGGTTACAGGGAAAGCATATTTAAAAATGAAAAGAAAAATCAATTTATTATATTAAATATCACCCTTAAACTACATAAAAATCCGAAAGTTAATATCGGTTACGGAGATGTTATAAAAGTTTTAGAATCCCAAAACATTAAAAAACCAAACATAAAAGATGTGAGCAAAGCAATAATTCACATTAGAAATTCAAAATTACCAAACCCTAAAGAAATTGGAAATTGTGGTAGTTTTTTTAAAAATCCAGTTATTGATCAAAGGAAACTGGAAGAAATAAAAAAAAATTATCCAGAAATCATATACTATCCTGTAAGTAAAACGCATGTTAAAATTGCTGCTGGCTGGTTAATTGATAAAGCTGGTTGGAAAGGGAAAACTTTCGGGAATTATGGTGTTCACAAAAAACAAGCCCTTGTATTAGTTAATTACGGAAATGCAGAGGGACAAGAACTCTATGAGCTTTCCGAAAAAATTATAATAGATATTCAGAATAAGTTTAAAATAACACTTGATCGTGAAGTAAATATCATTTGACAATCCCCAACATAAAATTATCCATCTTTTCATTTAAAATCACAAAATAAGATGGTCCCTTTTCATAAGGATTCAATTGTTTTGGTGTAAAAGCATATTTTTCTAATTCTTTTCCTGGAAAATTGATCGCCATAGGTTTTTCATTAGGAAGACCAGATTCTGAAAAATTAATACTAGTTGTACCACTATAATTTAAAATACCATATTCAGCGGGAATTCCTTTTCTTAGCTCTAAATTGGATAATTCGTTAAAGAAATATTGAATGGATTTATTTTCATTTAAAGAAAATATTCCGACAAAGTTTAAGTTTTTATTTTTTTGATCTTTAACAACAGGGCATCCCCATATGTAATTTCCGTTTTTATTAAATTTAATCAGAATGAAACCATTAGATTTCCAAAATGATTCATTTTTAGAACTGGTCTTAATTAAATGTTCTGCTAAGAGAAAATGATTTTCTGTTTCATCTAAAGTGAAATCTTTTAAAATAAACTTGTCTAAACCGTACCCTTTCTCTTTAATTTCTTTAGAAGATTTAAAACTTTTTACAATATTTTCGCTTAATAGGTATTGATTTTTGTGAATTAAATCTAGGTCTTCGTCATACTTGAGTAGAAAAAAACCTTCATAATTGTACCTTACAGGGGACGAGTAAAATCCAGATAAAACCAACTCATTCTTAGAATTGAAAAAATAGTCCAAAGCAGCTATTTTTCTTTGAGTTAATTTAATTTCTTTTTCTTTAATAATTTCTTTTCCTAGTTTATATATATAAAATTTATTGCCTTTATTCCAATACTGCTTTAATAAATACGACTGACCATTATTAGATATTAAAATTCTATTATCTCTTTTAGACTTAAATTCTAACTCTAATTTGTTGTAAATTTCATTCAC
>Ga0206682_10003293_pt1 | contig 13868 bp, 4 predicted proteins | sample M240m12015metaG_FD_155444 | JGI IMG/M metagenome (GOLD analysis project Ga0206682, IMG submission 155444) | Ammonia-oxidizing marine archaeal communities from Monterey Bay, California, United States - M2 40m 12015 | ecosystem: Environmental > Aquatic > Marine > Intertidal zone | place: USA... | reverse complement strand
GGCGACTGTTGGCGTGCGTTCGGCACACGCCCTGATTTGAAGGGAGTCAAAATTTCACTCTCGGGGAAGACGAATTCGTGCGAAACATAGAATGAATGTCTTTATCTGTCGTCTGTAGCAGAAAAAAACGAATTTTTGCATGGGTTTTGTTTTCGGAGCCCCCGTCAGTTCGGAAACGACACACGCCAAAAAATGTATGAAACGCCAATAGTTGGTGGTTTGGTACTCCTCACACGCTCACAACGAGGCGCGCACACACACGTCGCCAACGACTAAACCGAAAGCCAACCTTCTCAACACCACAGGAACACACCACCACCGTCATCACTGACATGAAGACGCGTTCCAACACCCTCACGCGTCCACTCGTCGCTGTGTTGCTCGGCTCACATGCGTTTGGCGTGAAAGCCACGTACCAGTACTTCGCTGGATATGAGCCCCTGTCAAACGTGACCCACCACTCCATGATCGACCTTGACCTCAAGGACATCATGGCCGGACTCGGTTCCAACTGCGGAGAAGATCTCAACGATTGCTCCGCCACTCCCGCTTGTCCTGGGAACGCCTGTCAATACTCCGCCGACGACATGTCATACCCGACAGAAGCAGCGCAGTGTGCGTTCACCGTCGCGGACTATGCGAAGACCAATGCACCCGCTTGTTCTAACTCATATGACATCTGGATGGACGGCAAGAACTCTTTGAAGGATGACTCAGTTCGCAGCATCTCGAAGTTTGCCTCCGGCGCGGAGAGCAAGGGTTCAGATGCCGCAATCCCCTACAAGGACAACGCGTTCATCAAGATCATGAACGAGTACTGGGAGAGCAAGGGCTTGGACAAGTACACCTGGGGCTACGACATGATCAAGGCAGCGTTCGATGGTACGCAGATCGGCCAGTTGAACTTCGGCACGGTCGGTCGAACCTTCAGGAAAGAGGCCATCCAGAAAGGTTTGCTGTACCTTAACGTGTACCCATACGCAATCTGGCAAATGCAGGACCAAATCAACGACTGCCGAATCGACGGCACCAACGAGGACCCGTCCGTCAAGGCGTGGGACGAGGCTGTCGCCTTCTGGGCTGGGTCCTTGACGCGCGGTCGCGCTTACGGACAAACCGATGACAAAGAAGGTGAAGAAGATAACTTCATCTATGCTCTCGGAGATAAGCGCTGCGCGAACTTTGGGACGTGTGCGACTGGCTTCTCGGGAACCGCCCTGGTAAACCAAGAGCTTCTCGCGCTTTTCAACCGCGGCAAAGAACAGGCCCGCTCTCTCGACTGCGAACCGATCGACGACATCCACGAGAAGATCGGTACGTTGATGATGCTTCCCTTCATTCAAGGAACGCTCCGTTACCTTTATTATACCAAGGACACTCAGGGTGCGAAGACTACAGGTGAGCTCTGGGCGTTCGCCACTGCCATCCTCCCGTTCGTGAACGAGGTGAACCCGGCTGCTGCCGAGGCGCTTTACAAACGAGCCTGGCTTCTCGACTTCTCCGGCTCTTACGAAGCCGACAAAAAGTTGCTCGAGAACACATATTCCAAGTTCGGCGTGGGTGCCGGGAAAGGCAGTATCACCTGCGAAAAGATTGGAGACCTGTACAGCGATCCTCTGAACATGCTCTCCGAGAACACTTGCAGCTCCTCGCCCCGCTCGGACGACGACGAAGGACTGGCGCTCGGGCTTGGTCTCGGACTCGGCGCCGCGTGCGTCGTGTGCCTCGGCCTGACCGCGATGTTCTACTCGAAAGAACGCAAGACCAAGCTGATGTACGATGACCTGGTGAAGATCAAGGCACCTCCCGTGTGATACCATTCACATCAATAACTCGGACGACGACGATGGACTGGCGCTCAAACTTGGTCTCGGACTCGGCGCCGCGCGCGTCGCGTGCCTCGGCCTGACCGCGATGTCCTACTCGAAAGAACGCAAGACCAACAAGCAAGACCAACAAGCTGATGTACGATGACCTGGTGAAGATCAAGACGCCTCCCGTGTGATACCATTCACTTCATCATTTTCGTCATTCCTGTCAAGTTGACCTTTTTTCAATACAGCAGGCGAATACTTTTAATAAAATTTCTTCGTCATTCATGCGCGCGTCGTCGGGCTCTTTCCGCCGCCTTGCCGCCTCCGCCATCTACGCCTGCTGCTCCACCGCGTGCCGCCGCGCGTCGTCGAGCGCGCGCTCGACTTCACGTTTCGCGCGGCCTCGGGCGTATTAATACGTATGTAGATGCATAATATGGAGCGGGAGATAGATAGAGTATTATTGTACGGACGGAGGAGGGAGCTAGTCTACTTTCAACACTTGAAGTGAAAGTAGTATTGATACGTAGACTACTTTATTCGACCATGACGACGAACTTAAAAAAATGTTTGAAAACAACAAACACAGTTAACCCCTCCTGGATGGCACAACCGCACGACCGATGAAATGAGAGCAGCACGTTTCATCGGCCGACTAATAGTTGTGCAGCTGCTTGCTTATCAACTTGTGGCACTCCACACGTACGACTTCTGTCCGAAGGGATGCGGCGCAGACAGCGGTTATGGTATCTGTGAGGTGCGCTTTCTTGGTGATTTCCGAAGGAGTCGTTGCTTCAAACTGACTCCTCTATACGCTTGCGATGTCGTGGCCGTAGCATCGCCATGCATGATGTCGACATCGTTCGCCCAGCTAACGCATGATCTCGATGCTTACTATTTCTTGCAGGTTGACGGAACGTGTTCGTGCAAACACGACCGTGCAGGCGTCGATTGCTCTCTGGTCCGCACACTTTTTCACTTCTCTCACTAAACATGTCTGTCTTTCCGCCCTTGCATAATAGTACTGACAAGTGAGTTCATCTTTCATGCATGTATCCGAACGTACATACCCAGACTCGATCAGGACTTAGTCTTCAAAAGAGGCGCGATGATACGTACGGCTATGTTTACACCACTTCATCCGGTGTTGAAGGCGATCGTTTGGCCGCGGATGTTGCCCACGACACAAACAAACCTGGAACTGTGTACGCTTTGGTTTACGACGAGCAAGGCTATGACTCCGTCGTCGAAATCACATCAATAGCAGATGCCGATAATACGGCTCCCGGTTGGGGCGATACGGGTCCCTCGCGACCCGGAAAAACCGATCAGCCCTTTCCCATGTATCCCGATGATGAATCTTGGTGTGGAACCGGGCTAAACAGTAACTCCGCAAGTTGTGCTAACCAAAGTCATCCAGGTGGTCAGTCCATGCATGGCTGGAATTCCGTCGAACAGACTGCTCATGGATGGGTTGGGCCGGGTGGATATCGCTCACTCGCTTTAGACACATCTGGAAGCTACACGCATGTATATGCTGCTTTAAACATGTGGAGATCGGTCGAATCAGACTATGAGTTTCACTTCCGGATTTTTCGCTGGGATGGCGCTGCGACAACACTTGCAACAGAGAATGATAGGAACGCGAGCTCTAGCTATGCTCCGAGTGGTAACGGCAACTGGACGCTGGATGCAATGACAGTCAACCAAAACGAAGCCACGCTACTGTACAAGATGACCCCGAAAGATGCCGGGACGAAATCAATCGTTGGGATTCTTCAGTACAACGAGCAAAGCGAATCTCTTTCATCTGTTAAGTCGTTTGAGATATATGCAGACCTGATGTTCGAGACGTGCGAAAGCTGCTTGAATTTCAATGATGCTTTCCGATTCACCGCTGCTGCGTTCAGCGCCGACCACAACACCGCTATTTTTGTTGGGTCTTCAAGAATTGCAAGAATTGAAGAAGGCAGCGAGTTCATGTATTTTCCGTCGATTTTCAAGTTGAATGCCACGGAGAGCAGTTTCAACGGTGCTGGGGAGGAGATATACTTCAACGGCGCCAACAACAGTGATGGAGCAAGGCGGCCTGTCACTGTTCCGGTGGAATGCGAAGGAGTTGTTGACTCGAGACAAGGTCGATTCAGCACTTTTTCATCCCTGGTAATCAATGGTGACTTTGGATATGTTGGGACAGCTGCTGCAGGTTGTGTTGCTGCAGACTGTACAAGAAGGGCAGGCTGTATATGGATGTTTGACTTAGACTTCGAGGATGAGGAACAACTAGACGCGCCTTTAGTATTGTCTGGAGGTAGCCCTGGAGGACTAGGGGAAATCGATGTCCACAGTATGACAATTGAAAGTGATGGTACCCAAAATGGAGGGTTTCTCTACGCTTTAACGGGTGAGCCGCAGACAATGAGTTCCAGAATCGTGAAAATTGAAATCGGAGGGAGCGATGTTGCAGACTCTTGCACTTCTGGGTGCTTCCGGCGTGTTGCTTCATTTCTTGCTTCAGAACCTACACGAGCGTTGACGTTTATTCCTGATCTGAACGCCATACTGACAGCTTCTTCAAATCCGACGACTACGACTTATAAACGGTATTCTTCATCGGAAGTATTATCGCTGTCCCCAAAGTATGGACCGGCTTCAGGTTCGAGCACCTTGATCACAATAAAGGGAACAGGATTTCCTGTGCATAGCACTGCAGCTTGTCGATTTGGACATAGTAATGTTTCAGGCGGTGATGACCCAATCGATGGCTGGGTATCAGCGAACGTCGTCAGCAGCACCGAAATACATTGTTATGCACCGTCTTCTGGACAGGTATCACCTACATCAGGATCCGGTGCGGTCATCACCGGACTAGCTGAAGTTCAGCTATCCTTTGACGGCAACCCTGGGAGCGGTTCCGGAAGCTCGTCAGAGGTATATGAAAGCTCTCTATGGACAGACGACCATGTCTTTTACAGGTACTACACATCACCGCGTGCAGCTGTTGTGCTGGTAAACGGGTACTTTCCTCCAGCTGTGATGTATACTGGTGAAACATCGGATCGTGTCCCTGGCATAGTCATGCTTAGGGGAGGACCGTTTATTTACACTGGCGCTGGTCAACTTCGTTGTCGGTTCAACGAAAATGCAACTTCTGATCAAAACGCCACCTTCATCTCCTCAACTGAAATACACTGTCCTATATGCGAAATAATGGAAACTAGCGATGGTGACAACCGATGTGGGCAGATGTCGAATGCAAACAGGTTTGAAACAGACATGAAAATGCACTGGTTGCCAGACGAGGACCCTCGCGAAGTTGAGGTTTCCTTTACTCTTAACGGTTTAGACTTTCACACGGCCGGGACAAGCTTGACGATATTAGGCAGTCCGCAACAACTAACCGTGGCACATACACGCACAATGGTCCATAGCCACTATACTTCTGACACAGATTCTTTTGATGATGGCAACATGACACTGGATAACTTTGATATTCAAGTGATTGATATGCACGGACGTGCTGTAGAAAACGACTATGGAAACGGTGGGACTACTGGACTCACCGTGTCTTGCGAAATCACAGCTGTGACTTCATCTCAGGTGACCTCCTTACAGCTTTCTTCAGCAGTCGGTAACACCACTTACGGATCACTGATTATCGCTCCACGGTTCGACAATCCGCTCAAAAGTGGAGATTATGATTTTGGATTCAATTTGCGGGACTGCACTGTGAATCCTTGCGAGGAAGTGATTGCGGCAAGCTCGCTAACTTTATCTGTCCTACCAGGAACTGCAACACAGATTTTTGCCAGTTCAGGGACAGTTTCTGAAGCAGCGTCTGAAATTCCAGATGACGTCATTGCAAGACCTGCATCTGCTTCCGTCGATATAGGTGTGATTTTTGTCATGATACTGGATACCGCTGGAAACCAAGTACACGCACATGATGGGTTGAGGCACTCCATTGGGGTGCGAAGTACTACAAACGATACCGAAAGCGGCCATGACGAAAGGTTAGAAAAACGCACTGCCGGAGCACTACTGACGGGCACCACAGTGATTTTAAGCACAGATGGCGTTGCTATCTTCAAGGATTTATATTTTATAAGCCAGTCTGATTCGCCGACAAGAGGAGAAAATGGGGAAGATTCCACTTATTGGCTTCAATTCGACGCGAGCTTGCCAGGGCTTGCAGCAGACATGAGAGCGTACTCGACTTTGCTGTTAACTATTTCACCGGGTGTGCCCGCGTATTTGAATACTTCGCGCTCGGAAACAATAAACGTTACCTGCGACTCCCCCCTTCAGCTTGTGCCAAATGATATTGTTGTGTATCTTTACGATGGAGGAAATAACATTATTAAAGACCATGCAAGTCGCACTGTTGAGGTTAAATCTGGCACGCAATCTGATCTCGTGCTCTCAGGAGCCGTTGAAGTGTCTGCTTCTGAAAATGATGAAGCGTTGTCCTTCTGGTATTTTCCTGAAAATTCCATCTCTGTTCAATGTAAGGAGACTGGCTCATATTACATGGAATTCAGCGCAGTCGAGGTTCAGCCCGCGTCTCAAATGATTGAGATGCTACACGGGGATGAAGGATACAGTTGGCGATGCGATGAGCTAGAAACTCAAGGCAATATTGTCTCTGCTGTAAGTGTACAAGTTGCACCCTTTCGCTTGAACCTCGTAGACGGCGGAGGAAACACGGTGGGTGTTCGTGATGGAATAAATCGAAAAGTAAGCTGTTCATCGAACACTGCGTTACTCTCCAATATCTCTTCATTTGAAACCGCTGCTATGGGCTACGCTGATGTAATAGGCTTACTCATGTTGAAGCCATCTGTGGGTGAGCATGTCATAAAATGCGGCGAGTTTGGCAACGTCGATGGCAATATTACTGAAGGAGGCGAACTCACCTTATATGTGTCAAGCGGGACTCGCGAGACACTGGTCGTGCAGACAGCACAGCAAGCGAACGACACTACATACGCATCATCTCTTGGCGCCGTCGATGTCGACACCTTTTCAATGTATGCTTCTTCTGATCACATTGTTCCACTCGACATTTTTTCTATACGAGTTGCCGACGGCGGAGGGAATTACCTCTCCGGCGCTTTGCCAGCCTACAATAGCACTGAAACAAATATGCTTCAAGATGTGCGTATTGTTTCTGCAGCTTTGCATGGGGAATCGCTATCAGGATTCTATCCATACATAACGAGAGTCAACATGCGGCTGGCTCGAAGCGAAGTGCTCATCCGCAATCCGATGCATACGCTCCAGACCGATGATGATGGCATCTCTGTCGCGTTGTCGGACGCTGACAATAAGGCATCTTTTGAATCTCTGGCACTGTATCGCCCTCCTCTCGGAACTTTCACACTGGCGTTCAATGTTGCACAAGATGCTTTGTTAAGCGCGGCTGTCTCGGTCCATCTAACCATTGTTGCCGGGCGAGCTCATCATGTTGGTATTGCTGCCCCGTGCGCTGAAAGAGAGACATGCGACGAAGCCACTACTCTTTATGATGACGCTGATTATCCTTGCACGTGTGCAGTGTATGCTGCATCAGAAATCGTTGCCCTTTCACCACTGCGCGCTTATGTATTGGATGGAGGTGAAAACCGACTGTTAACATCTTACAGCCCATCTTGTGAACCCGATACCGGAGCTTGTAGTGCGCAACGCATAACGATTCAACATAGTCCTGACACTACTGGACTTTGCCAACTTGAGGAAACTGCTTTGGACGGAGCAAGCTTAGGATGTGATGCGACTCAGCCAACCGAGTTTTCCTGTGCCACTGTTGATGACGAGTGTCATTTTTCAAACCTTGCTTTACTTAGCCCAAAGCAAGCAGACTCGGGGGACCCTCTCTTGCTGACTTTCACCTCACCAGGACTGATTAGTGCTAGTTTTGGTCTTGAGATTCTACCAGGAGTCGCGGTAAAGCTCGGAATTCTTTCACAGGGTTTACAGTCAACTGCCAGATCTTCTTTTGCGACACCGATTGACCCTTTGAGTATTCAGGTCGTAGACATCAGTGGATCTCCTCTCAATGGATCTGATACGCAGCAAAGAGAAATCACTATGTCGTGCAACACAGCAGATATAGTTTCTTCTGTTCTGCTGCAAACAGACGATGAAACAAGCAGCGTCCTCTTTGATTCGATTGTCCTCTCATCTCCGGAAAGCGGCACCCATGAACTTTTATTTTCGTCCGTTGGGCTGGAAGCAGTGTCGTGGAGTGTGGTCGTCACTCCAGGAGAACCAGTTCGCCTGCAAACATTCGAGCATGCGACGGTTGCTTACACAGCAACAATTCTTTTGACGGTCATGCCGATTACCGTAAGACTTTACGATGCAGGAAACAATTATGTCGGCTCAACAAATGACAGGGCGAGAACACTCTTTGCAAATATCACGGCTGGTCCAACCGTGTATGAAAGTCCCAGTTACACACAAGTTACCGATGGCGGTGAAAACGTAGAGTTGGTTCAAAAAGGTTTTGGCATGGCTTTATTTGATTCTATTCAAGTCCAATTTCCCTTAGTTGGATCTTATAATATCACATTTGGGGGTGACGGCCTTACTGGCACGGTTGCCTCGTTTTCCGTGCAAGCTGGCGCTCCCCACATGTTATCTGTGCCAGCATCACATGTGATGCTTGACGGCAGGCAATACGATTTGCAGACGAGTTATTCGTCAGATCGCGTGCTTCTTATAGGTCCATTTGCGGTTCTTGTGATGGATGGCGGTGGCAACCCAGTCGGTCAACTGGACGTCGATTCGTCCGGAGCCGGGTTGCGTCGAGAAATCGAAGTCGTAGTGAGTGGCTCTCTCATTCAAACTTCTACAAGTGAACTCGACGCCCAAAAAGTGTTGTTGACACCTGGCGGTGCAGTTGCTGTTGATGTAGCAAGTGCTTCAACAACTACTTTTGCAGTGAGTATAGGCAGCAGTACATTTGGAGAGGCCCGTATTGATGACCTGGAGCTCATTAACCCACGACTGGGCGCATATAACATCACAGTAAAATCTGCCGGTCTGGTATCCTTCACATTTGAGGTCATCGTGACTCAAGGCATTCCTTCTAGCCTTGATGCGTGTGCTTGCCTAGAATGTAGACGCAGAATTACAGACGGTGTGTGTATGGATACGAAGGCATATAAATCGAATGTCCGAGTCTCTATCCGTGAACTCCTTGTAGTGATGCGCGATGCTGGAGGATCTCTCTTTGGGACAAGTTCTGAGGTAAATGAAAGGCGAAACGTCACCGTTGAGTTGATATATGGAAGGCACCTCGTCACAGGTCTGGAAACTAGATACACGTCAAATGAAACTATAATTTCAAATTCAACTATGATGACGTTAGAAACCAGAAATGGTGCTGTTGCGTGGTGTAGTGATGGACAAAGTATTTCACCAGCACCGCAGTTTTGTAGACCGGCAGATGATGCGTCTATTGAAAGTTATGACACTATGATGGACAGGTATACTGCTGAGAACGTGGGCACTTCAACGGGGCCTGTCACTGGCAAAGGTGAAGACTATTACGGTATCAGCCCACGACCACAGTGGACGGGCAAGGCACTCAGCATTGATCTAGATCTTCCATTTGCGGGTGTATTTGGGTTCAAGCTCTCGAGTTCGTGTGCTACGCAAGATGAATGTTTTTCTCTAAGTGCATCTGGGCAGACACGTGAGCCCTACCAAGAACTATTGTTTGACGTCTTGGAAATCACCATCACGCCGGGAACGCCACATACAATCGATTTTTCTCAGGCGCCTCCAGATCGCTACGACAACGATGTTGTGATTGCTCCTGCAATACAGTTAATCGCACGCGATGTTGCTGGAAACACGTGCGATGACTTAAACACGATTGCGTCGGTGACTGTTTCGCCCCAAGAACGTCGTTTGCACGGACAAACAACCTCTGTTATTAATGGCATCGCGACGTTCTCGAATTTTAGACTTCATGGCGATCGAGGTACAGAGTATTCTCTTCAATTTTCCCTGATAGCGTGGAGCCTGTCTGTTAAGCACTCCTCATTTCTTGTACTGCCTTGCAACACTGTCAAACCGAACTCTCGAAACAATGGCCTTGGCCAGTGCGAATGTGTTCCAGGCTATACTGAGGACATTACAACCCAAGAGAAAGGTGGAACTGGATTTACTGAAGGTTTGACTACGGTGTCTGCGTTTCCGACACTTTATGACCGAATTATTCTAGAACGCGAGAAGTACATAAGAGCGTTAAATCCTTATGGTTCCTGCGTTCCATGTGCGAATGGTTTCTATAAACCTCTACCAGGCCCACAGAAATGCTCAAAGTGTCCACTTCAGATGGATACAACATTGAAGGAAGGGGCACCAAGAGGAATATGGACCACATTATCTGGTGAAACACTTGCAGGATTCCTAGGAAACCATGATCTGAACTCGTGCCACTGCGTTGTTCAGCAGAACATGACCAGGCACTTGACTAGTGTTGAAACATACCGTGCGTCTCCCCACGAAGATTTTCGCTGCGAGCGGTGTCCTCAAGGTGGTTTATGTAACGGGCTGCCAAAAGCACATATAAAAATTAAGAAAGGCAGATGGCGAGCCAGCTTAAACGCAACTCAAATTTACACTTGTCCAAATGACCATGCTTGCCTTGGGGGCACAGAAAGTGCATGTTCTGTAGAGTATGAGGGTATTTTATGCGCGGTTTGCAAGGATAGTCATGCTAGAAATACCCTGGGTGGCAGTAGTTCGCCGACGTGTTCACGGTGCACGGCGAAAACGATTGGCGGATTTGTACTGGTGATCCAGCTTGTGATTCAAGCTTGCATACTCACTGCGATATTCAGATTTGCAGTTCGCAAACAGAATGGATCTATTGGCTTGTGTCGGACACTCCTCTCACACTTCAACATGTTGGCTCTCTTCAACGACGTCGACCTAGGATGGTCCAAAGCTCAATATATGCTGTTCAAGATTGCTGAAACAATTTCAACCCCATCCATACGTAACTTTGAAGTGGACTGTCTGTTACAATGGAATCACTACCAGTATACTGGATTTTACACATCGATGCCAGGTGTAATCATGCTCTTGTCTGTGTTTTGCTACCTTGTGTTGATTGCGAAGGGCGTCTTGCGACGAAAGCGGGAATTTCTCGATGAAAAACTCGCATTACAGGAGCAGATAGCCGCACTGCGCAGGAAAGGGAAGGACATCACTAAACTTCAAGAGGCGCTCGAGATCATGAGTGTCAAACCCGATTTTTTTCTGAGCCTCAGTGCGAGGGGCGCCCTCAGTCGCACGGGCGGCAAATGGGAAGATGAGGATGGAAATATTGTGCATGGTCCTTCTGATGCAGATTTCGCTCAGTTTCCGGCCACATCGTATGACATGACATTCTGTTTCTCTCTGGTTTTTATCTACTGGTCGTGGATCACCATAATAAAACATCTCGCACAGCTCATTCGTTTCCGACGTATTTCTGGTGCTGGTTCTTTTTTGTACGTTGACCTGAGCATCAGTGCCGACACGACACTCTATCAAGGATGGCTCGTTGTCCTTGTGACATTTCTATTTGCGTACGCATTTGTCATTCCTTACTACGTGTTCCAATGTCTTCGTCGTGAGAACGACCGCCTTCACTGGCTGTCGACCAAAACCCGCCTGGGATTCCTTTTCCAAGGGCTGAAGCCTGAATATTACTGGTGGGAATTTGTGGTGATGGGACGCAAGCTCGCTCTTATGGTGATCTCCGTGATTCTTCCAGAACGGCCTCTGACGGCAGCATATTGTGCTCTTTTCGTGATGCAGGCTGCGGTTGGTGTGCATCTTATTTGTGATCCGTTTCAATCGAGCCGGCAGCAGTCGTTGGAGTTATTCTCGCTCGTCGTCATCATCTTCACGTATCATATTGGGATCCTCGTGCAGACGAGCAAACATGCGTTACAATCAACTGGATTTCATGTTTTCTTCTCTGTGTTACAGTTCACGATAAACGCTGCAGTTGTGCTTTGTTTTTCTGTCTTTGTCTTCAAAGACATGATGTTGGAATCCATAACATCAAAGGTCACTGTGGAACGGTCGAAAGTGGAAGCTGAAGACGATACCCGACACGAAGTGGTTCACGAAGAACTTCTTTCTGCTAGGCCTCAGTTTAGATCCCTTCATCCACGCTTAGCTGGTGAGCTTAAAACAGCCATTGACGGTGGCCGTGTCCGTAACACTATTGCACAGGCAGAGGTACCAGATTTGTGGATGAAACATGTCCAGTTGAACGTTAATCTTGAGATGTTGCGTAATAATTGGCGCGACGTGAAAAAGACTAGTGATGTGCCTCTTAAGAATAAAAGTCTAAAGGACGTTGCCTCTCGGAACAAGCAGATCACAGCTGAACGTGACGGCAAGCAAAATCGTGCGAAATATCTCGAGTATCGTCGAGATGCGAATGTTGTTGGTCGCGTTGAGTCACGGGTATCAACGCCAGCCCAAAGGGAATCGGAAAGCGGACATGAAACGAATATTTCTAACAGAATTCAAGGTGAACGAGTAAAAGCATCTAGTGAGATGCGCACTGACCCATCAAATGTCAAGAGGATAGGCGAGGATAAACACGACGATCGACATTCCAATGTACTGAAAGGAGACGAAAGCACGATCGCTCCGAAGTCCTGGCGCGACCGAATGGAGGATTCAGAGTGGCGCATGCAGCAGCGCATGCAATATCGCCGCAAACCAACTGATGACCAAACTAACCCTGCGAGAAAGTAAAGTGCGTAGTTACTTTCGAGATGGTCGGCATGTAACGTGCACTTTGTGTTTCGTGCGAATGTTACGCAGGTCAGGGAGTGGTTGCCATCGCAAAATCAACACTGACGGTTCCTTTTTGCGTTTCGTGCACCAAACTCAAACACTTTGTTTATGAGTCCTACCTTGCTGGCTAGCTGCTACCCTAAACCGATCAAATGAGCCTATTTTTATTTATCCAGACGCTTTAATTTGACCCTGAGAGTCTTTCAAAGCTTGTGTTGGGACATTATTTGGGGACATTTGTCCCCATATGTCCCCAAATGTCCCCAACTAGTGCCGAGGCACTAGCTAGCTAGCTCAAGTGGGTAGTCTCTATGCAGTGTGATATTACAAAAGGGGAGAACGAAATAACAGGATAAGTCGCACGTTACGTTGTCGTCATCGACGAAGAACAAAACTCGATGTAGGTTGTACGCGATGTTTTCTCTTTTGTTTGAATGAGAAAACACAAACAACTTTCTACCCCGTCCCCAGTTTGGGTACTCGAGAAATATTCGCGGAACGTGCAAACTAAGCAAGTAGCGAAGAGCTTCTTTAGTGCAGTAGGCTGCATGCTCTTGGATTGAATTGATACGACACTCAAACGAAAGTCGATGCAAAAACTAGTTCACTAAAAGTACAAGTCAATTCCATAAGGTCTTAGCCTCACGGCGTAGCTCTTGAACCACAGTAGCAAGAGCTTCTGGGCTCACGCCATTTTCACAAAGTGACACGAGTATTGCAAGGCTCTCTTTGTCGAGGCCACAGTCGAGCAGTTTTGAGATTTCGAAAGCGACTGGGTACGAGCGAGGGATATTGAGTGTCAGAACGTGTGGGCGAGAGCGATACTCTGGCGTGTTTGGATGCGTGCGCGCCGCGACCCTCGTCATGAGACGGCTTCACGGTTTTCGTGTGGAGTGATCTCTCCCGGGCGCAAAAAGAAAGGGCCAGTCGGCCATTTTTGAAAGTGAAGGGCGAGAAGCTTCAGGGGCAGACTACTACGTACTGTCAAGAGTCTCCCTCGCATGATGCACGGCAAGAGCGTCAGTCATGTTGACGTGTCAATCCGTTTTCACCACGTAATCCACCGGTGTTCGTGGCGCGCGACAGTATGCAGTTTTTTCCGGCGCGGACGAGTGTGTGGGCTCCTCGCTAGCGTGGGTGTGTCTGTACTACTTAGAACTTACAAAACATTTTTAATGTTGGAGGAAAAGAAGAAAAGGACGTGTTTCTGGTGCGGGGGTAAATAATGATCAT
>Ga0206682_10003291_pt1 | contig 13872 bp, 6 predicted proteins | sample M240m12015metaG_FD_155444 | JGI IMG/M metagenome (GOLD analysis project Ga0206682, IMG submission 155444) | Ammonia-oxidizing marine archaeal communities from Monterey Bay, California, United States - M2 40m 12015 | ecosystem: Environmental > Aquatic > Marine > Intertidal zone | place: USA... | reverse complement strand
GCCCAGTCTCGACGCCAGTCACAGGCAACTCTCACGATCGCCGAAACGACGAAACGCGAAAAAACGTCGTCTCGCGCGCGCGACCGCGCCCGAAGCTTCGTGAATAAGGGGTACCGTTTACATCACACTCCCAGGTAATACATACCAAACACACGTAACGCGCGACGCACGCCACACCCACACATAATAAGAAATGACTGCCCCTTCCCTCACAGCTCATCCGGCTGCGACGCCTTGGCCTGCGCGTGCAGTCGCTCCAGCTCCTTCGCTTGCTCCTGGAACTTGCGCATGAGGTTTTGCGCTCGCTCGCGCTTGGCGCGCTGCGCGTCGTCGATGTCGCTCTCCCCCTCGAACTGCAGCCGCGCGCTCGCCGCCGCCTCCACCTGCGCGGCGGCTTTCGGGGGGATCTTCGCGGGCTCGTTCTTCTTCGTGAGCTTCGCTCTGAGCGCGTCGAGGTCCGCGTCCGTCTCCGGGGCGGGCGGCGGCGACGCCGCGGCGGAGTATGCCGCGTCGCCGTTCTCGTCGTCATCCTCTGGCTTCGCGCTGGCGTCCAGGTACCTCCCCGGCTTCCCGCCGTACTCGATGAGCATCTCCATCTCCAGCTTGCCCCCTTTGCCGAAGCCCTCCGCCATGTCCACCGCGGTCTCGCCCCGCGTGTTCATCGCGTTGACGTCGGCGCCCGCGTCTAACAGCAGGCGCATCCCGGACAAGTGCCGCCCGTACGTCATCCAATGCAGAGGCGTCATCTTGAGGTACATCCCGCCGTTCGCGCGCGCGTTGACGTCCGATCCCGCCTGGATGAGCGCGTGTACAACCTCGGGGTTGCCCCGGATGCCGGCGGTGTGCAGCGCGGTCTCGCCCGCGGCGGTGCGCTGCGCGACGTCCTCGCCCGCGCGCAGCAGCCGCTGCGTCTCTTCGAGGTCGCCCTCGCCCGCGGCGAACACCAGGGGCGCGACGCGCTTCAGCGCCTCTTCCTTCTCGCGCTTCGCCTCGACGAACGCGCGGCGCTCCTCGATCCACCGCGCGCGCTTCTCCAGGACGCGCGTCTCGATGGGGAAGGGGCCGAACACCAGGCGCGTCGCGCCGAGCACGCAAAAGGTGACGAGGAGGTACTTCACCAGGAAACCGACGGGATCTCTCTGACCCACCACCTTCGTTCTTCCAGCGGATTTCGGTTTCGCGGGGGTCTTGGCCTTGGACTTCGCGCCCACCGAGTCCTTCGCCGCGGACGCCTTCGCGGGTGTGCCGCGAGTCATCGCCATCGCGTCCGTCGCGGTCTGCCGAGCGCGCGGTGGTGTGCGCGGTGATGAGCCGGGACGCGCCGAGAAATATCGCGATCGATCGACGCGCCGGGCGTGACAACCGGCAAAGAGCAAACGGCTCGCCGAAATCGCGATTCCCTCCGAGAACGCGCGTTTCGGCGAGCCGACGCTTCGTTTTCTTTTCGCTCGCGTTTCGCGTCGGGGTTTTTCATCGTCACATCGAGGCGCACGCGCGCGCTGCGGCGCCGGGGCCTCGAAGCAGGACCGCCCTCGGACCTCCCACCGCGCGATGCAGAGTGGCATTCGGCACCGGTACCACCGCCTGGGGGATGACTCGGACGCGCCCAGCCAGGGCTCGGACCCGCGTTTCGCCGTGCCCGACCATCTGGACCCGCGCAAGAAACCCCCGAAGAAGAGACAAGTCGCGCTGGCGTTCGGTTTGCTCTTCGCGGGGTGCGCGCTGTTGACGACGTACGCGCTGTACGCCGCCGGGTACGTCGTGCTTCCGCGAAACGAGGAACGAGGCACGAGCCTGGCGATCTTGATCCTGGGGTGCATGACGTTCGCGCCGGGGGCGTACGTCTCGCTGATCATAGCGCTGGCGCGGCTCGGCGTGCCCGGCGTCGACTACTCCATGGTGCCGTAGGCACACGCGCGCGCTCCTTTTAGACGCTCTTCTTTTGCGCAATGAAAAAACAACCACTCGCCGCTATTGTCCCGATGAGTGTTGTTCGAGCTCCCCCACTCTGTGCTCGAGCTCGGCGACGCGCCGCCGCAGCCACCTGTTGTCCTCCACGAGCTGCGTGATCTTCTTCTCCTCCTCCTCCATGTCCTCGTGGCGCTCCTTGAGCCGCGTCGCGAGTTCGGCGGCGGCTTGCGCGGCTTCAAACAAGCCGCGCATCTTGAGCCGCGGCGGGTCGAGGTCGCGCTCCGCCGCCGCCGCCGCCTTCGCCGCCGCCGCGACCGCGCCTGGCTCGGGATCGGACGCGCCGATGATCATCGAGGACGCCGAGCCCTTCTTCTTCTCCGGCTTCTTGCCGTCCGGCAACGCCTCGGAAGAGGCGGGGGGCTCGCCGTCGTCCGTCACGATGAACCGGCCCTTCTGCACGGTCGACGCCGTGCGCGCCAATCCTTGCTTGCCCTCCTCCTCGGGGCGCTCCGCGCCGTTCTCGTTCTCGAACACCGTGAAGCGCCCCCTCTGCTCCACGGACTTCTCGCGTTCCAGCGCGCGGGGGCTCGAGTGCCCCGAGTTCGGGCCGGAGTGCGTCGGCGACAGCGGGCGCGAGCCCGTCCCGGCGCCAACCTCGGGAACCGCCGGCAGCGTCGGCGTCGGGTGCTTCAACGAAGCGCCGGCGGGCGCTCCGTCGTCCATGCGCGCCGCCTCCGCCCTGATCTCGTCCATGTTGAAGTTCCACATGGAGACGCCCTTGACGTACTCCGCCTGGCTCTTCTTCTCCGCCGCCGCGTCCGTGGACGCGGCGCCGCCTAGGTTCCCCGCCGCCACCGCCGCGGCGCGCTCCGCCTGCCGCGCGAGCTCGCGCGCGTTGAGCCGCGCCGCGCGCTCGCCGAGCGCCGGGATGGGCTCCAGCAGGTGCTTGACGAGGAAGTCCGGCTTCTTCGCCTCCTTCAGGAACCTGTGTTCGAGCAGCTTCGCCGCGCTCGGGCGGCGCTTGGGGTCCTTCTGCAGACACACCGAGACGAAGTCCCGCAGGCCGCGCGTGAAGTGGTGCCCCGTCTCCGCCTGCTCCGCCTCGAGCTGCGGCGGCGGGTTCTGCAGGGTCATGAGCAGAACCTTCATGGGGGGGTACTTGGCGAAGGGCGCGTGGCCGTGGCAGAGCTCCAGAACCGTGATCCCCAGGGACCAGATGTCAGCGTGGTAGTCGTAGCCGTCCACCTGCTCCATCACCTCGGGGGCCATCCAGCACGGCGTTCCCACGAACGTGGAGTGAGGCTTAGCGCCGCTGCCCCACGAAGCCGCGGAGACGCCGAAATCCGCCAGCTTGACGGAGCCGTCGCGGTCGACGAGAACGTTCCCGGCTTTGACGTCGCGGTGGATGTTCCCGTTGCGGTGAAAGTAGTCCAGCGCCTTGAGCACCTCCTTCAGGATGGTCGCGATGGACGCCTCGTCCAGGCCCTTGGGGTGCGACCACTTCATGATGTTCAGCGCGCTGCCGCCGCTGAGGAACGGCATCACCACCCACAGGAACTGGCCCTCCACGAACGAGCAGTGCGCCGTCACCAGGTTGGGGTGCGACACCATGGACATGGACGCCACCTCCCGCCGGATCTCCTCGAGGTGGCCGGGGTCGTCCTCCAGGTCCAGCATCTTGACCGCGACGGTCTCGCCCAGGGGGATGCACTCCGCGCGGTACACCTTGGCGGAGACGCCGCGCCCGATCTCCTCCTTCACCGCGTAATCGGACGCGCTCGTGGGGTACTGCACTTTCGGGGTGGACTCGAAGAACGAGCCGTTCCGGCGCAGCGCCGCGGAGCTGCTGGAGGACAACATCTTCGCCGGGCGGAAGCGCGGCGCGCGGCGGGAAACCCGCGGAAACGAACGACGCCGAGGGCCGCCGCCGTGACCCTCCCGAGAAAGGCGCGCGCGGGTGTGGCGCGCGCCGCCCACGGTTGATCTCGATTAAAAAGCTGGACGAATTGCGAGTTTTTAGCTGGAAATGCGAGGGGTTGGCATGAAAAACGAGCGCGACGGGGAATACGTAACATTCGCGCTCGCGCCACCCGCCTACGCGGCGGCGTTCTGGGGCTTCCTGTTTTCCCAGTACGCCGGTACCTTCCTGGTGTCCTCGTCGAGCCGCTTCTGCAGGCGCTCAGGCATGCGCTTCTGCCTTCGCTCGTCTTCGCCGTCGATCTCGACCTCGACGCCGCCGAGCACGATGCTCTCGATCTGCGCCGCCGCGGCTTCCGCGGTCAAGCCGGTCCAGTCCTCGCCAACCTTGTTCAGCATGCCCTCCGCCTTGAGCTCTTCCTCCACCTTTCGCAGGAACGCGTCGCGCTTCGCGCGCAGACCCGCGTCCGCGAAGTACTGCGCGCCCGCCCCGAACAACTCCGGGTTGCTCTCGGCGAACTGCGCCATCTCCGCCGCGACGCGGCGCTTGGTCGTCGACGCCGCCGCGATGGCGCGCGCCTCGTCGGCGTCGATGAGCCCGACGAAGCCCCCCGCGTCCTCGGCGCGGATCTCCGCGCGCGCGGCGGCACCCTTGAGCTGGTGCTCCCGGTCGCGCGCGGCGAAGTCGTCCACCTTGTCGTACACGCGCACGGGGGGCAAATCGCCGCGGACGTGCCGCTCGAGCTCGTGCGGCGCGATGGCGCCCGGGACCGCGCAGTCGCACGCGTCCAGGATGCGACGTGCCAAGTCGGCACAGGCGCCTTCGCCGGTCTCCTCGGCGGTCTCCTCGATTTCAAGGTTCGCGCAGAGCCGCGTCCCGAGCACAGGGAGCCGCTCGAGCGCCGCCGCGAGCTCGGCGACGCCCACCGTGCCGGACTTGGTCGTGTCCATGGTGGCGAACAACTCGAACACGTTGCGCAACGCCGCCTCCGCCGCGAGCTCCTCGGCGGATTTCTCCGGCTGCGGCTCAGGCGCGGGAGGGGGCGGGGGGGCGGGCACGGGCGCCGTGACGGGCGCGGGCGCGGGCGACGCGGCCGGCACCGGGGCGGGCGCGGGCGCGGGCGCGGGCGCGGGCTCGGGCTCGGGGGCCTTGGGCGGTTCCTCGGGCTTGGAGGACAAACACCCCATCTTCTCGTCGTTTCCGTGTTGTTAGCCTCGAGCTCTTAGTAATCGTCAGAGTACACGTGTACTCAGATCGGAGGCGGGTCGGGCGAGCGAGGACGTGCGACGCGACGCGCGCGAGCGAGGACGTTCGACGCGACGCGCGCGAGCGGTCGTGGGGTGGTCGCGGAGGACCGGCGGCCAGCGCGCGAGCGGGTGTGACTCCGGCGACGATCGAACGGTGGCGCATGTCGAACGCTCGCTCGTGTTCGACACCCGAATATCTAAGAACGTCGGTCTCGAAAATTCGGTCGACACGTTTTCGCGCGAGAGTGGCGTTCGCGCGTGACCTGGCATCGTCCTTCGATGCCCACGGTCTCGCACTTCAACGCGCGCGTCTGGGGCTCGCCATGACGGGCGCGGCGGCCGGCCGGGCGATGTCCGCGCTGGGGGCGTCGACGTCGCGCGCGGACCTGGCGCTCTGCGCGCGCACGTCCCCGCGCGTCGGATCGCGCCACGGTGTCGTCGCGCGACCCGCGCGTTTTCGCGTCTGGGCGTCCTCGAAGGACGCCGGGGACGCGGGGGACGCCGACGGCAAAAGCGAGGCGTACACGCGTGTTTCCGACGCCGAGCTCCGCGCGGCGATCGCGGAGTGTCGCGAGCTCCTCGAGGAAGCCACGCGCATGGCCGGGGAGCAGGCTCGAGCCGAGCTCGCGGCGTCTTTCCTGCGCGCGCCGGAGGGCACCGAGGGTGGCATGACTGGGAACCTCGCCGTGGACATGGCGCGCGTGCAACTCTTTTTCCAGGGCAAGGGCATGCGCCCGTGGGAGGCGGAGAGCACGTCCAGGACGCTGGTGGAGCTGGACTCCATCTACGAGGACGTGGAGCTACTCGCGGTGAAGTTCGACCGCCTGTCGAAGACTCTGCCCGACGTCGACGTCAAAGCCATGGTCGCGGCGGACCCCAACGTGATGACGGTGTCGCTCGCCGGCGCGGTGGATCGGATGCTGGACTTGTTCCAAGTCTTCGGGCCCGAAAAGGGCAGGCGGGTCCTCGCGGAGGCCCCCCGGCTGCTGTACTGCGAGGAGGGCGTTCGAGAGAAGGTGGCGAGGACGACCGCTTGCGTGAAACGCGTGTACCCGCGCGAGACGGACGAGAGCTGCGTGTTCGCGCTCGGCGAAGAGCCCAACTTGCTTTTCGATTTGCCGGACCTGAAGATCTTCAAGGAGGCAAACAGGAAGGGCATCGACATCGCCGAGCTGCCCATGCAGGTGCAGGAGTGCCTGGTGTACGCGACGAGGCAAGAAAACGAGTAGAACGCGTCGCGCGGGCGCTTTCGTCGCCCGAAACGCGCTTTCCCTCGCGCGGCGGCGCGCGCGTTTCGCGCAAACGACGCGCATCGCTCATTCTGACGCCGACTCGTCTCCGAACGCGCAGGGACGCCAAGTCGATGTGAGAAAACGCGCGCGGCGCGAAAATCGCGCGTCGACGATCATCCGCGCGGCGGACGATGGACGGCGCGCGCGCGGTGACACACCGTGGTCTGATGAGGTAGGTGACATGAGTCGTTACGTGTAAAGAACGCGTTTTCTCACATTTTGCACTCGGACCAAACCCCTCTCTTTCTTCATCCCGCGAGACAAACGAGGATGAAAAACGTCATTCAAACCTCTCTCGGGTGCGTTTTTTGGTAAAACAGCACGCACGGCTGCAGCCTCCCCTTCTCGCACGACGCGCGCACGTCCTCCCACGCGCCGACGGGCTTGGTGGTGGCGTCGTCGAACAGCGTCCACGCCCTTTTCGCGCTTTTCTCGCTCGATCCCGTCTCGGTCTCCTCGGTCGCGAACGCGCAGTAATGCTCGCCGTAGTAGCAGAGCACGCACTTCAGCGCATACGACTCGGGCGCCGCCTCCGTCGTTCGCGCGGACGCCGCGGCGTTCGGGCCCGCCGCGGCGTCCCCGAAGGCGAGGCGGAGCGACACGCGCTCGTCCACGTTGGCGACGGTTTCACGCACCGTCGCGGCGTCCGCGTTCGCGGTTTCCCACGTCAGCGCCACGCAGAAGGTCTCCGGCGTGCCGTTGGCGCGTACCACCGCGTGCGTCAGGGGCTGCCTCCGCCCGCACCCGCCGGCGTCGGCGTCGCACGATTTCTCGTCGCGCGCGTCGACGGCGCGAATCGCGCGAGAAAATCGCGTCGCGTTTTTCGCGTTTTTCTTTTCGTCCTTCGCCCCCTCCGCGCCTCCCGCGAAGGCGCCCGCCTTTTTTTCGGTAAGGCCCCGGCACGCGTCGTTGAGCGCCGCCACCGGGAGCAGGTGCAGGAACTTGGTGTACCGCAGCGCGTGCGTCTTCGCGCCGCACGAACCGCACGCCACGCTCTCGTCCACGTCCAGCCCGAAGATATCGTGCGCCAGCGAGCGGTACCGGCTCTCCTCGTCCAGAAACGCGCCGCGCGAAGACGTGTTTTGGGGAGCGTTTCGGTTTCGCCAAACGCCGCGAGACGCCGCGCCGGGCGTATCCGGCGCGCACGCGCGGTGCACGGCGTGGAAGATAGCCTGCAGCGCCTCCGAGGCGTCCGCCATCTCGCGCTCGGCGAAGAGCGCGCCCTCGCCGTCGAGGAGCGCGGAGAGCGCCTCTCGCAGAGCGGTGGGCGCCGCGGGGCCGGGGCCCGCCTCAGCGGCGGGACGCGCTTCGCCGTCGGCGTCGCGCGCCGCGTCGCGCGCCGCGTCCAGCGCGCGGAAGACGTCGCGCAGCGCGCGCGCGACGTCTGTGTCCTGCTTCTTGGCGCGCGCGGAGGGTTCCCAGCGACGCATGGCGTCGCGGAACGCGGAGACGTGCCACAGGGACTGAATCACCACGTTCAGGAAGCAGTTGTACTCGCCCTCCAGGTTGCGCAGCCCCGCCGCGCTCCCCGAGCGCGCCAGCGCCGACGCCGGCGACGCCGACGCCCCGACGCCGTCCGACGCCGCGTCGAACGGCGAGGGCGGTCGGCCCTTGGTCTCGGTCATGGACGCCTTGAGCGCAGCCTCCAGGTCGTCCACCGCGAAGCCATGCGCGTCCACCTCCTCCTCGGAACCCGCGCCCTCCGCGCCCTCCGCGCCCTCCGCGGGCGGCGCCGGCGCCGGCGCCGGCGGCGCGAGCGACGGCCACGCCCCCGGGGCGGGCGGCTGATCCGGGAACGGCGCCTCCGCGGCGTACCCGGCCGCCTCCAGCGCCGCCAGTTGCGCCTGGGCCAAACGCGCCTCCGCGTTGGCCTCCGCGAGCCGCGCCGCGGCCGCCGCCGCCGCCGCGCGCAGGTCCAGCGGCGGGGATACGTGCGGGGACGCGTACGCGGGGGCGCCCCAGGCGCGCGCCGCGGAAGGGGTCTGCGCCGAGAACCCCGGCGGAGGCCGCCGCCCCGGCGGCGGCGCCGGCGGCGGCGGCGGCGGCGGCGGCGGCGGCGTGTGCGCTGAGGACCCCGGCAGCGTCGGCGGCGGCGTCGGCGGCAGCGGGGGGGTCGCGTGCGTGTTGACGGCGGCGACCGTCTCGCGCGGTCTCTCCGCCGGCGGTGAGGTTTTCGCGGGCCTGAAGTCCGACGCGGACGCGTTCAGGGAGGTGGCTGCCTTCTCGGCGTCCTCGGCGGCTCGCGCCGCCTTGGCGGCGGCGCGCTCCGCCTCCGTCACCTTCGCCCGCGCCTCCGCCTGCGCCTGCGCCCGCAGGCGCTCGTGCTCCGCCGAGACCCGCACGGCCAGCTCGAGCGCGCGGCGGTCCGACTCCAGGTGCCGCGCCTCCTCGACGAGCAGCTGCTCGCGGCGCTCTGCGAGCGCAGCCTCCGCGGCCTCCTCCGAGTCCCGCCGCTCGGCCGCGCGAGCCGCCTCCTCGGCGCCGCGCCGCGCCGCCTCGTCCGCCTCCCTCGCCGCCGCCGCGCGCGCCGCCGCCGCCTTATCGGCTTCGCGCGCCGCCTCCTCCGCCGCCCTCGCCTCGCGCGCGCGCGCCTTTTCCTTGGCGCGCTTCGCGCGCGCCTTCTCCTCCTTGGCGCGGCGCGCCTCGGACGCCTCGCCCTCCTCGGCGAGGAAGCGCTCCTGCTCGGCCACCGCCTCGTCCGCGGCGAAGTCGGCGGCGAGCCGCTCGAGCCGCTCGCGGATCGCCGCCGCCGCCGCCCGCTCGAGCGCGGCGACGGCGGCGTCGCCCGAGGCGGCGGCGCGCGCGAGGTGCGCGCCCGCGGCGGCTTTGGCGCGCGTGCTCTGCGCGGCTTCCATCTGTAGGTCCAGCTTCGCGAGGCGCTCCTGCGCCAAAACCAAAGGGGTCGCGAGCCGGAACGGGATGCGCGCCACCGAACGCGCCAACGCGTCCGTGATTCGAGGAACGATCTCGCCTCCGTCGGCGATCCACGCCTCCAGGTCGGCTTCGCGCCGAGCTCGATACGCCCGCGAGCACCGCAGATACGGCGACCCGTCCTCGGCTTGCGCCATCTCGACGTCCTCGCGGTCGGAGCGGCCGGGGCGCTCGAGTATGCTCAGCTCGATCCGCAGACGCTGCGAGGCCTCGCTCACGGCGGGGACTTCGACCTGCTGCAAAAGCGTCCAGCGCCGCGACAGCTCCTTCATGCGTCGCTCGCACGCCTCGACGACGCGCGCTCGGCGCTCATTCGCGACGCGCTCGGCGTCGGCGGCGCCCGAGCTCGCGAGCTTCGCGGAAATCTGCCGCTTCGCCTTCGCCTCGCGCGCCGCGGTCTCGCCCTCCTCCTTCGTCTTCTGTGCGCGGTGGCGCAAAAGCACGTACTCGTCGCTCGCCTCGCTCTCCAGGCGCTTGAGGACGGCGCGCCGCTGGTCCAGCTCGGAGACGTCCAGTTCCAGCAGCGCGCGGCGCAGCTCGTTCACCGCCAGCGCCAAAAACGCGCTCCGGTTCCACAGCGCGCGGAAAGCGGCGCGGCCCGCCTCGGAGGCGTGGTCCCAGTCGCGCGGCGCCGTGCTGGTGGCCAGCCGCCCGGCCAGCACCACGCACGCGTCCACCTTTCGGCGAATGCCGAGTTTGCTCACCAGCAAGCCGCGCGCGAGGGTGTCGTTCGCCTCGAGGCGCGCGGCTCGCGTCGCGAGGCTCAGGCTCGAGACTCGAGACGCCGCGGTCGGCGCGTCCGTCGTCGGAACCTCCGGCTCGGCGTCGCGCTTCCACAGCCACTTCAGCAGGTGCTCGCCGAGGAACGCCTCGGAGACAGGGACGAGGCCCGCGGTTTGTTTCGGAACGCGGTTTGTCACGGGAACGTCGCCGTACAGCTCGCGCCACACCCCGCGCGACACGCGCAGCGCGAGCGCGTGTTCCCCGGGGACCCACTCGCGGGACCCACTCGCCTCTTTTTCTTTTTCTCCATCCTTTTTCGCCTTCCCGCCCTTCCCGCCCTTCGCGGAGCTCCTCGGCTTACGCTTCTCGTCTCCGCCCCTTCCCTCGCGCGGCTCACTTCCGCCCACTTCGGCCGAAGTGTGGCGGACGAGCCCGAACACGGGCGACCGCGCGGAGAGCGCGTCGGGCACCGCGGCTGTCAAGCCGTCGGCGCGCGCCGCGAGCGACGCAATCGGCGCGCGCTCGAGCCAGCGGTCGCGGCAAAACGACCACGCCAAACGCAAATCCTCGCTCTCCGCGCGCCGCAGCCGCGCGACGAGGTCATCGAACCCGCGGACCGGCGCGTCGTTCAGAGACGCGACCGAGTCCGAGTCGGTCAGAGAGCTCCCGTGTGGGTCTCCGAAACTCGGCCTGCCGACCGGGGCCTTCGCCTCCGGCGACGACGACAACACGCGCTCGGCGCGGCCCGAGACGCCGAGCAAGCCGACGCCGACGCGGCGGCGGCGCACGCCCTCGCCGCGCGACGCCTCCTTCTCCTCCGCGCGCGCCGCCTCGCGCGCCGCGCAGAACTGCGCGATGCTCTGCAGCGCGCGCAGGGGCAACGCGGCCGCGTCCGCGAGGACGCGCAGCGACGCGAGGATGTCTGCGAGGCAGCTTTCGTCCTCGGCGGGAGGCGGCGCGTCCGAGACGTCACCCGCGCCGGAGAAACGCGTCCAGCTCGGCATGCCGTCGCCGCCGACGTGCTCTGGGTCCTCGACGGGCGCGAGCTCCGCCGCGACCGCGGCGTACGCCGCGCGCTCGGGCCCCTGCGACGAAACGGACGCGTCCGACCCGGACGCGCGCGCGCGCGCGCGCAGGGTCTCCTGGATGCTCCGCAAGTTGGCGGCGTGCTCGCGCAAGCCGAGCGCGCGCGGACGCCTTTTCTGAGCCTCCCGTTCCCGCGCAGACGCAGGCGCTCCGCCGGCGGTTTCCTCCGCGGCGAGCGCCTCGGCGTCGTCGCCGAGGCGCGCGAGGAAGCCCGTGCTCGCCACCGACGCGTCGCGCTCGGCGACCGCGAAGCCCCCCGCGCCCTCGCGCAGGAACCCGTCGCCGCGCGCGCCGCCCTCGCCGTCCGCGTGCAGCCGGGGGAGCACGCCGGGCTGCTGCGCGTGCTCGCGCAGCCTCTCCACGGCGGCGGCGCCCTCTACGCGCAGACGCGCGAGCGCGTCTTCAAACGCCGCCACGCGCCGCGCGCGCAGCTCAGCCTCCTCCTCGGAGAAAATCGGGGGGTTGGGGATCGTGAACGCGTTCGCGGCCGCGCCCGCGAACTCGTACTCGGGGAGGGCCGGGTCGTCCGCGCCGGGAGGGCGGTCCGACACTTTCGCGCGCCTCGCCTCCGCCGAGAGCGTCGCGGCGTCGCGGCGGAGCACGTCCGGGTCCACGGAAAGCAGAGGCGCGGCTCGTCCGGCGTTTCGATATCCGAGCCACCCCGGCGTGGGGACGTACGTTCCGTTCCGCACCAAACAACAGGAAAACTCGGGAAACGCGTCCGTCTCGTGGAGAAGCGACTGGCCGCTCTCGCTCCGCGCCAGCTCGGACGAAAAACAAGCGTCCGAGACGTCGGACTCGGTGAGCGGCTCGCCGTCGCCGCGCGGGCGCGGCGTCGCGCTTCCGAGCGCGACGTCGCCGGGGCGCGCGATGGGCGCGAGCCACACCCGCGCATCCCCGACGTCGCGCAGCGCGGGCGAGACGCGCGGGACGTGCCGCTCGACGCACCGGAGGCACGCCTCCTCCGAGGCGTGCGTCCCGTCCGCGTCGCACGCCTCGGCGGGAACGCCGCACCGCCAGACGCGAATCGCGCCGCGCTCGGCGGCGGCGCGCAGCGCCTCGCGCGCCGCCTCGGCGACGCCGACGCTCTTGTCCCGCTCCGCGAACGCGCGGAGCTCGCGGACGGAGACATCCGTCAGTCGGAGCACCGCGGAGGGGTCACGCGCCACCTGCGCCTTCCAGAACCGCTGCACGGCGGCGGGCACGGCGTTGGGATTTTCGACTTTTGCCGCGTTGGAGGGACGCGGCTTCTCCGCGAGCCTCGACGCGGCGCTCGCCTTTTCAGCCTTCGCCGGCGGCGAGTCAGGCTTAGGAGGCGGCGTACCGTCGCCACCGTCCACGTCCATGGCTTGGGGCACGTCCGGATCCGCGAAAACCGTTCGCCGTTGATTTTCTTGGCGCCGCACCGCCGCCAGGAGCGCCCGGCGGCGATACTCCTGCGTTTCCTCGTCGACGACGGCGCGTTCGCTCGCGCGGTCTTCCGCGAGCGCGGTTTTGCGCTGCACGTCGCGGTACTTGACGTACGCCTCCGAAAAGTCCGCGCCGCGCGCGTTGAGTCTCGCCAGACGGATCCAGTTGTCTTTTTCGGTCTCCAGTAGGTTGAACCGGTCCTTGATCCACCCGGTGAGAAAATCGTACGCCTTCGGGGCGGTCTTACTCTTCATCCCTTTGAGGTTCACTCGCGGAAACGCGATCATCGAGAGCACGTCCTTGTCCAGCTCGAGCACGGCGGTGAATTCCTCTTTGAACCCCTCCGCGAACGCCTCCAGCTGGAGCTTCTTCGCCGAAAGAGAAGCTTCGCCGGCAAATTGTCGCGCGGCGCCGCCGGTTCCGTTCGCGAATCGCGAAACGGCTTCGCGCGCCGCGTTCGGGTCGTTCGCCGCGGCGACTTCCGCGTTGACCAAAGCGTGCACCTCGCGCATCATCGCCGCGAGATCTCCCGTCTCCTCGTCCGGGCAGTCGAGGCACATCTGTGAGAACATGGTCTTCAGGATGATCGAGTTCGGACAAGCCACCGTGGCGGCGTTGGCTGCTTTTTTCGCCTCCTTGAATTTTTTCTCCACCATCTCCGGTCGCGTCTGGTCCAGAGCGTCGCGATGGGCGAGACGCGCGCGCGCGTATCGCACCAGCGGGTGCTTGGGGTTCGCGTCCACGAGCTTATCCAGCTCCTTCGTCGCCCGCGCCAGGGCGCCCTTCTTGGTGAAGATCTCGTAACACTTGAGGCACTCCGCGCGAAGCGCCCGTTCCTTCGCGTCCGCGCCGCGCGACGCGTCGAGCGCCGACCCCACCCCTCCCGACGACGGTTTCTTGCCGCCGCTCGCCTTGCCCCGCGCCATCGCGGCGGGCGACACGCACCACGCGCCTCCCGAAGCCTGCGCGCCGCGCGTTGGGCACCAGGCCGGCGAACCGCGAGCGCCCCGACCGCGACGCGTCCGTGCCCCCGCGAGGCAGCGCGACCGCCTGTGGCGCAAACCACAGATCCATCGCCGCGCAGACGTCGTGGTCCGACGTTTCGAGCCGGAACCGAGGGAAATTCGTCGCGTTCGCTGATGACAAGACGTGCGTGTTGTTTGTTTGTTGTTTGTTGTTTGTTTTCCAGGCAAGTTTTCCAAAAAGTCTACACTTTCGTAGTACGGTCTCTACGCGCTTCGCGTTTCCCCCTCCCCCCTCCCCGCGCCCTCCTCGTTCCTCGCAGCCGTCGGCCTGGCGACGCCCAGTATGCCGTCCACGAGCTCGCCCAGGGGCGCGAGCTCCTCGCGCTTCA